>Ga0364860_10279_pt2 | contig 38315 bp, 32 predicted proteins | sample ExccelAu500001D4_FD_206916 | JGI IMG/M metagenome (GOLD analysis project Ga0364860, IMG submission 206916) | Enriched cells from Trout Bog Lake Hypolimnion, Wisconsin, USA - BchlTB.Aug20.5000.01 .D4 | ecosystem: Environmental > Aquatic > Freshwater > Lake > Hypolimnion/Profundal zone | place: USA...
GATACCATTACTGTTTTTAAATATGGAACTGAAACCGCACCAAGCAGCTAATGGCGGCCTGATTATAAAGATTGGTTTTTTCTTCCTGCGAATTGCTGCTGTCGGCCAGGTTTGAAAGCCATAAACCATAGCTTTTATGCGTGTAATAGCTGCTTGGTGCGGTTTCAGTTCCATATTTAAAAACAGTAATGGTATCTTTCCAAACGGTATTTTGATTAATGGTCAGTGCTGCAAATAGAAGAATAACGGTAAGGCAGAAAATGGTTAATAATTTACTTAATGGTATACTCTTTTTATGAAAGTAACTGAAACAAAAAATCGGTACTGTACAAAGAGCGATTGATGGCACAAACAAAAAACGATCGGCTGTATTTACTGCCAGATTCAGTAACAAATGTGAATAAGGTAAAAGAGATATTAAAAAAATCAGACCAAAAATACTTTGAATTTTTTTGTTTAGCACTCCTTTAATTATTGAATAGACAATAACACCAGTAGTTAAAAGCGCAATAAATACATAAAAAAAATTGTGTTGAACATCAATTTCTTTATAACCATAATCCCAACTTAAAGGATAAGGGATAATGAGTTGCTTGCAATTGAACAAAAACAGGTAACATCCGGTGGATAATTTCTCAAGAAAAGTATGTGCATGAAACAATGTTTTTGCTTCAGAAAAATGTTGTAACGGAAAACTGTCTAAAAAGAAATATCTTGGTAAAAGAAAGAATGCAAGACCCGTCACATAAACAAGGGAAAGAAGCAGAATTTGCTTGATCTTGAAGTCGCCTGTTAAATAAAGGTAGATTGGAAAGATCACAACAAAAAACAAGGCATTTTCTTTAGAACAGATTCCCAGAACAAAAAAGAGAACGCTAAAAAGAAAATATTTTATTTTTCCTCTTTGATGATATAAATTAAGAAAATGAATAGGAAGCAATAGTCCGAAAAGCAATGCAAAAATTTCATCGCGACTCTTAATATTTGCAACAACTTCAACATGAATTGGGTGCACAATAAATATAATTGTCGAGATGAAAACAATGAACAGATATTTCTCACCGAAAATCTTGTTCATTACGATGAACAGCATTAAACAGGTAAGTGAAAAATAGAGGATATTAAAAAAATGAGAAATACCCGGAGTCAATCCAAAAAACTGAGTTTCAATCGCAAAATTCAACATTGTAAAGGGCCTGTATGCACCGTAATTTTGGTGATAATATCCAAAAAAAGTCGATTTAGTCAATAAATCTGATACATGCATTAAACCATGATTGATGGTCGGATTATCTCGAATTAATGGTAAATCGTCAGCCGTATAATCGTTGTAAATTGTATTAAAGTAAAGAAAAAATGGAAGGACGATTACAGTTAGAATGTACAAGTACCTTTTCTGTTGTTCTGTAAAATTCATAATGAACATTTTAAGTACACTATTTGCTTTTTACAAAAATAGAGAAATCTTCATTAATCCGATTATTTGTATCTTAGAACCCTGAATTTTCTTTGTCTTTAACGGGCAACGAAGATAATTGCGTAAAGTTTGTCACAAAATTGTGAAGTCAGATACAAATGAGAAAATATACTGAATCAGAGCTTATTGATGGAGTGAAAAGAGGCGATGACCAGGTTATTTTGTTTCTGATGAAAAATTATACGAATAATATTAAGAAAATGGTCAACGATCTTAACATAACAAGATACATTCAGCCGGAAGATGTTATCCAGGAAGGGATGGTTGAATTGATCATGAATATTCGCGATAATAAATTCAAGGGAACCAGCTCACTTAGCACCTATTATTTCGCTATTTGCCGGTTTATCTGCTTGAAGCAGTACAATAAGTTCAAAAATATCTATCAACTTGGCGACATCGAAATCGCAGATAATGATTTTCGTGATTTTGAAATTGATGGCAAATTAGCTTGCATTCTTGAGATCCTGAAATCGATGAAGAAAGAATGCATTGAAATTATCGATTTACGATTCGGATTGTCAATAAATGGTGATAAGGTTAAAAGGGAGGTTGAGAACAGGGGATTTGAGGAAATAGCAAAGGCATTGAATATTGAATATGCTAATGCCAGGCAAAGATTTGGCCGTTGCATTCAGGCATTACTGGCAGAATATCAGAAAAGGAAAGCATTCAATTTTAATTAAGTCACCGCATGAAGTTCCCAGAAACAAATAGAGACATCGATCTTATTGAAAGATACCTGGATGGGGAGTTAACCTTTGAAGAACAACAATCTTTCGACAAAAGAATGATAGACGATCCGGTATTTAAGGATCTGGTGGGCGCGAGAAAAGAGAGCAGCGAATTATGGCTGAAGGCAAGAACCTATTACACTGTAAAAGAGGAAGTCAACCGCATTCACAAGATGAAATTTTCTCATAAAAAAAACATCTTAAGAATAGTCCCCTCTTATTTAACACAACATAAGTACTATTCGATTGCAGCCATCGGGATATTGCTTATAGCCCTTATCGCAGCATTACTATTCATTGTAAGACCCTCACAAAAGTTCAAAATAGCTGATAATGATAGAAACAAAATATACGATGTTCGAAAAGCAATCAAACCAGCTGAGAAAGGGGAAATTAAAATCTATAAGTATGATCTGAATAATCTTTTGAAACCTGATAACGGGGAAGTAATTAGTAGAAACAAAGTAATTCGTTTTGAGTGGAGGTGTTTTGATAATTCCGATAGATACTTGTTTATTACAAAACGGGGTGAAGAGTTACCGGTTTTTTCCAGACTAATTTTATGTCCTAAATCCTTCATGCTATTACCAGCCGGAACTTTAAAACCAGGAGTTTACACTTGGTATGTAACTGATGAAAAGTTCCAAAGAACTTTTACCATAAAATAGAAAATTAAGGATGAAATCCAGATTGCATTTAGGGTTAAAGTTTTTGGCAAGCATCCTTACCATGCTGTGCATAATAGGATCAACTATTCATGGAAAATCGCAAAATACGAATACCTCAGCAAAATTCGATTCAACCTTTAATTCCTTCAAAGGATCCATAACCTCGGAATTTGAAAGATTTCAAAATAAAAACGACTCAATATTCTTGGATTTCCTGAAGAATGCCTGGAAAGAATATGACATTTTTAAGGATTCTTCCAGGTTAAAGATTAAACCCAAAGTTCAACCACACGTCGAGACATTATCACCGGGAAATAATATTAACAAGCTGGACACGATCGAGGAGCTCAAAAATAAAGATTATGAAATTCACAATATACCTATTCCGGAAAAGGGGTCATACAAAATAAAATCCACAAATAGATTTTTCGAATTTTATGGTTGGGAAAATGACCTGCCTGAAATTTCTGAAATTCATCACAATGATCCCTTTGACAATCTAAGCATCATCAGCTTTTACAGGAGTTATCTTAAAGATCCTGGTCTTGCTGAAGTTGCGGTAAAGTTAAAGATGATGGCAAAGAACCTTAAACTAAACGATTTTGGATATTTCCTTTTAATACAAAAAGTAAGCAAGGCGCTATTCAGGGATGTTAATGACCAAATACTGTTTACATGGGTTAGTTTGTTAAGAAGCGGGTTGGATGTGAAAGTTGGGTACGATAAGAGTGACGTTATATTATTGATGGACTGTGATGACCCGTTGTACAATATGAATTATATTAGTGTTGCAGGAGTAAACTATTATCTTATCTATTTCCCTGATCAGGGACAATCCATCAAACGGCTACAGACTTACGATTACAATTATCCGGGGAAAGTCAGCCCGGTATCAATTCAAATTAAAGAAATCCCTGCTCTTTCTGACAGGCCGGCAAATCATTATTATTTCTTCTATCAGGATACCATTAAAGTCGATATCAACCTCTCATTAATTGACTACCTTGGGAGTTATCCAGCATGTGAGCTGAAAATCTATTTCAATACTCCTTTTTCGGAGAAAGCCTTAATTTCACTCGACAGGAAACTCAAGCCACTGTTATCCGGAAAATCAGAATTGGGAAAAGTAAATACCTTATTAAGTTTTATCCAGATGTCCTTTCCTTACAAAACTGATCAGGATCAATTCGGGAGAGAAAAATATATGTTCTGTGATGAAGCGGTTTATTATCCATATACCGATTGCGACGACCGGTCTGTCCTGTTTGCGCGACTGGTAAAACATTATATAGGTCTTGAGGTGATCGGATTGGATTATCCCAATCATGTTTCCGTTGGGGTAAGACTTACTGCCTCAATAAAAGGAGATTACTTACTTTACAATAACAGCAGGTTTTTCATTTGCGATCCCACTTATATTGGAGCACAAGCTGGAATGGCAATGGATGAAATGAAGACAATAAAACCGGAAGTTATTACAGTAAATAATTGATAATTTTACCTGAAGGTTGTCACAAAAAAATAAATCCAGGTACAAATAGAAACAAATCCTTAAAAATAGTATTATGAAGACGACAGTAAAGATTACATGCATCCTTATTTTAACGCTTATCATTGGTTACCCTTTATGCGCTCAAACTGCAAAGGATGCTAAAAAACAGATTACCGGGAAATCTGTCAAACAAGCACGCAAAGAAGCAAAAAAATTTATTAGCGAAGGATTCTATGTTGCCCCTGGCGCATTACCACTTGATAAACAATTGGAAAATGCATGGATAAAGCAATATGAAACAGATGATAAGGGGTTACCAAAGTACATAGTTGAATCCGGAAATTCAGTTGCAGAATCTCAGACTGCTGCAAAACTTCAGGCCAATGAAACAGCAAAGCTTAACCTGGCAGGTGAAATAACAACAAGCGTTGCAGCGCTCATTGAAAACAACATTGCCAACATGCAATTAAATAATGCCGACGCAGCTTCTGTAACGAAGACTGTTGCAGGCGCAAAAAATTTAATTGCACAAGAGTTGGGAAGAACCCTTCCTTTAGTTGAGATTTATAAAAAAATCGGAAAGAATGTTGAGGCAGATGTGCGATTGGCTTATGATTATCAGAATGCAATAGAATCAGCCAAGAAAGTGATACGCAAACAACTGGAGGAAGAAACAAAAGGGATTCAGGATAAGCTTGATGGACTCATGAAATTCTAGCACAAGGTAAAAGAGTATAGTCATAATGAAAAGCCTGATCTTTCTGTTATTTTTTATCCTGCCCTTTGTAGTCGCTGCTCAGGAAGGTAAGATCATTTCAACTGAAGGTTCAGCCCAGGTCGAATTTCCTGACAATAAATCAAGGCAACAGGTTGAAAAAGAAGCAGAAGATCAAGCCATTATCAATGCACTCGAGAATGCTTTTGGTCGAGCCGTAGTAGAAAGCAATTCAACCTATTTGTCAAACATCAATACTGGAAAAAAGGTTGAAACCAGCACTTGCTTTAATATGATTGCCAATACCCTCGTAAAAGGGGAGGTTCTCAACATATTGGACAAGCACTGTGAAGAAATACCAGGAGTCAGGCTAAGTGATGGAAGAAAAATTCCTGTGAAAGATTTGAAATGTACAGTAAGGATAGAAGCAAGAGAGCTTAGCGAATCACGTCCGGAATTTGAATCATTTCCACTCACTTGTGTTCATATTAATTGCAAAACCACTGGTTTTAAAAACAATGACCCCTTCTATTTGTATTTTAAAAGTCCCGTGAGCGGTTTTTTGACAGTATTTCTTGATGACGGCAAAAAGTGCCAACGATTATTGCCATACCGGGAAATGGAGGGAGAATATGAAGAGGGCGTTCCAATTCATGCCGATCAGGAATATTACCTGTTCTCGAGAGAAAAAAAGTATTCTTATTTCGGGAAGGATGATAAAGTTGATGAATTCAACATGGTTGCTGAAAATATTCAGGATCAGAACCGGATCTTTATTGTCTTTTCTACAACTCCGATTTCCAAACCTGGCTTAAAGGAGGGCATTGGTCTGGAAGAATTATCAGATCTTGAGAAGCAAGAAGGTTGGAAAGTGCCAAAAGCACTGAGTTCGGAAGATTTCCAGGAATGGTTGATCAAAAACCGGATTCATAACCGGAACATCTCGGTAAAAACCGTCGATATTACAATTACAAAATAGTGTAAGTATGATTACAAGGTACTTGCGAATGGTTATTTTTCGTAAGTTTGAACGTTATCTGATCTATATTAAATCATTGCTATGAAGGCCTTGTACATCATGATCCTGACTTTATCGTTTACATTTCCTGTATCTTCGCAAGTGACCATCTCAGGACAGAGCCCACCCACAAAGCTCGTACTGAAACCCGACTACAAACACGGGTTACCACCTATTCTGTTTGCAGAAATGAGTTTCGCAGATGCCAATAACAATAATATCCTCGAGGCAGATGAAAAAGCAACACTTACTGTCGACATTTCGAACAAAGGAAAGGGTCCTGCTCAATCGGTGGTTGTTTCGGTAACTGATTTATCCCATGATCCTTCCCTAGTCATCGGTAAGGAACAAACAATTCCATTCATCTACCCTGATCAAAAAGTTAGGGTTACCATCCCAATCCGGGCAGGTATGGACATAGGATCGGGCCAGAAAAAACTTGTCATCAATATCCGGGAGAACTTTGGTTATGACATGGATCCCGCTTTCCTGCTTCTGAATACACTGGCATTCCGTGAACCCAGGCTCGTCTTCTCAGGTCTCTCTATCATTGATGCCGGTCCAGGTACGGTTGCCATAAAGGAAGATGGAAAACTACAGGCAGGCGAGCAGGTCAAGGTAAAGATTACCATTCAAAATATCGGACAGAGTCCTTCAGTTAAAACCAGGTTCAGTATAAAATCAACCGATCCAAATATTTATTTAGAAAATGCGGATGGGGAAATTGGATACCTTGGAATTGGTGAGGTCAGGGATATCTGGATCACTCTAAGCCCGAACAAACGGGTGATGACCAAAGATAACCTGCCGGTTTTTCTTACTTTAAACAACTCTGTTAACCGTGGTGAACTAAAAGAGTTTCCACTTCCATTGTATTTGGAGCAAAAACCACCTGAACCTGTCATTGTCGAAGTAAACCCGGATATTGACAAACTTACAAGGGAAGTCACCCGCTTTGAGGTATCATCTCCAAAGATCACTACAAGTTTTGCCAATATAATAAATATCCGCCAGGTAGCCCCATCCCGGTCAAAACGAAGGAATGCCATTGCCATTGTCATTGGAGTTGAGCAGTATGACCATTTTGTAGCTGCTCCATATGCAGAGAATGATGCCACTGTTTTTGCCGGTTATTTTAAAAACGCACTTGGCGTGGATAAAGTTTATATCTATAAAAGCAAAGATGTCACAGGGTATTTTTTTGACAATCTTTTAGATCCAGTTAATGGAGAGTTGCAGAAAGCGATCGAAAAGGGAGTGACCGATCTCTTCATTTTCTATTCCGGACATGGTATCCCCTCTAAGGATGGAACAAAAGCTTATCTGATGCCCTCTGATGCACGTATTGAAGCCATTGATAGACAAGGCTATGAAATAAACAAGTTTTATAAGGATCTGAAAGAATTGAAGGCGAGGAGTGTGACTATATTTATGGATGCATGTTTTAGCGGGATTTCCAGGAATAGTGAAACTTATAAAGCTGAAAATCTGGTTGCCATGAAAGGAGTTAAAATAAGGCCAGTTGTGGAACAACCCTGGGAAACAGATCCTAATTTCACGGTATTTTCCTCTTCCGATTTTGACCAAACCTCACTCGCATTAGATCCCAGTGAAACAGGTCTTTTTACATATTTCCTCTGTGCCGGATTACAGGGTAAAGCAGACTTGAATGGTGATAACATTGTGACATCCGGTGAATTGGAACAATATGTGATTTCCAAAGTTCAGGAGACATCCGTAAAGATCAGCGGACTTCAGGTACCGCAGTTTCATGGTGATAAAAAAATACCATTGGTAGAATTATAAACCGGTTAAACAAAAGACAACCATTTAAAGACCCATGCATAAAAAAATTCTTATCGTAGTAGTGTTGTTCACTTATTATTCAGGTTTTCTGAAGGCACAACAGATAAAGGAGGTCAGATCTGAGGTGAAAGAGGAAAAAATACTTGTTCATTATTTGATCAGGGGAGGAAGTTTGACTGATTATTTTTCCATTTCTCTGTATGTCAGCACTGATGGTGGAAAAACTTTCACAGGACCACTCAGGGAGGTTAAGGGTGATGCCGGCGAAGGGATCCGTCGTGGAACCAAAACTATTGTATGGGATGCATTGAAAGAGATGCCTTATTTAGAGGATACTGTCACATTCCAGGTGAAGGCTATAAAACAACCGGTGAAAAAGAAGTTTTTTGTTATATGGGAGGGGAATACAATAACATGGCTCGGATTGCGTGCAGGCATGTTAGGAAAGGTCGGTTTTTATGCAGAATTCAGGGGAAATCCTGATGCTTTTAAAAAGAGTTCCTTCTCTTGTAATGATGGTGTGCTGACAGATTATAATGTTCCTGGATACTATACCTATACCGGGAAGAACGGATACTCGGCATTTTCCATACTTGGCGGAATAACCTGGCAGGTAATCCCCGATCTGTTTATCTATGGAGGAGCCGGATTTGGTAAAGAGAATTACCTCGTGCAGATTGATCAATTCAACTATGAGAATTCAGCCTCTTTTGGCCAGGCTTATGCAAAATACAACGGATATTGCACTTCCGGATTGGAAATCGATGCCGGGTTGATGTACAGGGTGAAATGGTTCCTGGTTTCAGCAGGGGGCACGATACTTAATTTTGGTTTGTTAAACTGGACTGCAGGAATAGGAGTGACATTTTAATTATTCAGGTGATTATGAAAGGAAAGCTGATTTTTCTGATAATAATGCTGGTTACAGTTGTTTATTCCTGCAGAAAGGGCCCTGAGGTACCAACCGGAAGCAGCAGGATTGCTGTTTCCAATACCAATATGGATACAGTAAAAGCAACTTGGGCGGTGGTCTCTTCTTCAATCGAAACCGCAGGACTGAAAAACCTTATTGATCACGGGTTTTGCTGGGCAACCACTCCCATGCCTGACCTAAACTCTTTCCATTTATCATTGGGAAGTTCTTTAATTCCCGTAAAGTTTACCGCTAAACTAACAGGACTTGATACCCTGACCATGTATTATATCCGCTCTTATGTAATGGATGATAAAAAATTTGTTGTGTACAGTTCTCAGTTTGAATTTACCACGCTTTCTCTGAACCTGGCTTCAGTGACGACTGATCCGGTGACAAATATTACGTCTGTTTCTGCACAATGTGGAGGACAAGTGACCAGTGATGGCAATGGTACCTTGAGTGCCCGCGGAGTTTGCTGGAGTGTAACCGGAAATCCGTCACTTTCACATTGTGACGGGTTTACAACGGATACCGGGCATAATTTCATAAGTAAAATATCAGGACTAATAAATGATACCACTTACAAGATAGTGGCCTATGTCACTAATGAAAAGGGAACTGCATATGGTTCTGTCAGAACATTTTCAACCCGGTTACCTTGCGGTCAGGCAATTGTATTTTATGGTAATGTCACTTACCATTCGGTTCTTATAGGTAGCCAATGCTGGCTTAAAGAGAACCTGAACATTGGAACACGAATCACAGGAAGCCAAAATCAGGATCCAACCAATCCGACTATTGAAAAGTATTGCTTTAATGACGATAGTACAAACTGCTCCATTTATGGTGGATTATACCAATGGGATGAGGCGATGAGAAGTTCTGTATCTCCCGGGGCACAGGGAATCTGTCCTTACAACTGGCATATTCCTTCCGATGCAGAATGGAGTGTGCTAACTGCATTTCTCGGTGGGGATAGTGTAGCAGGTACAAAAATGAAGTCGACCGATGGTTGGTACAATAATGGGAACGGGACTAATATCAGTGGATTCAATGCATTCCCGGGAGGGAATCGTGGTAACAATGCAAGTTTTAATAATTTAACACAACTCGCCTACTTCTGGACTTCAACCCAGTCAGATGCCAATGAATCCTGGAACCGGAAACTTGGTTATGACACTGCAATCGTAACAAAATACAATAGTTTCAAGACAAACGGATTTTCAATCAGGTGTATTCGGAATCAATGATAACGTTTGATTGAGAAAACCACTGGACAAATCGATAAAGTTAACTACTTCAACCATTGAAAATAGACTGTCTTATAGGAAATTAATAACTTTCTTTCTCGTATTTTCATAACTCCATCCTTCCTCCATCTTTCCTTTTATATAGCTATATGATGAGTTCGGTGTAAATTCGGCATGAGTTCGGCGTGAGTTCGGCGTGAGTTCGCTCAAAAATTCGTCAGAAGCAACAAATTCTAACTTTAATTTGACTTACTTCTTGGGAGAAATTCCCTTTGGATGGATTATTACACATTTCAATATTATCAGGCAGTAAAGATACTAATATTATCCTTACAAAACAAGAAAAATATCTTAAACTTCTAAAATGTTGCAATCGAAAACCACAATCGAAAATCGTAAATTATCTTTTCTCTCAAGCACATCAAAAAAAGATATAGCATAGAAGTGCAACTAAAGTCGAAGGTTTTTTCTTAAATTTGCCCATCATAAACAAAGGACACTATGTATTACTCAGGATTGGAAATTATTGAGATTGCCGTCAGAATCGAAGAAAATGGTGAGGCATTTTATACGGCAGCAGCAGAAATGATCAACGAAAACAATGACGTAAAGGGGCTTTTTCTTGACCTTGCACAAAAAGAGATCACTCATATTGCCATTTTTCAGAAACTGGCTGACAAATTCGAAGCTGAGACTTTCGAATTTAACAAAGAGGAGTCAACTGATTACATCGGACATCTTGCCGACACGCATATTTTTGGCAAGAAAGATGCGGGTGTAGAACTTGCAAAGACAATATCAACTCCTAAACAGGCACTTGAAATCGCTTTTAAATTTGAAAATGACAGCGTTGTTTTCTATGAAGAATTATTGAAAAGAGCCTCTACTGATGCAAAAAAGATGATCCTCCAGATCATTGAAGAAGAAAAAGAACACGCAGCAGAGATCAAGCGGTTTATGTGATCACAAAAGATTGATCAGAAGTGCAGGCAAAAATCCGAGCGCCAGTGTCAGGATCGTGAGAAAAATGATATTGGTCTTGTAGGCTATTCCCGATTCAAGTTTTACACCATCACCTTCTTTCAGGAACATGGCTATTATGGGCCTGAAATAATATGCCACACTGATTGCCGAGCCCAAAATAGCGATGATGACAAGCCAGAGATAACCTTGTTCCAATGCGGTTGTGATAAGATAATATTTGGCCATAAAACCTGCAAGGGGAGGTATCCCGGTTAGAGATAATAACGCAATTGTCAGGCAGATTGCCTCAATGGGGTTCTTCTTCGAAATACCTTCAAATGAAGTGTACAGGTCATTCCTTTTAGCCCCTCTTATGAGAATAAGGATCGCGAATGCCGTTACCGTTGCAACTGAATAAGCAGCGGCATACAATAACAGGGCTCCTGAAGAGCGCGCACTGAAGGCGAGTACTGCAAGCATCATGTAACCGGAGTGACTGATGCTTGAATAGGCAAGCATCCGTTTAAGATTCGGCTGGTAAAGTCCGGTAAGGTTCCCAACTAGTATCGTAAGTACTGCAAGTATCCAGAGGGTGGGAGCCCAAATGTCACGAATGGAAGAAAAACAGTTATTGAATAAACGGAATAAGGCAACAATACTGGCGACCTTGACAACCGTTGCCATGAATGCGGTTAACAAGGTAGGTGTTCCTTCATAAACATCCGGAGCCCAGAAATGAAATGGTACAATGGCGATTTTAAATGCCAGTCCGATGATCAGGAGAAAAAGACCGGTGCGAAACATTGGTGAAAGATGTCCTGCTTCACGGATGGTGTAACGGGAAATCTCATCCATATTGAGTGACCCCGAAGCACCATACAACAAGGCAATACCAAATAACAAAAAGCCCGAAAGGAACGATCCCATCAGGAAATATTTTAATGTAGCCTCGTTTGAAGTGATTGCTTCCTTGTGGCTTCCGGCCAGCACATAAAGGGCAATCGAAAGGGTTTCAATACCCAGAAAAAGGATGATCAGGTTCCCGAAGCTGGTCATCATCACACAACCTGCAAGAGCAAAAATAAGAATGGCGTAAATATCATCGAGAGGCCTTACAACGTCTTTGTAATATCGCCCGGCAAACAGAAAAATAAGAAATGTGATAAAGATCAATAACGCCGTAAAAGCAATGGACCCATTATCCACAATGAGCATGTTTTTGTAAAAGTGAAGATTTTGGTTCCATCCGGTAAGGGCCAATAAAATTGAAATAGGTAATCCGGCCAGGATCGTCGGCAGATGCCATGATTTTTTATCAAGAATTCCTTCTGCCAGGATCAGGATACCAAGTAACGTTAAAGAAATGATCGTTAACATGAATATTTTCTGTTAGTCATTTTAGTGAATCAAATTCATTATTTCCCGGATAGCAGGTTCAGCCATATGCAGAAAGAAGTTAGGGAATACCCCGATCCAGATAACCATGATCACAATAGGAATCAGTGGGATCGTTTCCGTTAGGCTGATATCACTTACTCTCTGCGAAATTTCATTGGGATTGCCCAACATGGTACGCTGATACATCCAAAGCATATAAACTGCACTGAAGATGATCGTTAAACCTGCTAATGCAGCTAACCAAATGTTGACTTCGGAAATTCCGAACAATAAAAGGAATTCTCCAATAAAACCGTTTGTAAAAGGGATTCCTATACTGCCCAGTAAAAGGATCATGAAAAATGCCGCCAGCCAGGGGGCACGAGTCGCCATTCCTTCAATCCGGAAGATTTCCCTGGTCTTCATCCTTTTTTCAATCAAACTGATGATAATCAATAACCCGGTGATATTAATCCCATGAGAAATCATCTGGATCGTAGCGCCTTCAAGTCCTTTTTGTGTAAGGGTAAAGATTCCTGCCGAAATCAGGCCAACGTGTGAAATGGAGGCATAGGCAATGAGCCTTTTCATATCCATTTGCCGAATGGCAATGACGGAAGCATAAATGATCCCCGTGATTGACAGGGCAAGGGCAAGCCAGCCCCATTCTTTTAATGCGATTGGACAAATGGGGAGAATAAACCGGATAAGCCCGTATGTTCCCATTTTAAGCATGATTCCGGCAAGCAGCATGGTTCCTGCAGCGGGTGCAATGGTATATGTGTCCGGCTGCCATGTATGAAAGGGGAAGATGGGGATCTTGATAGCGAAGGCAAGAAAAAATGCCAGGAAGATCCATCCCTGTTCTTTTGGAGTAAGATGTGCTGCATATAGATATATGATCTCGAAGGAATGAGGGGCTGGCGTTCTGAAATAGAGATAAAGCAACGACACCAGCATGAACAGGCTGCCTGTAAATGTATAGATAAAGAACTTAAAAGTGATTCGTATCCGGTCATTGCCACCCCATATCGCACAGATAAAATAAGCAGGGATAAGCGCCAATTCCCAGAAGATGTAAAACACCAGGCCATCAAACGCGCTAAAAACTCCGATAAAAGCCATCTCCATCAACATTATCAGGCCATAAAAAGCGGATGGTTTGCTGTATGCGTGACCAAATGAAAAAAAGATGATCAATGGCGTCAGGAAAGTCGTTAAAAGGATCAGCAATATACTGATCCCATCAACTCCAAAGCGAAGATTAACATGAAGGGTTTCAATCCACCCGATATTTAAGATGAACTGGCAATGACATTGAGTCGAATAAAGGAAGAGTCCATAAAGAGAAACCAGGAACTCAATAACAGATCCTGCAATAGAAATCAGATGTATCCATTTTTCATTTTTCAGGCTGAAAATGATCAACGAACACAATAGAGGAAGTAAGAGCAGAATTCCTGTGATCATACTTTAAATAACAAGATTAAAGACCAATATTGCTATGATTCCGGCTACCATCATGAATACATAGAAACCAACATGCCCTGACTGAAGATAACGGACTATGTTTCCTGCTCGGATCACGAGGTTCCCGATCCCATCAATAAGTTTATCTATAATTTTTTCTTCAATTTGTTCATGAAACCATTTTGAAAGCCATAAGAGAGGGTTGACAAAAAGATGGTTGTAGAGTTCATCAACATAATATTTTTGAGAAAGAAGTTTAGAGACGAAAGATGTATTATCATTAGCCTCGTGTAAAGCTGGGTCTTTTTTCAAAAAGCGGGACCTTGCAAGCAGGATCATGATGATAACAGAAATGATGCTGACAGCAGCCAGTATCCATTCTACAGAATGATCAGGAGCAAATGAATACCCTTTCATGAATGGTAAAGAATCTGCAAATACAGGAGCCAGAAATGCCTGAAGCCAATTTGAACCTCCTAAAAATCCCGGCAAATTGATTGTCCCCCCAATTATTGACAATATCGCCAGTATCATCAAAGGAATGACCATCACCCACGGGGCCTCATGGAGATGGTGTCTTTGTTGTTCCGACCCTCTGAATTTCCCCGTAAAAGTGAGAATATACAACCGGAACATATAGAAAGAGGTCATCATAACCCCGATCACTGCAATAATCCAAAAGGGAATGCTATTGGAGAAAACCGAAGAGAGTATCTCATCTTTGGAAAAAAAACCTGAAAATGGAGGAAGCCCGGCAATGGTGATTGTTCCAATAAGAAAAACCCAATGTGTTTTCCTTAAGGGGTTATGTAATCCTCCCATTTTCCGGATGTCCTGTTCTCCACCCATTGCATGGATCACACTACCTGCTGCCAGGAACAGGAGGGCTTTAAAAAACGCATGGGTTGTAAGGTGGAACATGGCACCGGTAAAAGCCCCCATCCCTAACCCAAGAAACATATACCCTAACTGGCTGATGGTGGAATAGGCAAGGATCTTTTTTATATCATTCTGATATATGGCGATGGAAGCTGCAAATAAAGCAGTAATAAGTCCTGTTACTGACACGACCATGAGGGTTGTAGGTGCAAGGGCATATAAAATGTTTGACCGGGCTATCATATATACACCGGCAGTTACCATTGTGGCTGCATGAATGAGCGCTGAAACCGGCGTCGGACCTGCCATAGCATCAGGAAGCCATGTATAGAGAGGGATTTGTGCACTTTTCCCGACAGCTCCTGCAAAAAGTAATAACGTAATTGCAGTGATCACGCCCATTCCCGGGTGTATTATTTGTGCTTGTGAGAAAATAACAAGATAATTCAGGCTGCCAAAGGTTGAAAAAAGAAGGAATATTCCCAACAGAAAACCAAGATCTCCGATCCTGTTCATGATAAAGGCTTTCTTAGCCGCGTGGTTAAAATCCTGATTTTTAAACCAGAACCCGATGAGAAAGTATGAACACAGTCCTACCCCTTCCCAGCCTATGAACATGGTGATATAACTGTCGCCCATCACCAGTAACAACATGAAAAAGATAAAAAGGTTCATGAATGCAAAGAATCGGTTATACCCTGGGTCATCCTTCATATATCCCACTGAATATAAGTGGATCAGGAACCCCACTCCGGTTATAATCAACAACATCAAAACTGAGAGTGGATCGATCAGGAATGAAATGGAAACAGTAAGTCCCTGAAAAGAGATCCAATTAAATAGAGTAGTTACAATTCTGATTGGGATGCCTGTATCCGTAAGTGAGAGAAGATGAATGAAAATGATGATAGAAAAGAGGAAAGAAATAAAAACTGTTGAAGTCCCTATTATCGATGTTACCTTCTGTTGAATACGCTGAAAACCCAAGCCAAGGACGAGAAATCCGAGAAGGGGAAACAACAGTATAAGGATTATTATCAGGTTCATTGTAATTCGTAATTGCCTTTCACCATTTTAATTTATTCAGAATATCAATATCTATTGAGTGTGTCGTGCGATAAATGACAACAATGATGGCCAATCCGATTGCTACTTCGGCTGCTGCTACGACCATGATAAAGAAAACGAAGATTTGTCCTGCCGGGTCATTAAGATAAGTTGAAAATGCAGCCAGCAAAAGATTGATCGAGTTGATCATCAGCTCCACCGACATCAGTATAAGCAAGGCGTTGCGTTTGATTAGTACGCCTGTTACACCGATGCAAAACAAAGCAGTACAGAAAAACAGGTAGTAGCTTATAGGTATAACTTGCATTTGGTTTATTTTGAATTAATTTTTCATTTTTAAGGTTATCATAATTGTTCTTTTTTACCTAATAACACTGCCCCTACCATAGCTGTCAAAAAAAGGATCGACGAAAGTTCAAAAGGTAACATATAATCTTTGTAAAGTACTCTTCCAAGGTTCTTTACTAACCCTATTTGCGTTAGTGACGGATCCGTTTTGATAGCAATATCATATCCTTTAAAGATTCCGATAAACACAATCATAAGGATTCCTCCCGTAATAATGACCACAATCTTGATCCAAACCGGTTTAGGAGACACTTCCTCTTTATTAAGGTTTAGCAGCATCACAGTAAATAAAAATAAAACCATAATGGCCCCGGCATATACTATAACATGAACAACCGCCAGGAACTGGGCATTCAGTAATACATAATGACCAGCTATGGCAAAAAAGGTAAGTGTCAAGTATAGCACACTATGAATGGGTTTTTTCGACATCAGCACCATCATCGCTGAATAGAGCGCCAGAATAGAGAGGAAGAAGAAAATGTACTTGGCGAACATCTTATAAATTGTGCTTTTTTGTTTTATCTTTTTTGAATTCTAGTACTTCTTCAGTTTCGCGTTTTGAGATATCAATACTTTTTTCAGGATCCAATGGCTCGAGGAGTTTTTCTTTGCCAAAGATAAATCCTTCCCGTTCATAATCTGAAGCTACAATTCTTTTGGTTAGAAATATAGCCTCTTTTGGACAAGCTTCTTCACAAAATCCGCAGAATATGCACCTTAACATATTGATTTCGTAAACTGAGGCATACTTTTCTTCCCGGTAGATATATTCTTCTCCCGATTTCCGCTCCGCTGCTATCATTGTAATGGCTTCTGCGGGACAGGCCACAGCGCAAAGACCGCATGCCGTGCATCGTTCCCGCCCCTGATCATCCCTTTTCAAAACATGCTGTCCACGATAAATCTCAGCAAATTCTCTTTTGACTTCCGGATACCTGATGGTGGCTTTTTTTCTGAAAAGATGAGAGAAAGTAATTCTCATCCCGTTCAGTATTGCAGGTAAATAGATCTTTTCCCAAAAAGACATCTTTTTGTTTGAAACCAGTTTGGATCTATTTGATATTAACTGCATCAACGAATATTATTTAATAAGAATAACAATTCCCGTGATGACTACATTCAAAATTGCTAACGGAATAAGCATTTTCCATCCAAGCCGCATCAACTGATCATAACGGAACCGTGGCAAAGTCCACCTGACCCACATAAACACAAATCCCAGGAACGTGATCTTGGTAAACAGAGCAAAGAACCCAATGATAGCCAAAGTATTGGGAGACAAAGCAAGTTTATCCATGAAAGGGAAATTGTAACCACCAAAAAACAAGGTAGCCATGACGGCAGCAGAAATAAATACGTTGATGTACTCTGCAAACAGATAAAAGCCGAGCTTCATACTGCTGTATTCAGTGTGGTACCCACCCACGAGTTCTGTCTCACATTCGGGAAGGTCGAAAGGAGATCGATTGCATTCAGCAAATGCACAGATCAGGAAGATTAAAAAAGCGCCCGGCTGGTACCATACATTCCAGTTAAACCCATGCTGCTGTTCCACAATATCTTTCAAACTTAACGATCCGGTCATCATCACAACAGATATGATGGCGAGGCTCATGGCCAATTCATAGCTGATCATCTGTGAAGAGGCGCGGATTGCACCAAGTAATGCATATTTATTGTTTGAGGCCCATCCACCTATCATGATTCCATATACCCCGATTGAGACTATGGCAAAAATATAGAGGATCCCGATATTGATATCGGCTACCTGCAGAGGATATTCTTTTCCACCGATAATCAGGCTGCCACCCCAGGGAATGGCTGCACTGGTAAGCAAGGCGATGAGCATGGTAAGAGAAGGCCCAAGGATATAAAGAAATTTATCTGCCGTGTTGGGCATGAATTCTTCTTTAAAGAAGAGTTTGATGCCATCGGCAAGCGGTTGAAACAACCCCCATGGACCGGCACGATCAGGACCAAGCCGGTCCTGAAAAAAACCAGCCACCTTCCGCTCGATCAGAGTAGAATACATGGCAACCAGCAAACTGAGCATTAAAATACAACTTGCAAGGATGGTCTTGTATAGAATAAATGAACCCATTTGTTTATCCCTGTTGCTCTGTTGTCCCTTCTATCGGGTGAATGATTGATGGTTTAATTAGTTTTTCATAATGATTCGCAGAAATCACCGATTGTCTTCTGATCTTTCTTGGTCCTTCAATAATCCAATCTGCCGGATCTTTCTTGTCAAATCTGCATTCATTGCAAATGAAGTCTTCCAGTTCTCCAAATTGATCTTTTCTTCCCGTGATCCTGTAAATTTCATTTCCATACATCCAGGCAGTCACTTTTCCCGAACAATGTGAGCATTCCCTGTGAGCATTCATTGGATTAAGGAACCAGACACGGCTTTTAAACCGAAAGGTCCGGTCGGTAAGCGCGCCGACAGGACAAACATCGATCAAATTTCCTGAAAAATCATTTCCAATCACATTCTGAATATAAGTACTGATCTCTGCTGTATCTCCACGATATAAAACACCATGAACACGATGATCAGTGATCTGATTTGCAGCAAAAACACAACGGTAGCAAAGAATACAACGGTTCATATGAAGCTTGATCTTATTCCCGATATCAATGACCGGAAATTCCCTTCTAACTTCAGTACTTCTTGTTTCTACCATTCCATGTTTAAAACTCAGGTCTTGAAGATCACATTCTCCGGCCTGATCACATACAGGACAATCCAGCGGATGATTGATCAGGAGGAATTCTACGATGGCTTTTCTTGCATCCAACACTTCTTGCGATGTGATGTTCTGTACAACCATTCCTTCCTGGACAGGAGTACTGCAGGATGCAACAAGTTTTGGTAAGGGACGCGGATCTTTTGCTGAGGATTGTGCCACCTTGACAAGACAAGTCCTGCATTTCCCTCCTGTTCCTTTTAATTTTGAATAGAAGCACATAGCAGGGGGTACAATTTTCCCTCCTATCTTCCGTGCAGCTTCGAGGATCGTAGTTCCCTCTTCCACCTCTACTATTATTTCATCTATAGTGACTTTCATCTTCTTCTTTAACGATACTGAATATTGGATGCAGGATACTGAACGATTGATCCATGATCTATGTTTTTTACGATTTCAGGGTGTTCTATATGAAATTCAAATTCATGGCGAAAATGCCGGATAGCGCTGGAAACTGGCCACGCGGCTGCATCCCCGAATGGACAAATAGTGTTTCCTTCGATTTTACCGGCAATGTTTACAAGTAAATCTATATCGCTGTATTTTCCTTTGCCTTGTTCAATGCGATGTAAAACCGGTTCCATCCAGGCAGTTCCTTCACGGCAAGGGGAACACTGTCCACAAGATTCATGTCGATAAAAACGTGTAAAGTTCCAAGTATTCCGAACCATGCAGGCATCCTCATCGTAAACGATAAATCCTCCTGATCCCAACATTGTGCCACTATCAAAACCTCCTTCTGAAAGTGATTCATAAGTCATTAACCTTTGTGTCCCTTTTACAGTACGCAGGATCAGTTCTGCTGGTAAAACGGGCACCGAAGAGCCCCCGGGCACCACTGCTTTTAATCGTTTCCCGTTTCTGATCCCACCGCAATATTTTTCCGAGAAAATAAAATCCTCAACGGGCAATCCCAACTCAATTTCATAAACTCCTGGATTATTAATATTCCCGCAGGCGGAGATCAGTTTTGTCCCGGTACTTTTTCCTTTACCCATATCGGCATAGGCGGCACCTCCCATATCAATGATGGGAACAACCGTTGCCAGAGTTTCAACATTATTTACCACCGTAGGGCAATCATAAAGCCCTTTGTAAGCCGGGAAAGGAGGTTTTATTCTTGGATTTCCCCGTTTCCCCTCCAAGGATTCCAGCATGGCTGTTTCTTCACCACAAATGTAGGCACCACCGCCAGGGTGCAGAAAGATGTCCAGAGAAAATCCGCTTCCAAGGATATTTTCACCAAGGAAGTTATGCTGATATGATCCATGAATGGCCTTCTGAAGGATCCCGATGAGATATTTAAATTCGCCTCTCACATAGATATAACATGTCTTTACACCAAGGGCAAAACTGGAAATGATGAGTCCTTCAATCAACAAATGGGGTAGAAGTTCAATCAGGTAACGGTCCTTGAAAGTTCCGGGCTCGCTCTCATCGGCATTGCACACCAGATATCTTGGTTTTTCTGTTTTTCTGTCGAGGAAACTCCATTTAAGCCCGGTAGGGAAACCGGCGCCACCCCTTCCCCTTAACCCCGACTTGGTAACTTCACGTACTACATCAGCAGGAGTCATTTCTTTCAACACTTTCAGCAGGTTGGAATAACCCCCGTGAGCCATGTAAACAGCTATGTCACGAATACCCGGAATGCCAATCTTCTCAGTTAAAACAAGTCTGCCCATCTGGTCTCCAAAGGTTGATTTTTATTTTTTCTTTTAAGATCATCGATGATTTGATCGATTTTTTCGTTGGTCAGTGATTCATAAAATTCCGTATTGATTTGCATGACCGGTGCAGTACCACACGAACCAAGACATTCTACAGTTTTCAAAGTGAACAATCCGTCAGAAGTGGTTTCCCCGTTTTTTATTTCTAAAAGATTTTCAAGGTGTTCAAGGATACCATCACTTCCGCAAAGTGAACATGGGCCTGTTTGACAAACTTCAATCACGAATTTCCCAACCGGCTCAAGATGAAACATCGAATAAAAAGTAGCCACTTCAAATACCTCGATCGGCTGAATTTTCAGTAAAGTTGCAACATAATTCATCACATCAACACTCAGGTATCCCCCCAATTCCTGCTGTGCAATATGAAGGACTGGAAGTAAAGCTGATTTCATCCGGTCTGAAGGATAATGCATAAGAATCTCTTCTATGTGTTTCATTGTTTCATCAGAGAACTTTTCTAATTTGTTCTCTTTAACAAACAATTTGTGCTTAATCAACCCACTCATAAAAATTCCTAATTCCTAATTCATATTTCCTAACTCATAATTCCTTATACCTAATTATCCATCAAGCTCACCTGCTATTACATTCATAGAACTCATCGTGAGGATGGCGTCAGATAAAACACCGCCTTTGATCATTTCCGGGAGTGCCTGGTAATATATGAAACATGGCCTGCGAAAATGAAGGCGGTAAGGTGTTCTTCCCCCATCGCTGACCAGGTAAAAACCCAATTCCCCATTTGCTGCTTCAACCGAATGATAAATCTCCCCAACTGGGACACCGATTTCTCCCATAACGATCTTGAAATGCCAGATCAGGGCTTCCATATTGTTGTAAACTTGTTCTTTTGGTGGAAGAAATAATTCAGGCACATCAACATAATGTTTCCCTTCAGGAAGATTATCCAGCGCATTACGGATGAGTTTCAGGCTTTGCCATACTTCTTCCTGCCGTACACAAAAACGGTCATAAGTATCACCCTGGGATCCAACAGGAATAATAAAATCAAAATCATCATAAGAACTATATGGGTTGGTTACCCTGACGTCGTAATCCACCCCGGCAGCGCGCAGATTCGGACCGGTAAAGCCATAATTCATGGCCCTTTCTCCGGAAATCGGCCCTACACTGATGGTCCGGTCCATAAAGATTCTATTCCGCAGAAGCAGTTTTTCAAATTGTTTCAGCACTTTAGGCAGATGATCCAGGAATTCGTAAATTCTCTTAATGACCTCAGGAGTAAAATCCCTGTCAAAACCACCAATCCTGCCGACATTGGTTGTCAATCTTGCTCCACAAAGCAATTCATAGATCTCGTAAACTTTTTCCCGCTCCTGGAACACATAAATAAAACCAGTCAGGGCTCCGCTATCAACACCGATAATGCTGTTGCAAACAAGGTGGTCTGTGATCCTTGCCAGCTCCATGATGATGATCCGCATGTAGTCGACCCTTTTGGTTGTTTTGACCCCCAGAAGCTTTTCCACTGCCATCTGCCATCCTATATTGTTAATGGGGGAAGAGCAATAGTTCATGCGATCGGTCAAAGTAGTGACCTGGTAAAACGGCCTCCTTTCAGCAATCTTTTCGAACGCCCGGTGAATGTAACCAATGGTCTGTTCCGTATCAATGATGCGTTCACCATCCAGGGTCAGCACATTCTGGAATATCCCATGAGTGGCAGGATGGGTTGGCCCAAGATTAAGAGTTGTATATCGTTCTGCGCTCATCTTCCAAAAAACCGGTTGTCTTTATCCTCTCTTGTTGGATCTTCCAACGGATATTCTTTTCTCATAGGGAAGTAGTCCATGTACTCAACATTCAGAATCCGCTTTAAATTGGGATGTCCATCAAAAATGATCCCATAAAAATCATAGGTTTCCCGTTCCATCCAGTTTGCCCCTGAGAATAAGTCTGTAACGGTTGAAACTACAGGCTTTTCCACCGGCAAAAATGTCTTTATCCGGATTCGTGTATTGTCGGAAAAACGATGCAGATGGTAAACAACTCCTAAGGGCAATTCCCGGTCTGGGTAATGAATGCCACATAAGGTTGTTAGAAAAGCAAAGCCGAGCAATTCATTCTCCTTGAGAAAACGGATCAAATCATGGACCATTTCTTTGTCAACCAATATGGTTAGCAAATCACACTCATCTTCTACAGAAAGAATGCCATCTGCAAAGCGAGTCTTCAATATGCCTGTGATAAAAGAGTTGTCCAATTTCTAAACTAGAATTTATATGTCATCTGATTCCATAACTCTCCAATAAATCAATATACTCTTTTGAATATCTTCTCCTGATTGACTCTTTCCCCACCAATTCCTGCACCTTCATAAAGCCATCTATGATTTGTTCCGGGCGCGGAGGACATCCGGGAACATATACATCAACAGGAACGATCCGGTCAATTCCCTGAAGTACACTGTACGTATCGAAAATGCCACCACTTGATGCACAAGCGCCAACTGCAATTACCCAGCGTGGCTCAGCCATTTGTACATAAACCTGTTGAACAACAGGAGCCATTTTTTTTGCAATTGTTCCCATAACCATCAAAAGATCAGCCTGTCGCGGACTGAAACTCAAACGCTCAGCGCCAAACCGTCCAAGATCATAATGCGCTCCCATCGTAGCCATGAACTCTATTCCGCAACAAGACGTAGCAAAGGGTAAAGGCCAGATCGAATTTTTCCTTGCAAGCCCAACAACCTTGTCAAAGGTTGTGGCAAAAAGTCCTGGTGAAGAGTACCCTTCAGGAGGATCAACTTCTATATTATACTTTACACTTTGCACTTAATTCTATACATTTTGCACCTTACACTTTACACTTGACTCAGTCCCAGTCCAGAGCTTTCTTTCTAATGATATAATAGAATCCGAATAAAAGGAATCCCAGGAATAACATCATTTCGAAAAAACCGTCCCATCCAAATTCCTTGAAGTTGATTGCCCATGGGTAGAAAAAAATGATTTCCACATCGAATAAAACAAAGAGAATTGCGATCAGAAAATATTGAACTGAAAAAGGAAACCTTGCATTTCCTTTCACTTCGATCCCGCATTCAAAATTTTCGTCTTTCCTGAGGGTGTGGATTTTCTTCCTTTTTCCTCCGATAATATGGGTCAATGTCATTGTAACAGCTACAAAGCCAAAAGCTACCACCGACTGAATGACAATTGGAAGATAATCCGATGAGAAGAAACTCCGGTCCATAATTTAGAATTATTCTTTACAAAGATATCTTTTTTTTGAAATGCCAGGTGAAGTTAGAGAAAAATAAATAAATTTGTTTTATAGCAAAATTAACGGTTCTGATAATTTCAAAAGGACTCACTCTTAACATATGATCGATACGACTCTCCATGTCACTGAAACCATCTTTGCCTTTGCTCTGGTGGTTTTATTGGTTTTTATTTTAAAGAAGAAGAACATTGTTTCAACGGGTGATCTCAAGAAATACTCGAAATTAATGACCATGGGTGTTCTACCGGCAGTAATCTTTTTACAACTTTCACAAAACCCTGTTCATTTGCATCAGTTTATTCTTGTTCTCATAATGTTCATCTCCGGTGTTTGTTGTATGGCGATTACATGGATTACTGGTAAATTTATGCGGCTTAAAAAGGAAACTTTAGGTATGCTTATCATTACATCAACATTCGGTTCTTCAGCTCTGATAGGTTACCCTTTGATCAAATTTGCTTTTCCGTCCAACATGCCTGCAATGACTAACGCCATTCTTATCAGTGAACTTGGAGTGGGGGTTCCCATCTTTACTTTATGCCCCATTGTAGCTTCTTATTACGGTTCTGGAAGTTCGGGTTTTAAAGCGATCATATCAACATTTGTAAACTACCTTAAGTCACCAATATTTATTTCCATCATTGCAGGTATCATCTTTTCACAATTTCAGGCAATTGTAAAGAACCCTTTTTTAGAACCATTTTGGAGTGCACTCCGGATGGTCAATGGTATGCTAACTGTAATTGCATGTCTCATTCTTGGATTACAGTTAAAGTTCAATTCATTTCGCAGGATACTACCACTTTTCATCGTCTCAGCTATCATTCAGATGGGCATTCAACCTTTTTTTACCAGTCTTGGTGCTGACATTATGCATGTTGGTCTATTAGACAAGCAGGTTTTAATTCTTATTTCCGCTATGCCTTCTGCCGTATTAGGTACGGTCTTCGCTACGCAATATCATTGTGATTCGGAAACTGCATCCGAATTAGTTTTTCTGAATATCATGGTTGGTCTTATAGGGATACCGTTGGTTTATTATAGCATATTTCACTAAACAGTTAATAATGTTGAGGATAATATGATTTATACAATGCTTCATATCACTGAAACCATCTTCGCTTTTGCAATTGTGGTTTTACTGATTATCATTTTAAAAAAGAAAAAAATCATTTTTCCTGATGACCTGCAATCCTATTCAAAATTAATGACGGTGGCAATCCTGCCGGCTGTTATCTTTTTTCAACTATCCTTGAACCCATTCAATAAACACCAGTTGGTATTAGTATTTATAATGTTAACTGCTGGTATTTTAAGTATGGTTATTACTTGGATCATTGGAAAACTCATGCACCTTAACAATGAAACGTTGGGTATGCTTATTATTACATCAACCTTTGGTTCCTCAGCTCTGATTGGTTATCCTCTGATCAAATTTGTTTTTCCTAACAACCTTGATGCGATGACGAATGCCATTGTAATAAGCCAACTTGGCATAGGTGTACCAATATTTACATTATGTCCAATTGTCGCATTATATTACGGTTCAGGAAGTACGGGATTCAATGCAATGATTAAATCTGTCCTGGTTTACCTGAAATCTCCAATTTTCATCTCGGTCATCGCCGGAATTATTGTTTCTCAATTCCCAAAGGTTGTGAATATGACTTTCCTGCAACCTTTTTGGGAAGCGCTCAAAATGATTGAAGGTACCCTTTGGGTTTTTGCCTGCTTAATTCTTGGGTTGCAACTAAAATTCAAGTCATTTCGCCGGATACTCCCATTGTTCATTGTTTCAGTCGTGGTTCAAATGTGTATCCAACCTTTTCTTACAAGTCTTGGCGCAAATATAATGCATGTCGGCGGATTGGATAAGCAGGTATTGGTACTTATCAGCGCTATGCCTTCAGCAGTTTTAGGATCAGTTTTTGCTACTCAATACCATTGTGATTCAGAAACTGCTTCGGAAGTAATCTTTTTGAATATCATTTTTAGTATGATCGGGATTACCCTGGTCTATTACAGTATGTTTCATTAATAGTGCTATTGGAAAATTTGCTAAACATTCGTTTGTAATTTTTTATTTTCAACATGATAACTAAAATATTTCTGCTGCAATTACTGTTAACATTCCTTATCGGAAGTTGCTGGATATACTTTACAGTACTTGCCGGACTTCGATTTGGCAGCAAGACAGGAGGGTTCATCGGAGGACTTCCCTCAACGGCGCTTTTATCACTCTTTTTTATTGGATTTACGCAATCTCCTGAAATTGCTTCATCTGTTACGACGGTATTTCCGATTGCAATAGCAATATCCTCTTTATTTCTTGTTGTTTTTGCAACAATCGCCCGCCGCGGTTTTATATTGGCCCTTGTATTAAGCTTATTTTCCTGGTTTCTGTTGTCATCAACCATAGTGCTTTTCAGGTGGGAAAATTTCATACTTAACCTGGTAATCTATGCAGTAGTTATGCTTTTCTCATACATGATGCTTGAAAAATACTTATTGATCAGGTCGATTTCCATAGGTAAAACAGGGCATCCGGAAAAACATCTTGTAATCCGCTCCATGTTTGGCGGATTTATTGTTATGTTGACCGTTTTGATTGCAAAAACAGGAGGTACCGTATTTGGAGGAATATTTGCAGCATTTCCGGCTATGTTCATTGCTACGCTTACGATTTCCTATAAGGCATATGGTATTGAATTTTCGAGGGCGATGACAAAACCATTGATGGTAACAGGTATGATTACAGTGGCTGTGTATGCAGTTGCCCTAAGGTATTTATATATTTCAAGCGGTCTCTATTTTGGAACTTTGCTTTCAATTTGCATTTCAGCAGTTAGTGCTTACCTGACTTTCCGCTTTCTTCTTCCTAAATTAAAATGAGGATATCCTATTATCAGCAAGATCGTTTAATTGATGATGGATAGATCAGTTGTCGGCAGTGTTTCGAGCGGGATATCGTGGATAACCGGCTGCATAAGTTTCTTTTTAACCTCATCGGAGATCAGACTATTAAAATCAATATGATCAATGGGGATTGGCTTATTCATTTCAATTCTACGATACAGTTCCTCAATCAGTAAGAATGTAAGTGGGGTCAATGCTTCGGCAAGTTTCTGGTAAACAACAAGGGAGTTTCCAGGTAATATTCCTTTTTTATTCCTGACATTAACCGGAGGGGATTGTCCAACAATATGTCCGCTGTCAATCTCCTCTGAAACATGATGTACAGACCAAACAGTTGTACCTGCATTACGAATAACTAAATCTTCATAAGGAGCAGGACCAGCCCCCTGATTTTTTATAAGATCGGATGGGTGGAAATTATAGATGCCATAAGGGGGCAGATTGATTATATAGGAATTGATGATCTGCCCAAACACACAAACTAAAATAGCATCGGGATTCCATTGTTCCATAATCCTGTAAAACGATTCAACTTTGATTTCACCGGTATAAACCGGAATGCCATGACTAAGGCCCGACTCAATTATGAATGTCTCATCAAATACCCTGGATGGCAAATTAATAAAGTTCCAGATCCTTTTTTTCAACGAAATTTTAGCATCTGGGTTAAGGGGGTTATCTGTAACTAACCCCACAAGATTTAATTTTCCAGGAAACCGGTGTTCATATTCCTTAAGCGTTTCAAGTACTAGATAACCGAATTCCCAGCTGCCAAAAAGGACGATTCGCAAACCATCATTAGTTTTATCCGTGTTTTCAGAGGCAGCAGGTTGAATTAGTCCTCCCCAACGGGAGGCTTCTACTGTATTAAACTGCCGGCTAGGCTTGTCAAGTACAACCAGATAGTTAACCAGCTTTTCATTTTCCAGGTTAGTCATCAATATTATCCTTCAATGATATAACTATACACACAATACAAAAATAACCTTTTCCGATCAATCTACCACCAGCTTTAAAGAACGTTTAGTGTTTCCGTTCCTGAGACGACAGATATAAACACCGGGCTCCAACCGCAATGTACTGACTGTGATCTCATAAATTCCCTGAGACATCTTTTGATTGGCAAGTGTTGCTAAGTTTTTCCCTGTTAAATCATACATATCAATAGTAACAAAAGAAGAGCTGTCGGCAAAGAACCGTAAAGTAAAATGATCGCGGCAGGGATTTGGATAGCACTCAAAAAGCCCGCCGTAAACATTTGCATTTGTCGAGTCATTTACCCCATTAAAGTAATAGCTTCCATCTACATCGCTGATGTTTCCCTTATCATCGATTTTAAAGAAACGAAGAACAAGATTCATATAAGGATCTCCGAACACAACGCCATTTTTTGGTTGTACTTTGGCATTGGTGGCCATCATTGGACGTTCCTGGCTCAGGACAAGCATTGTATCTCTTGTGACAAAAGCAATATTGAGTTCTGAAACCTGCCTGGTGGTATCGCAAACATAGGGACTTGCAACAATCTGATGCCACTGGTCCTGTGGATTGGAAATATTCCCCTTGAAAACATCCACCTGGCAAATCTCTTTCGTACCATCTTTTGGTATAAGTTTTTCCCTTTTAATAGCTACAACAGCGCTTCCATCCTGGAAAATATCGAGATGCGGAAGCTGCAGGTGATTGACAGAATCGACAAACAATTCAACTGCCCCGGCTGTATTCCACTGACCGTAACTCCAGGGAACAAGGATTAATTTCTCATGATGACCGTGTACCACATCTTCGATGAACTTGGTATATACCAGGCCACCATAAGATCCCCTGATGCACATGTCGAGATAGTTACAGTAATATTCATTCTGTGTTGAGATTTTAGCCGGTGCAGACCAATTGCTGCCGTCAAACTGGGAACACATAACTGAGCTGTGAGTAGGTTCATTTTTTGCAGTATTGATCCAGACCATGACTAGTTTACCGGTCGACGGAGAAACCACTTTTATCTGTGTCTTGACATCTGTGCTTCCAACAGCCACAGCCGGAATACCCTGGTCCCAATGTGATCCGTTCTTCTGGAGGATAACATAATGGATGTCTCCGGAATTATTATCCAGGTTGATAACCTGCCAGGTGATGATAGCTTTTGTAGGTGAAAGAAATGTGACCTTTGGTTTGGCTTCAGGTCTTCCACTGGTGGTAGTGGTCAGGTCATCACCGATAAAGTCGGTTTGGAGCAGTTTATCCGTCTTCAGATCATGAACAGAAAACCAAATATCCTGCGACTTAATAAAGTCGGTCAATTTGTTAGTACTCAAATTGGCACCGAATGTGGTCTCCGTGTACCTTGACTGTGCCCAGGCTACAATGGCAACAGAATCATTGGCTACATCCGATACGGGACTATTGAGGGCATAATGATTTCTCTGAAGGGTTCTGTTTTTAGTAAAGCTATGATTAACAAAGCTTAATGACCGTTCGACCAATTTTCTTTCCCCATAGGCATCCCCCTGTTCGAGCCAGGTAAAGAGAAGATTTCCGTTATAAAGGTTGATCGATGATTGAGGTCTGGGTAACGGAATCTGGCTGAATGAACTCACCGGTTTAATCCCACCTGATAGTTCCAATTTTTTTTTACCCATAGGAGGAAATGCATTTGTCATGTCATCCCCCCAGATAGTTGTGGAATAAAACAACGTAGGACCCCATACAGTTTTTTCGTACCAACCCCAAAGGATATCGATATAAAACCTTCCGTAAGTCTGGAATGCAAATGATTTAAGCAGTCTGGAATCGAACCTGGGAATGGTCACATATGATTCCCCAAATCCGAGAATGAATCGTCCGTCGAGACCGAAATTACCACTCATAAGTCCTTCCAGAAGTTCTGCCCCAACGGAGAATTCTATTCCCAGTGAACCTGAGTAAAAATGATAAGAAGCACTATTTGTAAATGCGGAGCCGTGTGCGGGGTTGGCATCCACATTGAGATTTCCGAAGGATCCCCATTGCGCTGAAGTCGTGTCGGTCATAAGATGCTGTCGGGAAGAATACTGGAAACTCCCGGTATAGCCGAGGCTAAAAGAAGGCGATACAATAATGCTTTCCGGATTTGTTGCTTGTGCTGCTTTGATGATATCCTTAACCCTTTCAACAATATTTGTCAGACTTTGAAAAGAGCTGGTCAGATTTCCTCCGGTTGAGAAATTTTGGGTAGCAAGGAGGTTGTTATTTGCATCGAGGCCATAGGTGTTGTTTTGGGAATAGTTATAACCAAAAGACAATGTATTTGGATTTCCAGCACCGAGATTAAAGACTTTCTGGAAAAATTCAGGCGGCTGATTGAGCTGTAGTAATGACTGAGACTTGATATATTTAAGACTGGCATTTGCATTGGGCATGTCCATTTCGCAAGAAGAAGAGCCGATGAGTGGAACCCAGGAAGGGATGTTCATAGAGACGGAATTATTGATAAGATAGCTGTTATCAAAGGGTGTTGCCACTTGGAATGTCACCACATCACCCGATTCCTGGATATTGTTGAATGCACCGGCACCAGCGCAGTTAAACCATGCCGGACGGGTTTGGTGTATTGTTATTTTGAATGGCCCCGAGACAAGCGCCAGGTAATTGGTCGTGCCAATATAATAAGAGATATTCAGGTAAGATTCCGGAGGCGACAGCGCTGCCATATCCTGTGTGATCGTCCAGGTAGTATCATTAAGATGAACTCCTTGCACAGTAGCAAGTACATTACCCTTGCTATCAGTAAACGTGCCGACGACCTTGCTCAGATCGGTAAGATCTTCTTCGGAAATATTGAATGTATTCTGCCTTACCATGGTTCCCGGCGCGATGGCTTGTTCAAAAGGTCCCATGTTCCCCGACACAGTGGGCGCTAACATGGGCCGTATAAGAATAGGAATGGTCATGGTCCCGGCAACATTATATGCTTTAGTTGTAATGTATCCGACCTGGACATCCAGATAACTTCCGGGGGGCAAATCACCCATATCCACTTCAATTTGACCCTGTACATCAGTTGGTTGCCAGAAATAAACACCAGAATCAGCAATAGAATGTTGAGGAGTAAAGACAAGATATTTTACAAAATTTGAGGTCCATCCTGTTTGTCCCTGCCCTGTATAATTGGTCTGGAAGAATAATATATTAGGAATTTCTGTTCCTTCATTGAAATATCCATTCCCATAGGAGAGATTATAATTAAAAGTATAGCCTGGAAGCGGATTTTTTAGTTTAAAATAACCAAGGGGATAAAAGACTCCTTTTTCTCCTCCTCCGGGATAATATACTTTTGCGAAAAAGGTATAAGTGCCAGGAGACAAATTGATCATATTATGATCCCACATGATCATCGAAACTTTATTGGTCTTGTACCATTGTGTTGAACTTCCCAATAATGCTCCATTATCAGAACCCTGGCTGTCGTGAATCACATTTCCTGTGCCCTCATCCAGCCGGTACACTGTATTTCCCACTGGAGCATGATTTTCTAGGCATGGATCCCTTGTGGCTTTGGAAGATTTTGATGAACTCCATATGCTGATATAGGCCAGTGAACCGTTAAAATAACTTGCCAATTGGACATTGGAAGGATACTGTGGTGGCACCCTGGAAAGAGATTTGGAAGGAGCATAAAAGCCGATGACCCAATATCCAGGATAAGAGATCGTTCCTACCTGACTCGACCAGCCTACGAGTGAATTGTCGACTAAAAGCTGTGCTATAGTGCTATGGTCAACACTAGCGGTTACGCAGTGCCAGTTCCCGTCATTATATTTATTTGCAGCATGTATGGTAATAGGGGTCCAGTCACTCATATAAATGAACTCAAGTGAACCATCCGGAAGCATACAAATCTGTCGGTCATTATTGAAAGATGGAACCCCATTCTGATTATCACAGAACCCGATCATCTGGCCTCCATTTGTGGTAGTTGTCTTGAACCAGAGTGAAAGTGTAAAAGTATTCGGAGCATTGATATAGTTCGAAGTCTCGATAAAATTTGTGTTTCCATCAAGTGCCAGGCTGTATTGGTAAGGCACACTGTTGATAGTGGTTGAATCAACATTGACATTAGAATCGCCAATCTGTAATCCAAGCACCGTTGCCGTTGTGTTATCAGGCAGCCCTTCGACAAGGATTGGGTTTGACAAATCTCCCATCGATCCGGCAGAATATAGCGTTCCCCAGTTTGTCTGGGGAGTCGCAACCGGTGGTGGAGGAATAATTTTCAGGTTAAAGAAAGTAAAATTGCCGGTTGTCGGATTACCCAGGTATTTCTCGTTAATTCTCAAATGATTGACTGTGTATGCAAGGGATGAAAGATCAAACTGAATTGTTGCGCTATGTCCTTGCACTTTTGTCTTTATGGAATCGACAATATTGTTATTCCTGTCGATGAAGGCAAACTGGACAGAATCCGTAGCCCCATTGCTTGAAGTTATTGTCAGGGTTTCAGGCGTTCGGTAAAGGAAAGGATTCTCAGGAATAAATTCCGCTCCATTCATCATTTGACCAGAATTGTTGTTATAACTGAGATCCGAGATAAAATGAAGCCTGTTTCTTAGGTCATCGAAGTTCCAGTAGCCTGTCAAAGTGCTGTCCTGGAGTATCGTCCGGTCATAATTCTGCTGAATCTCACCTGCAGTTAAATACCTGCTCCAGAAACGGATATCGTCCATCGCAGTGATATAACTATAATCTGAGGAACTTTTCTTATTTTCAGCCTGGCATCCTCCCAGCAGGAGAGAGGATGTCCCACGCAGAGAATTGTAACTGCTGCTTTTAAGAGCAATAAAGTTAAAATTATCCAGGGTTGTGCTAACAGGAAACCCATCTATGTAATACATTTCCTGATTTTGCGGATCCCCGATCTCAAAAGCAAAATGATGCCATCCTCCGCCCGATAATAGTTTAGTTGCATCCCCATAGTAGAGCTGAAAGAGAACGTTTTGATATATACAAGTAAAAATCAAAGTTGGAGTCTTTGAAGACAGATTAAGCGATAACTCATACATATTATCAACCTTCAAGAATGTCATCGTGCCATTGGGATACTTGGTTATCTTTGCCGAATCGACCTTTATCCACCCTTCAATGGTGAAAGGGCCATACAGAATATCGGGGCTGTAAGGGCCAATATAATTATATGGAGCTTTTGTTGATCTGATCCCTGGTCCGTTAGAAATTGAGGCATATTTTACACTATCGGTGAGCAGTGCCTGTCCTGTAGATGGATGAGCTGTCACCTGGGCTATAGAATCTATCAATGTAACACCCCATGCAGTACTTGTCAGCTTTGGCTTCTGCATCATTGTGGTAAGGCTCTTATAGAATGCCAGTCCCGCAATTGGGCCTCCGTTACCATGGATGATCACCCTGAGAAATTTGGTCGTAAGAGGAAGATTATCCATCCTGACATTGTTGTAGTTTGCCGAGTTGAGCCATGCTCCAGGTGCAGCGGAAACAAGACAACTGCTGATCAGGGTAGAATCATATGTAAGAAGCTGGAAAATAACCGTATCTGTCCGGGGAGGTAAATTGTTGACCATAAAGTTGTTCTTCAACTGAGGAACCGGATGCCAGGATGTGTCTGAATAGGTATAGCTGTTGGTTATAAAAGGACCCCAGCCCGCTGATCCATGGAAAGAAACAGTATCCGGATATACAATAAATGGGATGTAATAATTGGCTGTGCTATCGGTGCCATAATTAATCCGAAGATGAAACATCGGTGACATGGGAAGGTTCAACGAATTGAGCTGAACTGACCAGGATGCAGATGACACTTGGCTTCCCGATACAATATATGAACTTCCAACCTGAACACTATCTGCGTCAATGAATCGAAACATCACCATGGTAGTAAGGTTGGGTAAATTGGTGACCTGGAATGTATTCTCTAATTGACTGCCTAAAGTATAAGGCCCGAATCCATTCGTTGCAGTCAGTGTAATTTGGGGAATATAAGAAGTATCTGCCGGATTTCCTGAAGCGGTGAATGTAAAAAGGAGAAAAACTACAATGATTTTGAGTTTTCTTTTTGTTGGTTGCAATAAGTTTATATCCCGAGGCATAAGTAAAAGAATAGAATGTTAACGAAATAAATATTCAGTTCAGTGTTGTAGGTTTTCTTCTTCATGAAACAACTAACAAATTGTCCAGTCCTGCTATTTTAAAGGTTCTTTTCAGAAATGGATCGCAATTGATGATTGCGAATTTCTCTTTTTTACATTGGTTGAATGTGATCAGGCAAATTCGGATAAATGAAGAAGAAATGTAAGTGACTTCAGTCATATCAAAATCAATCTTTTCTTCGGGTTTATCATTTTCACCTTGACCCTGCTTCAATTCCTGTAATTTGCTATTAATCTCTTCCGCAAGGCTTATGCAGATTTGAGTATCCAGCCGTCCCGAAAAATTGCAGATCAGATGCTTTTCACTGGAATTATATTCAAAGTTTACCATCGTGTCAGAATTAAATGTTTTTATTGTATTCATTCATAATTATTTCTACATCAAGTGATTCATCAAAATATTTTGATGAATCAAACGAAAAATATTTGTGATTTGGTTTTTTTCGGCATATACGTTGGATATTAATCAAGTGACGGGCACTGATATTTTCAGTCGTTATATTTTTACCTCCTGTGCCACATCCCAAAGTGAATGAAGTTGGTAGCGTATTATAAGTGCCGCCAACCGCTCCATGGGATGTTGGAGTGTTTACTAAAATACGCCCGGCATTCATTAGCTGCGACCATTCCAGAATACGTTTTTCATCATTGGCATAAATTCCCACACTATGCCCTATTCCACCAAGAAAGTTGAGATCAATACAAACCTTGATTGCTCCCTGATAGTCTTTCGTTGAATAAAATGCAAGTACCGGGGCTAGCACTTCTGCGGAAAGGGGATATCCGTTTCCAACGCCATCAAGTTTTGCCATTAAAATTTTTGTCCCTTCCGGAATGTCAATTTCTGCCCTTTTCGCAATAATCGCTGCTGATTGACCTACAATAAATGGACTCATGGTACCGGAATCCACGGAAATGGCAATACGTTCAACTTTTTTTATTTCTTCAGGTGTCAGAAAATAACAATGTTGCTTTTCAAATTCAGCAATGACTTCTTTTTCGATTTGTGTTTCAACAATTACCGATTGCTCACTTGCACAAATAGTACCGTTGTCAAATGTTTTAGAGGCGATGATATTGCCTATTGCAAAAGGTATATCTGCACTGACATCAATAAAAACGGGCACATTACCGGGCCCTACGCCGATTGCCGGATTGCCAGAGCTATAGGCAGCTTTTACAAGCCCTGTTCCTCCTGTCGCCAATATCAGGGCAATCTTCGGATCTGACATGATCATTTGGGTAAACTCGCGCGATCCTGCAGGAATAATCTGGATACAATCTTCCGGGGCGCCTGCTTTCAGAGCTGCCTCATAGCATATCCGTGCAGTTTCTACACAAGACTTTTCAGCTCCACGGTGGGCGCTGATCAGGATAGGATTCCTGGTCTTTAAGCAGATTAACGTCTTAAAAAGTACCGTAGATGTAGGATTTGTCACAGGAGTAACGGCAAAGATCGGTCCCAGGGGTTGGGCTATTTCAGTAATCCCTGTGTTTTCATTCTGAGATATAACACCAACTGTTTTTTCATTTTTAATATCGTCATATACCAAGAGTGTTGCAATGACATTTTTCATCACTTTATCTTGCCAGTTCCCTATCCCGGTTTCATCATTAGCCATCTTAGCCAGTTTTATACGATTGTTAAAACCGGTCTGAAAAACCCTTTCCACTATTCTGTCTGTCTGTTCCTGGTCGAATTGTTGAAATACAGCCGCAGCATATGAAGCTTTTTCAAGTAATTCATTGGCTTTTTTGATCATTTCCTCTGTCATGGTTCTATTTTTTAATCATGTTCCTGATTATTTATATCTTTTCACTTCTTTACTGGTTCATTAAAACACTCCGAGTGCTTCTTCTTCACCAGGGTAGATTTCAAATATCGTAGTGAACCCGGAAATCGTGAAGATTTCATGGATATTCTCCTGCAATTCGCATATAGCAAATTTTCCTTTTGCCAGAGTAATTCTTTTCAAGGCAATTAACAGTGCTCTCAACCCGGAACTGCTGATATAATCCATTTGTGAGCAATTGACCAGTATCCTGGTAACCTGATGATCCATCAATTCCATAAGTCGATTCTCAAAAACAGGACTACTGATCGTGTCAAGCCGACCCTGTATGCCAATGACCACGCATTTTTCGGTATTTCTTTCTGTTATTTCCATATAATATTGGACTTTTGAATTAAAAATTACGGGTTAAAAGGAGGACATTTTTTCCATCTTTGCGTTGATATTCCAACTGGCTGACCATTTTCTTAACCAGATGAATTCCTAATCCTCCTATTTGTCGCTCCTCAAGAGGTTTGCCTAGATTATCATCTGCCGATTTTTCTAGTGGATTGAAGGCTTTACCGTCGTCCGAAAAGGTGATCCGAACATAATGCGGTTCCGGATGTTCAAACAGGATTTCAATTTCATGTTCTTCCAGATCATCATAGGCATAGAATATAATGTTCGTGAAAAGTTCTTCAACCGCCAGGTTTAATTCCATAATGACGTTTGGTGGTATTCCCCAGTCTTCAACCAGTTGATCAGTTGCAGCGGCAAGTCTTTTCAATTCATCCAATCGGTTCAATAAATGGATTTGCATTATTTCAAGCGTTTTATTAACAAACTCTTTTCTTCCTTTATTTTTAACAACAAGGAGTGTAATATCATCAGCCTGTTCAACCCCTTTCATCCATTCCTGTACATCTTGTTTCAGCAGCTTAATAAGGCCTGCAGGTGAAAGATTGTGGTTGTTCCTGATAAATTCAACCATCCTCTCTTCCCCATAAAAAGCGTCGTCTTTGCGTATTGCTTCGGTGACCCCGTCCGTATAGAGAAATAGGAGATCACCTGCACTGAACCGGACAGTACCTGAGGAATATTCAACATTATCAAATATTCCCAATGGAATGCCGTGGATAGCCTCTAAACACGAGGTTTCGCCTGATGGATGGATCAATAAAGGTGGATTATGGCCGGCATTACAATAGGTCATTGATCCTGAGCGCAAATCAATAATCCCGACAATCAGGGTGACAAACATCTGGTTTGGATTTTCCTTACAAATTTCCTTGTTGATCTCCTCAACTGTTTGTTGTATTGGGGTTCCAATGGAAACTTTTGAGCGGAAATAAGTTCTCGTAGTAGCCATGAACAACGAGGCAGGTACCCCTTTTCCGGAAACATCACCAATGCCTATAAAAAGATGATCCTCGTCCAGGAAATAGAAATCGTACAAGTCACCTCCTACTGCCTTTGCTGGATCCAGGGATGCATAAAGTTCTACATCGTCCCGTTCCGGAAAATTTTTGGGAAGCATGCCCATCTGAATAATATGGGCAATACTCAGTTCGCTTTCAATCTTTTCTTTTTCTATGGTGGTCGTCCGTAGGTCATTGATATAATGTATTAGATCTTCTTTCATCACTGAGAATGCATTTGAAAGTTGGGCAATCTCATCGCGGGAGCTGTAAACAGGAAGGGGTGTAGTAAAATCGCCCTGCCCAATACGTCGGGTCGCATCAACTAATTTGCTTATTGGTTTTGTAAATTTCCTGGTTATCAGCACAGACAAAATAATCATGACCAAAAGACTCAAACTGAAAATGAGGGCAAGTTTTTTGAAAAAGGCGTTCAATCCTGAATACAATTCCTTTGTTGGAAAGGTGAGTGCAAAGATCCATCCGGTCTGTGGAACAGGGGCAAAATAGATACGTGAAGGCACTTGTTTTTGTTCAAAATTACCGATCTCTGCAAACATCCGCTCTCCTATCAGCATTTTGTCTATGGTTTTTAATGCTTGTGGATAGCTAGATGTTTTATAAATATCGTGAATGTCTGTGTTTATAAATTCCTCTTGAGGATAAGTGATGAACTTCCCACCTTGAGAAACCAGAAAACTGAAACCCGTCTGGTACACCTTTGCCGACTTCAATATTTGTTTGAATGAATGGAGGGAAATATCCATAGTAATGACTCCTGCAAAGGTTCGCTTCCCTTTGATTTCCCTGTAAAAGGGTGCAGAATAGGTACACATCAGTGTGTCACCGCCTCCTTTGTCGTAATAAGGTTCAGACCAAACTGGCTTCCCAAGCATTTTTGGAATCCTGTACCACTCTCTGGAGAAATAATCGTATTCTGGAGAAGAAAGATCTTTTTGCAGGATATTGTTCTGGCTTTCGTAAAAGTATTGACAATAGCGATAATGTGTTAGATCATGCATAAAAGGTTCAAAAGCCAAAGCAGTTCCAAAAGCCACATGGTCTTCACTGACAAAATCTTTCGCTATTCCCATGATATTTTCGTAATCAGGGTTTTCCGCCCTCAATGCGGA
>Ga0364860_10283_pt1 | contig 37834 bp, 27 predicted proteins | sample ExccelAu500001D4_FD_206916 | JGI IMG/M metagenome (GOLD analysis project Ga0364860, IMG submission 206916) | Enriched cells from Trout Bog Lake Hypolimnion, Wisconsin, USA - BchlTB.Aug20.5000.01 .D4 | ecosystem: Environmental > Aquatic > Freshwater > Lake > Hypolimnion/Profundal zone | place: USA...
CATCATTGCAAGCGGCTCTAAAAAAGGAGCAGGGAAAAGGGTTTAAAATTGGATTTGTTCCAACTATGGGGGCATTGCACGAAGGTCATTTGTCGCTTGTAAGTCAAGCCGGAGCGATGACTGACATTGTGGTGGTCTCAATTTTTGTCAACCCTACCCAGTTTAACGATGCAAACGATTTGGCAAATTACCCCAGAACACTGGAAACAGATCTCGAAAAGCTTGCCACACAGCGGTGTGATTACGTTTTTTTACCTTCGGTTGATGAGATCTATCCAATTCCAGATACGCGTAGATTTGAGTTTGGAAATCTGGAGACCGTAATGGAAGGTGAATTTCGTCCTGGACATTTTAATGGTGTGGCACTGGTTGTCAGTAAACTTTTTAATATTGTTCAGCCTGATAAGGCTTTTTTCGGAAGAAAGGATTTCCAGCAACTGGCCATCATTAAAAGTTTGGTTCTGCAATTGAAACTGGACATTGAAATTGTTCCGTGTGAAATTGTACGTGAGGTCGACGGTCTTGCCATGAGTTCACGAAATAAACTACTTCTACCTGAATATCGAAAATGCGCTCCGGTGATCTACCAGACATTGATGGAAGCCAAAGAATTCTCCTTGGGTAGATCAGTAGCTGAGGTGAAGGAATTTGTTTTAAACGCTATTAATGGCAGCGGACTTCTGAAAGTTGAATATTTTGAAATTGTTGATGATCGGACATTAATTCCGATTCAGAGCTGGAATGAAACAGAAATTAAGGTAGGTTGCATTGCTGTTCAGGCTGGCAAAGTCCGTCTGATTGACAACCTTATTTTTAACATTAACCACAAATAAAATGTTTATAGAAGTTTGCAAATCAAAAATACACCGGGTAACCGTTACAGGAGCAGATCTTCAGTATGTTGGTAGTATTACAATTGATGAAGAGCTCATGATTGCTGCTAATCTCATCGAAAATGAGAAAGTTCAGGTAATTAATGTCAATAATGGTGAACGGCTTGAAACTTACATTATTCGCGGAGAAAGAGGTACGGGGGAAATCGTTTTAAACGGTCCGGCTGCACGCAAAGTTGCCATTGGCGATGTAATTATCATCGTTTCATATGCCACCTTGGATTTTGAAGAAGCAAAAACCTTCAACCCACGGATTATATTTCCTGATACGGAGACCAACAGGCTCGTGTGAATGTGCTGGAAAAATAATGTAACCGGTTTCAAATAACTGGTAATTCTTATTGATTAACCATGTCAAAAACAAAAACAGTCTACGTTTGTCAGAATTGCGGTGCTCAGTCTCCCAAATGGGTTGGCAAATGCAATGCCTGTGGCGAATGGAACACTGTTTTGGAAGAGAAAGTCACTGAACGGAAATCTGGTACAGCGCACCAACCTGACACGAATTTAAAGCCTCTGTTGCTCTCTGAAATAGATCTTAATATGCAGGAACGGATCGTAACCGGCAATGGTGAATTTGATCGGGTTACCGGAGGTGGGTTGGTTCCCGGAGGGATGATTCTCTTGGGAGGCGAACCGGGTATCGGGAAGTCGACCCTGGTTCTTCAAATCGCGTTAAAACTGTCACATCTAAAAGTTTTATATATCTCAGGAGAGGAGAGCCTTCAGCAATTAAAAATGAGGGCTAACCGTTTGAGTGGAAATCAAAATACCTGTCTGTTTTTGTGTGAGACATCACTTGAGAATATTCTTTCTCACCTGGAAAGTGAAAAGCCAGATCTCGTAATCATCGATTCTATCCAAACAGTGGCGACAGAGCTGGCAGAATCTTCACCGGGCAGCGTTACCCAAATCCGCGAATGCACTGTTGGGATCATGAAGGTTGCCAAGCTGAAACAGATTGCTGTACTTCTGATTGGACATATTAATAAGGAAGGTAGTCTGGCAGGACCAAAAGTTTTGGAACATATTGTAGATACCGTATTGCAATTCGAGGGTGACCGGAATTACCTTTTCCGCATTCTGCGCTCGGTAAAGAACCGTTTCGGATCAACATCCGAGCTTGGGATCTTTGAAATGCGGCAGGATGGGTTGCATGAAGTGATTAATCCATCCGAGATGCTCCTGTCATCACATAATGATGGACTGAGTGGGACTGCAACAGCTGCTACCATGGAAGGGATGCGTTCATTCCTGATTGAGGTGCAGGCCTTGGTGAGTTCTGCGGCTTATGGGAATCCGCAACGTTCCGCAACCGGGTTCGACCTGCGCCGGATGAATATGCTGCTGGCAGTCCTCGAAAAGCGGGCCGGATTCAAATTGATGACTAAAGATGTTTTTTTGAATATTGCAGGAGGTATGCGCGTAGACGATCCGGCTATGGATCTTGCAGTTATTGCTGCCATTCTCTCCTCAAATTTTGACGTAGCCATTGACAAGCAGCTGGCCTTTGCCGGTGAGGTTGGACTTACCGGTGAGATCCGGCCTGTTAACCGTATCGAGCAACGCATCGCAGAGGCGCAGAAACTGGGCTTTAAGGAGATCTACCTGTCGAAATACAATAAAGGTGTAGACTTCCATCGTTTTGAGATCAAAATCCACCAGATCGACCGCGTTGAGAAAATGATCAGGACGCTGTTTTCGTGAATCAATCACCCCCACCATTTCAATTTCTCCCGGGTTATTTCCTGTGGGGAATTACAATCCCCGTTTATGTCCTGACGGACAATCGGGTGGGGACATTGGGTTTTCTATGGTCATCGATGCCCTGACGGGCAATGGGGTGGTTTCACTGGATCTTTTATGGTCATCGATGCCCTGACGGGCAATGGGGTGGTTTCACTGGATCTTTTATGGTCATCGATGCCCTGACGGGCAATGTGGTGGTTTCACTGGATCTTTTATGGTCATCGATGCCCTGACGGGCAAAAGACCACAATCAAATTGTTACGGATACAATAAATGTCACCATAAATCAACAACCCCCACCAATTCAATTTCTCCGTTAGGAGATTAATGTCCATAGAATATTGGGATTAATCTCTAGGGTTATTTCCCGGAGGGAATTAACGATCCCCGTTTATGTCCTGACGGACAATCGGGTGGGGACATTGGGTTTTCTATGGACATCGATGCCCTGACAGGCAAAAAAAAATCAAATTATTCAGGATACTGATTTTTCGTGTTAATCAACCGTATCATTATTCTCTGCAAATCAATTAATTCTTTGCAAATCTGTTGTGATCCGGAAACCAACAGCCGAACCTTCGGAGGTTTGAAAAACACCGAAGCGTTTTACCCAACAACCAACCGCAAACCATTCAGCAACCAAAAGCGCACAATAGTGACCGGGTGAATATTCAGGACACGTATATTCACCCGGTCACTTAATTAACAATCAAACCCTTCGGGGGTCTAACTTCGACTTCGCTCAGTCGGCATGGACCACCCGAAGGGTTGAGGTAACCCCACAAAAAAAGCCCTCCGAAGAGGGCTTTTTAAAATGTATGCTATTGTGTCGGTAATTATAAAGATACCTGACCCAATTGACCAGCGGTATGAAGTGGACCACCACCAAAAACATTGTTTACATATGCAAAATTGAATAAGAAATTGTCGGTATTCAAATCGGCAGTAAGAGTTGATGGACCAGCCGTACCAACATTAATACCAAATGTAGTAGGAATGATATGAATATCATTAAGCATTTGTACAAGATATGGTTTCAGGGTCATAATATCGCTAGAATGAATCTGAGCCTGAATGCCAGGATTTCCAGAACTGATAGTTTGAATAGCATGTACATAAGTAGCCTGAACAGATGGTTCATCAATAGTAATATTAACACTTCCTGAATAAATATCATTAGAATAAGAACTCAGGTTGAAGTGAGCCAAAGCAGTGTTACCTGTGATTACAAGAGAATGCATCCAGTCAGTAGAAGAGGTTATACCTGCAAGATGAGCATTGTTCGTAATCCATAAATCTGAACCAGTACCGCCAAAGCCGATAGCTCCAACAAATGCGCTGTGACCTAAATTAAGACCGGTAATAATTGCAGCATGATCCAGAATCAAGGTATTGATCACACCAGAAGTGGTGAATGACGTCAACAATGGAAGAGCTGTAAGATTAACAGTGTTCATGATACCACCTAATGTCAAAGTTGTAAGAAGAGCGTCGCCGGCTGTTGTAACACCAGGAGCGTGTGTTGTAAGAGTAGCCCAATGAGTAGCATCACCAAATGCAGCGCCAGTAATGTCAGCTGTAAGAAGAGTCAAGGAATAAGCGCCAAGATCAACATTTTCCAATGCATTACCTAATGTAAGATGTTTAATGGCAGCAAGATTACCACCAATTCCACCAGTTGGAATTGTAGCAGGTGCTGTAACACTCCACCAACGATACAAAGGTAATGTCAGAGTTTGTGTAAATGGGGCATTCAACGAAGCGCCAGGTTGACCATACCAAACAGGAATAGTAACGGTGAGCGGGCCTTCGAGGTCAACGGAAGATGTAGAATTGAAATTATCCAGTTTAACGTTACCTGTTGGAGCAGCCCATACGGTTAAAGGACCGGAGGTAACTAATTTAGAAAGGTCAACTGTAGTAGCCGTACCGGTTGAGAAAGAAGTACCAGTTGCAACGGTAACCACACCTGCAGAAGAAGTTGCAGCAAGAGTAACAGTTGTAGCTACAGGAGCAACGATTGTCAAGCCACCGGCATTGATACCAATAGTACCAATTACAACGCTATTTGCATAATCTGCGGTCAAAGTATTGATCTGAGCACCTGTTGCAAGACCGAAATTAACCCATGTAGTATTGGTAGAATTGAAAGCAACTGCATTTGTTGTAGGAACAGTTGGAGCGGCAGGACCACCTGGGGCACCATTTCCAACAAAATGTGCTGGATCAACAGTAACAACAGGGAAGTTGATGTAACCGGTACCATTTGATGACTGATCAACCAGGATCAGGTTGCCACCAACTGATGCTAACAAAAGAGCTTCATATTTACCTGGATAGTTCAGTGTAACTGTACCACCAACAGTTGCAAGAGCTAAATCAGCAATGTCAGCGCCTTGTACGGTGTAGTCACCTCTAACGGAGGTTAGGTTATTAATCGCCAGATTATCACCAGCTTTATCAGCAATCCATACCCAGTGGCCTGCGCCAGCGATAGTATTCAGAGTGACCGAAGTAACCACATTAAAAGGTGGAGGAAGAGGTACACTAGTTGTAGTGATTGAATAAGAAGCTGAATTGACGCCAATTATTGCTCCGATATTACCTAAAATGGTGTTCAACCCGGTTATGTTTGTAACATTCGTAGTATTAACCGAAAGGTTACCGTTAATGATACCCATCTGGTTGATCTTGCCTAAGAAGAAAGTAACATCAGCATCACCCTGAATAGTTACATCACCATTATACATAGCCGCTGAATTCAGTAAAAGGGTAATTTCAGCCTGAGCCTGGCCTAATGCCAATTGCAAACCATGGATGGTTAATGAAGTAGCAGTGTCACCAGCACCACCGATAATAGCAGCCTGAGTTGCCTGGATCTGGGCAATTGTAGCGCCATTTCCTGCATTGATCAGAACTGTAAGAGCTGCCTGAAGAGAAGCGATGGTTGAATTGATATTGTTTTGTGTTGAAGTTGCTGTAGAATTAACCAGATTTTCAAGTGCAAGCTGAGCAGCAGCGATATTGTTACTAAGTGTTGTGCTTGTGCTTGTTACAAGAGCAAGAATTGCGGTCTGAGCTGCAGTAACCTGTGAGCTTACGCCAGCAACATTTGAGTTTACACCAGCTAAACCGGCATTAAGAACTGCAGTAAGAGCTGCAATCTGTGCATCGGTGTGTGCATTGGTTGCAGTGGTTCCATCAGCAATTGATGTCTGCAATGCAGTCTGAACTGCTGCAAGCTGGCTATTAATAAGAGCTGTCAGTGCTGTTTGAGCAGCAGCAACCTGGGTATTCACATTTGCATTGGTATTGGCCAAACCTGTGTTAATCAAAGTTTCAAGAGCTGTTTGTGCAGCAGCAATTTTTGCATTAACATTAGCATCGGTAGACATACTGCTTGCAGTGATCTGACCAAGGATGGCAGTCTGAGCAGCAGCAATGGCAGTAGCATTTGCGGTTGTACCAGCAGCGATATCAGCAGCCAGGGTACTTTGCAAAGTAGCTAAAGTTGCATTCAAAGCAGCATCAGCAGCTGTTTTAGCTGTAACTACTCCATTAAGGGTAGTTTGCAACGTTGCAAGTGCAGCGGCATTAGCTGTTCCGGTAGTGGCAACAGATGCAAGAGTTGTGCTGATTGAATTAATATTGCCCTGAATCGTTGACAATGTACCTGCAATAGTTGTAAACTGTGCAGCAATTGAGCTGGAACTTGGCAATGCGGCGATAGCTGTCTGAAGAGCAGCGATAGTAGCTGTCTGGGAAGCAATCGTTTGTTCCAGTGTAGTTACACCGGTTACCTGTGTTGCAAGCGCTGCAATCTGATCTTTCAATGCCTGAAAGTCGTTTGCATACTTATTACAGGATGTAATAATCAGGGCGACCATCATCACGCCCAAAAAGAGTTTTTTCATTTTTTGTTGTTTTTAATTAATAAATGGAAATAAAAGAAGCACTTTAATTTTAATTTGTACAAAGTTGAAATAAATGTAAGAGGTAAAAAACCTCTTATCTCACGAATTGTGATATTTGGCCAAATAGACGAATAATTTGTCATTATAAAAGGATATACGGTAAATAATTGACATTATTGAGCTATTCGGAAGAAGCACCCCTTACGGGAAATTCGCTGTCTGATCGGCAGATTTTAAGTAGTTCATAATAAGTTAAGTATTAGTAAATAAGCATTATATATTATGGTAATTCGATATTTCTGTTTAAATTATCTTTTACTTGTCTCAAATTTGCCTGTTCATCGGATATTCCGAATATCCTTCTGTAATGTTTGATTTTTCTACTTCAATGCCCGAAAGACTTATAAAGCCTAAGTTTTAGATGGGTCGAAGGTATTAATAAATTATTTTAATTAACCATATTTTGCTTATAAAGTATCGTATTTATTTCTTAAATCATATAAATGGGTCCGCGAGGCCACCAGTTTTATTGCGTTAAACGGGGGGATCAACTGACAGTCCCTTGTTTTGAATTCGATAGACCCTAAATAATTCAGATTCAATATGGCAGATTGGTTAATCTGAATAAATTTTGTTTTCCCCATCAAATCAAGAATATCTTTAGCGGTTGTCCCTGTTCTTAATTTTACTTCGCTCATGTCGGTCAGGATTGCTTTCCAAACCGGTTTATCATTGGTTTGCTCCTTGGTACACTGTAAAAGAACGATATTGTTTTTGTCCATAAACCGCAGTCCGATCGGTGTGGGAAGAGAGATAATCTCTGTGATCCCCTGTGAAACCGGAGTAAAACTAACGGGTTGATCGATTTTGCGTCTCTGTTTAAACCTGTCGATCACCAGTTTAAGATCCTCTGGTTTAACCGGCTTAAGCATGTAATCGAAAGCTGATTCGCGTAATCCCTGAATCATATATTTATCGAATGCCGTATAAAAGACCACGCTAAACATTTGTTTTCTCAATTTTCGCACTTCATCCAGAAGTTCGAATCCTGATTTCACCGGCATCTCAATATCCATAAATACCAACTCAAGGTTATCTTTGAGTAACAGAGTTCTGGACTGATTATATTTTGATGCACAACCCTGTAATTGTATTTCGGGAAAAAACCCCAGATGCTCCTTCAATGCAAATACGAACTCTTCGTCATCATCAATTATGGCTGTTTGAATTTTGTCAGATCCATTCATAAATAGTCATCGATCGATTTTTGATGAAATCGTTAAGCTTTGTATTGAATTGCTAATATTTGTTTACCGCTTCAAATGTATTTTACCCTACCCGGGGGATCAAAATATTTTAAAAAATTAATTTTGGCAAAAATAAATCGCCTATTTCCCGCCAGGGAAAACCTGTCGGTAGAAATATCAATTTATTAGTCATGTCTTGTCACGTCCAGGCAATGTTGGTAATTTAAGAATCACATCGATTTATTTTCTTTGTGAACCTTCGTGTTTTAGTGCCTTAGGGGCTATTTTTTCTAGTCACAAAGTCACCAAGACACTAAGAAACACCAATAAATTTACTAACTTAATGATATTGCCTGTATGGGACAAAAGATCTACATATTCTCAATTTTTCTATCGACCTTGGATTCCTAACGGAACCAAAAAATGAAATTTTTGACAGTCAATAACCAATTCTCACGAGATATCATACGAATAACCTTCCGGAACGCGGATCCTGACGATTGTTCCCTGTTGGGATTGAATGGTTTCCTTTAGGTCAGAGATTTTAACTGTAATTTTATCGACATTTTTGGAATTCAGGTGTCCGATTGCCTGATAAAGAATTTTCAGACCTGTTCCGCTGCCCATTGAACGATTCGGGGATGAACTATATCCGATGCCATTGTCTTCAACAGATATTTCTATACCTCCATCATAGTTTTGAACCCTGATTGAAAGTATTTTTTCTCCAATAATAGGCATAAGTCCATGTTTGATTGCATTTTCTACCGGGATTTGAATAATCATCGCCGGAATTAGCTGATTAACATCTGCATTTTGTCCAATGTCAAAGGTGATTTTAATCGGTTCGGGTAATCTCAGGCTTTGCAACCCGATGTACCCTTTGACCACCTCCAGTTCTTCAGACAAAGGGATTGCCGTTTGCTCGATATTATCAACCGACTGTCGTAAAAGCATCAGCAGCGTTTTGATGTTTTGGCTGATTGTTTGTGGGTCGTGGGCAGGGCCGGATAAGGTACTCAGTGCATTGAACATGAAATGCGGAGACAACCGGTTGCGGATAGTCTGCATTTTTAATGTGGCAATCGTGTGCTGCTGCTTTTCATAAGTTGCCCGACTCTTTTTAAGGTTAGTCAGGAATAGTGCAGTTATGCCTGCAAGTGAAAGTATTAAAAATATTATTACACTATAAATCAATAGCATAATTCACTTTTCATTTTGATTCTCAAAAAGGGTTGTTTCATAAAAAAGAGGCATTTTTTCTCAAAATGCCTCTTTAAAATAAGTGGGTCAAAGCTAATATTCCCAGAGATCCTGTTCGTAGTCGAAGATTGAGTTTTTAATCCTTTCAGATTCCTTAAAGGCATATTCCCCGGTTGCATATTCCTGAATCGATCTGTTGTTATAGACATTTTCTTCTTTGACAATATAACCGTCAAATTTACGGGTAATAAAAATGTCATCGAAGCTTAAACCTCTTGCTTCATTAAATTCATTTAGTGTTTCCTGTTTAGCCAGGATTGGTCTGATTTCGGGATAATAAACCCAGAAAAGTCTTTTATGAACAAAAGTGCTGTCCTTTGGATCCTTTTTATAGACCCGAATCGGGCACATTCCCAGGATGCGAACCTGAAGTGTGGACTTCTGTTTGTCGAAAAACCACATTTCCTTAACTTCGAGCTGTTTCACATCTCTTACCGGAAGTTCTGACTGGATGGTGGAATCGCGATCGTTACCAGTATTAAGGTCAGTAACTTTAATATGTTTGATCGAGTCTCCAAACTCTTGTTTAACCTGGCCAAAACTGATTGGCTCTTTAAACTCATTGTCGGATATTGTTGCATCAAATGCCGTAATTCGTTTGTCCTCAATGCCTTTTAGGAGAATGTTAACCAGGTTATTCCGTCCCTGGATATCCCGGGTAGGGTAATAAAAGATCTGGTTGGCTTTTTCCCGAAAATCAATGATACGCCACACTGTTTTCTGCCAGATGACATCTGATTCCCTGATTACCGGCATAGGAGCTGGTTTCCGGTCAATTGTTGTCTTTTTAGCAAAGAGGCCATCAATGACCTGAGCCTTCAACAGATTTTGTGAAGTGGCTCCGATCAAAACCAAGGTAATGATTAAGACTAATTTTTTCATCGTTAATTAATTTTAAAACTTATCACAGGCAAATTACGTGTTGTGCCGTCATCCCCCTTAACTATAATGCTTTCAATATATAACCGGTTTCCAGGGTTTAACCCTTTCATCAGTTCTCGCTGCTCCGGAGAGAAGTGGTTTCCTTTGGTTGCTTTGTCGACAACATAACCGGCTTTGATCGTTGATACGACAAATGAAGTCACTGTAAAGTTCATTTCAAAATCAAATTCGGGAATTTTTGCGAACACCCCTTCTTGAGCTTCCAACTCATTACGGGAAATTACACCCTCTGTTTTATTCGCGACGAAGGCGACAGGGTCGGGAACTTTCTTTACGCGGAATGGTGTGGAGCCAATCTCTTTTAGTGTTCCGTCGATCATAGCACTGATGGTGATAACCGATTTTACGCCAACCTTCTCAGGTTTGACCAGGTAATTTCCTTCAGGTCCAGGCTCAATAGTGCCATTTGTAATGGAAACTTTGATATTCGTAGCAGAGATGCCAGGGACAGAAATTGAAACAGGATTTGCAAGCCCGGCATAAAAAACGTTCATTTTGGTTGGTGATACAGTCCAGGATGGTTTCGCTACTTCGTATTCGTGTTTGAACGGATAATTCACAATAATCCCGGAAGGATTCTTATAATTAATCTGCCCTCTGAATTCGGCCTTTCCCTCCTTCACTGCTGAAAATTTATATAATCCGGCATTTTCCCCTTTGACCATTGGCAGGGTGGTTCCACCGACAAGGATGACGGGATTGGCGGTTGTGTCAACAGCTGAAAGGAAAACTTTAGCTTCGTAGGTATTGCCCTGAAGTACATAGTCGGAACTGGAAACTACCTGGGCCTGAAGTTTATTAAATTTAAAGGATGCGGCATCAATCTGGGCGTAAAGGTGATTGATGACATCGGATTCTGCAAAACGAACGTCACTCTGAATCTTTGACATGAGGGTAATAACGGCAATCAGCGGATATCCCTCAAATTTGCTTGATTCCCATGAGGGCGTTTGTCCCTGCGTCGGGGGAGGAGCCGAGGTGTCCAGACTTTTATTGATTGATGCAATTAATTCGGTATTTGTAGTATCAACCAGGGCTATGAGGGACTTTTTATATCTTTCGATTTCTTTTTTCAAGGCTAGTCCATGCTTTTTGTTTATCATTAATTCAACCGCATAATTGAGATCATCCTTTGAAATAATGTTATCGACATTTCCATCGGGGCCATCGGCCTTTTTCACAATTAACTCTTTTAAAGAGTGAATATAGCGATAGAGAGAGTCGGAACTTGCTTTCACTTTCAGAACTTCATTATTCAGTTTTTCGGCTTTTTTCGGATTTTCCTTTGCAGCATTACTAAATTCATCGTAGACACGTTGGTTTTTAGCGATAGAACTCTCAATAGTTTGCATGAAATTATGATTTACCATCACAAATGCATCCAGAACTGTTTTATCGACATTGAGCGCAAGCATCGCCGTTAAAACCAGATACATCAAACTGATCATTCTTTGTCTGGGTGCCTCCGGACAGTATTTAGTTCCCATGTTCGAATTAACCTTTTACGTTCATAGCTCCCAGCATATTACCATATACATGGTTAAGTGCCTCCAGATTCTTATTGAGCTGTTCAGTTTGTTTCCGGTATTTTTGAGCCTCCTCGACTGCCTGGTTCACCAGTTCAGTCATTTTAGAATGACCTTCAAACGCTTCCGCTGATGATGCAGCGATTTTTTTTGCGTGTTGAAGGTGCAACTCGTAAGATGAATGTAAAGCTGAAAGGCTTGAGTTAACAAGGGATAGGCCAGTACTGTACGATTTAGTATGATCGTTAAGTGCAAGAAGATCCTTGTTTACAGATTCTGTAAAACTTTTATAGGATTGCGCCAGTTTGTCTCCGGTAGTAACCAATTGATCGTTGATTTTTTTCGAAGATTCATTGAAGGTGTTTGCCAGATTTTTGGACGAATTACCCAGGATCTGCGAAGACTGATCGTAGGAATATACCAAATCATTGGTTGATTTCTCAATAGAATGGGAGGCGCGGGAATTAATGTCCTTAAAAACAGACATTGAATCTGACGCCTCTGTCATATTTTTAACATATTCATTGGTAGCAAGGGTAGCTGTCGAAATATCTGCAATTCCGCTTGCCGTATTTGATAGGTCCTGCAGTCCTTTTTTTACCTTAGCCAGTAATTCAGGCGAAATTTCTGCTTTCTCCAGGATACTTTCTACGGAATTTTGCTGAGGTGCTACTGCAAGCGGGTAATCGAATTCTTCCTCGGTATAAGCCTCTTTGAGTTGAGGATAAACCTTTGACCAATCGGGGATTTCAACTGAGGGTTCAAATGCGGAAAAGAAGAAAATGACTACTTCTGTTAGCATCCCTAATGGTAAAATGATGTTTGCGTACGGCCAGTGTTGCAATTTGAACAGAGCTCCAAGAAGTACTACTGAAGCCCCTATGCTGTATAAAAAATTCATGGAAGATTTCCATCTTCTTGAATGAGTAAATTCGAACACCGCCATGATTAAATATTTTTGTTATCTGATTTTTACTTTTTGCCTGATTGAAACTCATCTCCAAATGAGGAGCGGACACACCTAAACCCAAGATAAGATTTAGCTGTATCCTGGTATTCAAAGGTACGGGTACCAACCTGAATAAAATAGGCAATATCCTTCCACGATCCACCCCGTACGACTTTTCGCTTCATTGCTGGGGGGTCACCGGGGAGTGCGTTTTGTTCGAAGTTGGGATTCAGGTCATGCATATAATTGTAGGAAGACTCATCGTATGCTGTAATAGTCCATTCGGCTACGTTACCGGCCATATCATAAAGCCCGTAACCATTTGGATCATAGGTTGCAACCTTGACTGTTGTTTTTCCACCGTCATCGCTATAATTTCCCCGCATTGGTTTGAAATTAGCCAGGAAGCAACCATTTTTGGAGCGGGTATAATACCCTCCCCATGGGTACATGGAATTGCTTAAACCTCCTCTGGCTGCCAACTCCCATTCGGCTTCAGATGGTAAGCGGTAATCCTGGACACCGTATTCCCCTCTCCCGGAAAGAGCGGAATTCTTAAAGTTTGTTCGCCACATACAAAAGGCTTTGGCTTGTTTCCAGGTCACCCCAACTACAGGATAATCATCAAATCCCGGGTGTGAAAAATATTTGCTGGTCAACGGATCGTTATAGGCATAAGAAAAATCGCGGATCCATACCAGTGTATCGGGATAGATATTCACATTCTCCGTCATGATAAAGCTTGAGCGCCCCGCTATAGGAACTACTTTCCCGCTCAGGTCATTGACATTACCCTGATAATTTTGGGTTTTGTAATTGTAGGCATTTTGCATCCGTGCGGCCTGTTGAAGGTCAACCCAGGAATAACTGTAATTCAGTTTCCGTGTATCGAGCTCTTTTCTTCCCATAATGCGGTCATTTCCAGAGTAGAACATCGGTTCTAAAGCATCTTTATATTCCGTATTCCGCCAGTCCAGTTTTCTTTTCCAATCGAGAATTGGCGGATCAATGGGATTCCCTTTGCGGTCCTGGGTAATTTTAAACTCCTCAAACTTTTCAGAGAGAAGTTGACGAGCCATTGAATCACGAACCCAATAGACAAATTGCCGGTATTCATTGTTCGTAATTTCAGTATCGTCCATCCAGAAAGTGGATAAATCGACAGTTCGGGTTGGAACGGCTGCATTTGCAACGTCCTGATCTCCAGCCCCCATATTGAAACTTTGCCCTGGAATAAGGACCATGCCTAATGGGGAAGGTTCAAAATATTTCCCTCGTTTTAAAACGCCTGTTAATTCCCCGCTTCCACCACGATGACAACTGGTTAACAAGAGAATAAACGATATGCTACCTAAGATGACTAATCGCTTCATAGTTCGTCTAATATGTTGTAATCAACTATTTTTAGGTCAAAGTTACAAAAATCTCACACTTTTGTACTGATGATCGTGCTTTTTGTATAATAAAAATGAATAAGAAAGATAGAATTCATGAGAGCCACTGTTGTATCTCGACAAGGCTGAGATACTCATATCGTAGGAATATCCGAATTTTATCCCGTTCCATAACTCAGTTCCAGCTGTTATAATGACCGCATCACCAATACGATAGCCGATACCTGCCCATATTCGCTTATCATATTCAAAAGTCAAATTCAGATCCGCCTGCCAGCTTGCCGGATCTGTTTTAAAAAAAACCGACGGGAGCGCCTTCAACCTCTCATCAGCCATTTGAAAAGTGTAAGTGCCACTGATATAATAAGTTCTAAGCAATGTATACCTTCCTGTCTGATCAAATACAAAGGATGGCCTGTTCAGGTGTTTGCCGGAAATGGCCAATTCGTAATTTTCATCTTTGTAAAACAACCCCAATCCAACATCCGCCATAACCCCACTTACTTTTCCCTGAGGAAGAGATGGATCTGAAAGGTTTACTAAATCAGCTCCATCAATGCCGGTCATGTCAAAATTAAGATTCTTATTCATCAATCCCAAAGAAATTCCGGAACCAAGTTTACCGTCGCCCAACTGAGTTCTCCACGAATAGTTCAGCCCTACGGAAACATTTTTCTCAAACCCGATCACATCATTTATGAGGGAAAGCCCAACTCCGTCGTCCTTACCAATCAAATGAAGCGATGCGTCTGCATTAAATACGGTTGTCACTGGGGCTCCGGGAAACCCAACCCACTGAAACCGGTTTAATATTGAAACATTAATAGGCCCTGAAGATCCTGCAAATCCAGGATTTACAGTTAATTGATTAAACCGGTTCTGACTGAACTGCGGGTCCTGCTGAGCATTTGCGGCAAAAATACTAATATTTACCAATATCCAAAATAATATTACCTTATTCAATCGTTGCCTTTTGAGAGAAGTGATATTTTTATGATTATCATTCATTAGCACGATGGTCACTTTGGAATATTAGCATTTAGTAGTCCTTCCTATTTTCAAACAAAGATAGAATTTTACTGATTATATTTTATTGAAATATTTCCACCATTTCTCGGAGATCTCATTTTTACACGCTTTTCGGTAATCTTTTTTGGAGCATGGGATCCTGACAGGGAATACGGTACAATCCTGAGAAGGGACTTCCATCCACCACCTTTGAGAAATTGGGTGAACCAGAAATGAGATTGGATCCTCCAATCCATCTACTGTTACGTGATAATGTTCAAAATTAGTTGCTTCATCAACCGGTTCTTCATCCAACCGTTTGGAAGCCCCATAGATAAAATACCAGCAAATCTGTGCGGCCATCATTGCTCCAACGGTTGTTAAATCTTTAGAGGGGGAGTAGCCAAAAAAACAAAACCAGGCAGGATTAGTGGAAATTCCTGAATACCATGCAATCTGACAGGCTTCTTCTCCGGTTAGTCCGTTTGGGGATAGCCGATATTGGCCGGGTGCTTCGGAGGCTTTCATTACACCGAAATCAAAACTGATCAGATCTGATTGGCGGATAAGTGGTTCGAGTTCTCTGAAATCGGTTCGGATTTCCCCCAGGGTAAGGATCTCCCCGTTTGTCCCTTCACTTAACAGATCATTGTTTTGTTCGCCAATAAAATAGGATTGCCCTGCTATCAGACTCACTGAAGTGCCAACTGGCAGCTTATTTATGAACAACTCATCTGCAGGACAGTTTTCAAATCCGGCATTGTCAATCCGGTCATCCACAATCAGCAGGTTTGCTTCCTGTTTTTTAAACCCATTGATTAGCGGGACCGTCAATTCCTGACTCCCACCAAGGATTAACAGGCGAATACCCAGTTCGGACAACTCTTCTGACACCATTTTTGTTGCCGCATAGGTATCTTTTGGCCCGTTGCCACATTTAAGATTTCCAAGATCAACAACATGTAATTCTGAAGAGAAACTGGCAAGTGAGTAGAGATGTTGCCTGATTTCATCTGGCGCAGCAGACTGATCCGAAGCTCGTGAACCTCTCCCTTCCGGCAGGCCCAAAATTGCCAGATCCGGCGGATGATTTATATCCCAAACACGGGTTTTCAGGGAATGCCCTAACTGATCGGAATTCCCGTCAAATGCTTTAACAACGGCTAAATCTTTTGCAGGTATAATCAGTTCGGCCAGCATGGTTCGTCTCTGTTAAATGTTAATAACCAATCAGAAGAGAATTCAAAGTATAAAATTCAAAGTTTAAAAAACAAGGGGAATTTGCATTTTACACTTTGCACTTTGCATTTTGATATTTATTTCGAACGTCTCTTGTTTGTTTTCGGCTTACTGCCTTCTGTTTCAATGATTAATTTACAATCATCAACTGTCAGTGAATCAATCTCCGTTCCTTTTTTGATTTTATAATTCCCCTTTTTAAAGGAGATATATGGACCCCAGCGTCCTTCAAGGATGCGAATATCGGGATCGTTGCTGAAGGTTTTTAAGACCGATTTGATTGCATGGTCCCTTTTTTCTTCAATAAGTTCGATTGCCCGTTCAATTGTTACGGTCATTGGATCGTCGATATCTTTTTTAAGCGAAACAAAAATGCCGTCATGTCGGATATAAGGGCCAAACCTGCCAATTCCTACAATCACTTTCTTATCTTCAAATTCCCCAAGATCACGTGGGAGATCAAACAATTTCATAGCCTCCTCCAACGAAATGGTTTCGATGCTTTGACCTTTTTGCAGACTTGCGAACTGTGGTTTTTCATCGCTTCCCTCAATCGCTTCCCCGATTTGAACAAAAGGGCCAAACCTGCCTATTTTTGCAGATACCGGTTTCCGTGTAACCGGGTCTGTACCCAGAATCCGTTCGCCCCTCGCCCGTTCCGAATTATTCAGGGCATCTTCGATCTTCAAATGAAAGGGACGATAAAAGCCATCAATCATTTCATTCCAGACCAACTGACCTTCTGCAATTTCGTCAAATTGTTTTTCCACCGAAGCTGTGAAGTTAAAATCAACGATCGGTTCAAAATGTTTAACCAGAAAATCGTTTACGACCAAACCTATGTCGGTTGGGAATAGTTTAGATTTTTCGGTACCTGTGATTTCCGTTTTTAATTCCTGTTCGATAGTTCCATCATGCAGCGTGAGGGTTCGAAAAGAACGCTCCGTCCCTTCGCGATCCTCCTTGACAACATATTCGCGTTGCTGAATTGTAGTGATTGTTGGTGCATAGGTTGAAGGACGCCCGATACCCAGCTCCTCAAGTTTCCGGACCAGGCTTGCTTCCGTATATCTGGCCGCCTTTTGTGAAAAACGTTCAATGGCCTGAATGGTTTCAGGTTGCAGCTTTTGATCGACAGCCAAGGCGGGCAGCAATCCTTTTTCCTCTTCAGTAAGGCTTTCATCATCCGATGATTCCATATATACGCTTAGGAATCCATCGAAGCGAAGGACTTCTCCTGCAGCGACAAAAAGTTCTGATGCCTTTGATACCGTGATATTTACAGTAGTTCTCTCTATTTCGGCATCAGCCATTTGAGAGGCCAATGTCCGTTTGTAAATTAAACTATATAACCTTTGTTCCTGTGAAGTTCCTGCAACCTCCTCCTGATCAAAATAAGTTGGCCGGATTGCTTCATGGGCTTCCTGCGCCCCTTTCACCTTGGTCTTATAGTGGCGGATTTTTACATATTTATCACCGTAGGAAGTTATTATTTTTTTCTTTGCCGCATTGAGTGCCAAGTCTGACAGATTGGTAGAGTCGGTACGCATGTAGGTGATGTGGCCCGATTCGTAAAGCTTTTGTGCCACTGACATCGTTAATCCAACCGGAAAACCTAGTTTGCGGCTGGCTTCCTGCTGAAGCGTGGAAGTAGTAAATGGAGCAGCCGGTGATTTTTTTGCCGGTCGGGTGACAATGTCTGCAACAGTGAACGCTGCGCCAATGCATTTTTCAAGAAAAGCTTTTGCCTCTTCAGACGAATCAAAGCGGTTATTCAATTCCGCTTTAAGGAGGGAAACTTTACCTGTATTCTCTGGTACCAGAAACAGGGCATTTACTCTGAAAAAGGGAACGCTTTGAAAACTGGTAATTTCCCGCTCGCGATCTACAATAAGCCGGACAGCTACTGATTGAACTCTTCCGGCAGAGAGGGAGGGTTTTACCTTTTTCCAAAGGACAGGTGAAATCTCAAAACCGACCAACCGGTCCAAAACACGACGAGCCTGTTGAGCATCGACCAGATCTTTATTCAAACGCCTCGGATTCTCAATAGCATTTAAAATGGCTTCCCTGGTTATCTCATGAAAGACAATCCGGTTTGTTTTGTCCGGATCCAGGTTTAGAACCTCCATTAAATGCCATGCAATAGCTTCTCCTTCGCGGTCCTCATCCGATGCGATCCATATCTTTTTGGCAGATTTGGCAAATTTTTTAAGTTCGGCAACAACTTTTTTCTTGTCGTCCGATATAATATAATTGGGTTGATATTGATTATTAATATCAACGCCAAAATCTTTTTTTTCCAGGTCACGGATGTGTCCAAAACTGGATTTAACCAGAAAATCCTTTCCCAGAATTTTCTCTATTGTTTTAGCCTTGGCGGGTGATTCGACGATTACCAGATTCTCTTCCATTATTTTGCAGGATGATTTAGGAGCTTCTAAATTTTTTGCAAAGTAAAGAAAATCAATTGTTAAAAATCGGAGTAATCAGTCGGGGAGAGTAATATTTTTGTGACCCTTGAGACAGTATGCTGATATTCAGGGAGTGATGATAATATTTTCCAATCGGGATGATTAACGAAAGCCTTCCAGTGAGCATCATGAGAGGCAATATCCGCGAAAGTGGTCATATACATCAGGTTAGGCATAAGGGTGCCCGAAATCACCTCGGCATAGAAAACCGCATTGAAATCGAGTTTTTTAAAGAGGCTGATTTCTCCTCCCTGATTGAACATCTTTAATTTCTGAGCGAATAAATAATCGGTAGGTCCTTCGTAACTTCTTAACTCATAAATTCTTTCAATAGGCTTTGTGGCGAATTTAGGAATTTGAAATCTGGGTGCATTGGCAAAGGCCTTAAGAAGAATAGACTCTTTTCTTTTAAAGGGAACCTGGTCAAAGGGGGCTTCTATGAAATCGGCTCCTGAAGTTTGATAAATTTTATCTTGAACCAGAACCTTTTGTATTTTATCAAGTTGCCCGAGTGAGGAGAGGGGCATCCATACGATGATTTGTTTCCCCGAAGTTGTATCGGAAGCAATTGGTTTAAAGACCCCGACCGTTTTGATCCCTGCCCGATGCAAGGCGGGAACATAGGTTAATTTTAAAAAGTTGTCAATGCTCTGTTCCTGGGCTTTCCCCGACAGATGGTAAACCTGGATCTGATAAAAATCAGGCCCCTTTGCTGATAAAAAATGCACCAAAGTGAAAAGCAGAATCACGGTGAGAGTTGTTTTCATTTTAATCGATTCTTAAGGTTTGGTTTTAATGGGTACAATAATATCATTCAATTCTATTGATAAAAGGCTAATTATTAATTCTTTTCAGAATCCTTAACCATATTTTAATTTGGCTGCAATGCGAAAAAACACATTTCGGTTACCTGAGATCTCAATTATTCCTCTGATAATGGAAATAATAACTTTTCCATTATTAAAACTAATTAACCTTTTCCATTTGGTTTTATATTCAAAGATGGAAATACCATTATTACTTTTAATTACCTGATATTCTCGTTGCTCTAACAATGCTTCAATCTTTATAAGCACCATATTTGTCTTTTCCTGACTGTTAATGGTTAGTATGCCATCCATATTTATGAATGACAGAGTAACACCGAGAATCAAAGGGGTAAAGATTAAGCTTATCCATGTTTTAGCAAATAATTCATCGGATGGAATATTAAAAAATAAAGTAAAAATTAAATAAGCGAAACCATTTAACAGCAATAACAAAGTCAATGAAATAATTACCATTTCAGGTATCGATATTGCGTTTAATCTCTTTGTAATATCCATGGCATTTGTTTTCTCTGATAATGGTAACTAAGGAATTGGAGTCACCCCTTTTTTAAGGAGGATATTTCCATATTTTGCTGTTTCTCCAGTCATCACAACAGCGAAGGCATTTTTGGCCCGATCGTAAAATGCAAACCGTTCTATCCGCTCGATCGGAGCTACGGAAGGATTTGATTGATGGATGCTTTTAAGGTATCCTTCTTCAACTGTCGGATCAAGGGTATCTCCCGGCACAGCTGCCATCATGGCCAAGGGGTGTGGCACATAAGCGTCGAGTTCGAAAAGTGGCAGGATGGCTGCAAGTAAATCTGCGATCTTCAGCCCGTCAGCTCGCAACACCCGGGAATTAAATGTTTCGCCCGGGAAATGGGCATCAGCCAGAATGATTTCGTCGCCATGACCCATTCTTGCCAAAACGGCAAGCAGATCGGGGCTTATCAGAGGGGAAATTCCTTTAAGCATTTGCAGAGATTGTTTGTTTAGTTCAAAGATAGGGATTTATTGATTACACCAATAAAAGTTTGTGTTTAATCCTATGTGAGAACCTGTGATCTAACGATGTTATTCCTTGAAAAATTCAAAAACTGTTTAAAATTATATTTAAATCTTTTTTGCCCATAGGACATCAATTTCAATAGAAAACAAATCAAAGAAAAATCATTGCCCGTTAGGACATTAACAGATAAACGGTTTCCCTATGAGAAATTTGGTTTAAGAATTATAATCTGCTATGGAAATTTAGCTCCTACGAAGAAATTAAACAAGTTCTTAAAAAAACCAGCTTGAAAAGCATAGAAAAATGTGCTGATATACAAAGAGATATTCAATTCCAAAACATTTACAATCTGAGATTTTTCAGTGGAACTTACTTCGTTTTAAAGCCTGAGTAACGCCAATTATTACAGATCTATGAGTCCCTAATTTTTCAGATTTACATGTTGAGCCAGCAGGTAACTCCGCTGTGGCGCCATGCGGAGAGTAAAGGAATTATAATCTTTAACTGCGGACCAGTTTACTTCGGCAAGTGCCTGAAGGCGCGGGAAAACCTGTGCCTCGAATACGGCTTCTGAGGGAATCTGCTCGGTCCACATACACCCCTGGAATCCGATTATTTTGCTCGTCACATTTGCCGGATAGATTTGTGTGACGTCGAATTCGACCAGTTTTTGCAGATTGGCAACGGAATAGGTGCTGCTGAAATAGAACAAGTCCCAGCGCGTAAAAATGATTTGGTTCCCATTTGCGGCTGCGATCAGCGGTGCATTGGGCATCCAATCGCGCCAATACATTATTTTGAGATTACTGCTTATTTTCCCATCTGTCACATCGTCCCAGGCAATGGCTGATTTTCCTTTGGATTCGAGATGATTTTCGACTTTTCCGACAAAATAATTTTGCAGATCAACAGTATTTAAGATATTATTTGTACTCATAAAACCGGTGCATTCAGGTGATAAATGCCAGGTGGTCTGGTCAACTTCGTCCCCCCCGATATGAACATAGGTTGAAGGGAACAGTGCGGAAACCTCATCCCATATCTGGTAAGCAAAGTCATAGGTGCCGGTACTGCATGGGCACAGTGGGTAAGAAAATTCGGAGCCCCATCCGGTAGAACCGGTGCAGGAAAGTTGGTGATAAGCGTTTATGGCAGCTGAGAGGTGGCCTGGCATGTCGATTTCGGGAACGATTTCGATAAAATGAGCCTGTGCATAGGCAATGATATCTGCGATATCCTGCCTGGTATAAAAGCCACCGTACATGGTTACACCGTTTTGCTGCCTGATAAACCTGGGATCAATGGTGAATGTTGGATCTGATTGTGCTTTGACCATGCAAATGGAGTCATTATGGTCAAAAATGCGCCACGAACCAATCGTGTTGAGCAGCGGAAAATTTATGCTTTCAACGCGCCATCCCTGATCGTCTGAAAGGTGGAGGTGAAATTTGTTATACTTGTAATAAGCCAGCCAGTCGATGATTTTAAGGATATATTCTTTGGTAAAGAAGTGTCTGGAGACATCGAGATGAAAACCCCTCCAGCTGTATTTTGGCTGATCTACAATTGTTATTCCGGCTATTTCGAATGAATTTTGTTTTAGGTTGCCGACAGAATTCCAAAAGTATTGTTTTAGGGATTGAATGGCCCAGAATGCTCCTGCTTCATTTCCTGCTTTAATTACGATTCCACTTTTAGTCACTGATAGTTGATAGGCATCGTCGACCATGGTGTTGTCTCTGATTAACTGGAAACTGTTTTCGGAGGAGGGGAGTGTCGGCGAAATAGTAAAGGTATTCATGACATTTCCAAGGAGTGTCTGAGCAGCTGCAGATGCAACAGGATATGTGGTGTTGGGGACAAAGGTAAAGCTTTGATCCAGGGTAATCTTTTCTCCTGTGAAAACGAGTTGCTTTGGAAGAGGAACAATACCATGGGTAGGAGTTACAGTTATTTGAGGAATTGCCGGATTTTTCTTGCAGGAAATGGCAAGAAAAATAATAAAGAGTATTCTCAATGAAAAAAAAGTGTGTGAAACACAACGATATGGTTTCATTCTGAAAGGTATTATTGATGTTTAAACCCCGAAGGTTTCAAAAACCTTCGGGGTTTAGTCTGCACTGTTAATATCCCGGATTTTGGGTCAGATTTGGATTTGCATCAATTTCCGACTGTGGGATTGGCATTAGCAGATGATTTTGATCGATTTTAGGAATTATTCGTGTTGGAGCGCTCTGAACGCCATTGGCACAGGAATATTGATTTTCAATCACGCTGGTCATGGTTGAAATGGCTGTTCCACTCCGCACAAGATCATCAAAACGGTGGGCCTCAAAAGCGAGTTCAAGTCTGCGTTCATTTAAGATCGCTATACGCATATCAGCTTGTGAAAGTCCGGCAGAAATGGGTGTCAGTCCGACTCTTGACCTGATTTGGTTAACCAATGGGGCTGCCAGCTGTGGTGAGCCCAATTCATTTTGAGCCTCAGCTTCCAGCAGGATAATATCTGCCAGGCGAATCAGATATAAATGATCCCCACTTGCCCAACCGGCTGCATGTTCCTGTTTGAAATTGAATGGAACATAGGTTGCAGGATTTCCGCATGGATTGTAATCCAGATCAGGCCAGCCCAGGTTATTGTAGAAGATGATATTGGTGTTTTTACGAATCGTGTCTCCCTGATTATCGTAGGCTGCAATCAGGTCTGTTGAAGGGACACAGTATTTTTGCCAGCCGTCTTCAGGGGCAAGGAATAATTCTACACCCCAGTTTGAATCTGCGGATCCGGCGATAAAGGGTATTTCAAGAATGGATTCGGAATTCTCGTAGTGACTGCCGTCGAAAAGCTGATGATAGCTCGGCCATAAGGCATATCCGGCAGAGCTGCCAACAACAGATGTGCAGTATTGTAAAACTTTGTTGTAATCCCTGTCACTTCTCTGAGCCCAGATCTGTGCAAGGATAGCATTGGCGGCACCTTTAGTGACTCTTACTCTATTCACTGAAGGATCTGTCCCGTATGAGTCAGGGAGATTAGAAACTGCAACCTGCAGATCTGCTTCAATCTGAGTATAAACTTCAGCGATAGTTGACCTTGGTTTACGGGTAACTGAAGGATCTGCACTATTGGACTTTAACTCAAGCGGTACCCCGCCGAATAATTTAACCAGGTTAAAATAGTTGAATGCCCTGAGGAAACTTGCTTCTCCCATTATCTGAGCTCTTCGGTTGTTCACGTCTAGCGCCGGATCTTTACACAATGGGATCTGCTCAAGCAAAATATTGGCTCTTGAGATTGCGGTGTATGGTTGTCCCCACCACATTCCATAATCATGGCTATTTGTAACCGGTATCTGGTAAAGATGTTCATCTACAAAAGTCTCTTCGCCACTCCCACCCGGGTAGGCATTATCGGCGCGGTTATCACTGAGCATAACATTTTCCCATTGATAATAGTCGGTATAGAATACCTGATAAACACCCAGAAGTGCATTTTCAATATCAGTTGCAGAGTTATAAGCATTTCCAGTGGTTAAACTGGTCTGAGGCGTGTCGTTCAAAAACGTACTGCAGGAATACAATATCGATACAGTAAAGAGCAAGCCTGCAAAATATATGAGTTTATTTTTCATTTTTCCAATTTTTAGATTTGATATATTAGAAAGTAACTTTCAATCCGAACATAATATCTTTGGATTGCGGATAGGTGCCATAGTCAACTCCCGGAGCAGCATTTTTACTTGTATTGTCCATATTTGAGGCTCCAAATGCACTAATATCGGGATCAAATCCTGAGTATTTAGTAATCGTGAACAGATTCTCAGCAGTCAAATAAACCATTAAACTGCTGAGCTTAAGCTTTTCAGAGATAACTTTTGGGAAGTTATAACCCAGAGTCACCGATTTGACCCTCAGATAGGAGCCATTTTCAATGAATCGGGTTGAGGGATAGCTGTTGGTTGCATCATTTAAAGTTGATTTTGGAATGTTTGTGATATCACCCGGTTTTTCCCATCTTCTGAGCACAGCTGCCGACTGATTCTCTCCAATACTCATCGACTCGGTAAGAATTCTGGTCGCATTGAAGATCTGGTTCCCCTCTACACCCTGAAGGAAGATATCGAGAACAAAGTTCTTGTATGAAAATGAATTGGTCATTCCATAAGAGAATTTTGGATTCGCGTGGCCGATTACCCCTAAACTATCTGTGCCTGCGGAATTCTGAAGGTATTTGACCATTCCTGTAGCCTGATCAACACCAAGATCATATTTCCCGTAAAATGTTCCCAGCGGCAAACCTGCCTGGACCATCGCAAGGTTATACGTTGAACCTGCCGGATTAACGGCTCCTGTATAAATGGTGGTTCCCACGATATTAAGTACTTTATTCTTATTGACATAAAAATTGAAATCTGTACTCCATTTAAAATCGTGACCAATTATATTTTTAGAAGTAATCTGGAATTCAAATCCTTTGTTTTGAATGGCCCCTGCATTCTGTAATGCGGTAGAAAATCCGGTACTCAGCGGCTGAGGAACATAGAGCAACAAATCGCGGGTCGTTTTTTTGTACTGATCAGCCATGATGGTTATCCGGTTATCCAAAAGACCAATATCAATCCCGATATTAAGCTGTTCTGTTTTTTCCCATTTCAGATTTTCATTCTCAAGTGTACTGGGCGTAGTTGCATTGGCGATATTTCCACCCATGATATAGGTTCCGGGGCTTATCAGGCCATACCAGGCATAAGGATTTGCCTTGTCATTTCCTACCACACCCCAACCTGCACGGATTTTAAGATCGTTTATTAATTTGATATTGGAAAAGAAATCCTCTTTTGAAATACGCCATCCACCCGAAAAGGAGGGGAAATATCCCCATCTGTTGGTTGAAGCAAACTGGCCTGAACCATCAGCTCTGAAATTTGAGGTCAGCAGATATTTATCTTTATATCCATAATTCAACCTTGAAATAAAGGCAGCATGAGATTTATCATAGATTGAAACCTGGGGAATTGCCTGAACTGTTCCGGCAGTAACTGTTTGAATTGCAGTACTTCCACCAAAACCGGTAGAAGATATAGCGAGGGAGCGCGCACTTTCCCTGGAGGCCATAAACCCTGCAAGAACGGAAAGGTTATGGTTTCCTATCTTCTTCGAATAATTTAAGGTATTTTCAAATATCCAGTAAGTGAATTGGCTATCCGTTTCGGAAGCAAGTCCGTCCATCGATCTGCCATACCTGGTCTGGTTAGGATTCTGGAATGAGGTATACACCCCGTTACTGTGCTCGAAACCTAATAAGCTCTTAAATTTCAGGTCTTTTAAAATATTCGCTTCTGCAAAGAGATTTCCGTGCAATCTGTTATTTGTATACGAAACATTTGGCTGATAAACTGTTGAATATGGATTTTCGAGATCGGGCAAAAATGGATTTAAAGCATATTGGTTCGGATTGGTTTTATCCCATATTCCTATGATTGGAGCTGCGGTTAGCAAGCGGGTAATAACGCCATTTCTGTCATTTTCCGATACACTAATATCATTCCAGTTGTCATAGGAAAGGTTGGTGCCCACTTTCAGAAAATCAGACACCTTGTGATTTAAATTCAGTTTAAAAGTAGCCCTTCTTAGGCTGTTATTCAGTATGATGCCATTTTGGTCGATAAATGATCCGGACATATAGTAATCTGTTTTCGCATCTCCTCCGGTCAAAGAAACCTGATAATTCTGTGTTGGTGCATTTCTGAATATCATATTCTCCCAGTTCGTGTTTGCATTATATAGATTCCAATCGGTCGAAAGACCCATTTCAGTCATCAGACTCTGGAATTGGGAACTGTTCAGGGCAGGGAGTTTTTTCCAGGCCTGAGAATTCATTGAACTTACATTTAATGAGATTTTAGTATTTTGGTTGGACCCGTGTTTTGTTGTTATCAGTACTACACCGTTAGCTCCGCTGCTTCCATAGATTGCAGCGGATGAGGCATCCTTAAGGATTGAAAATGACTCGATATCCGCAGGATTAATTTCTGAGATACTGTATGTTTGCACCCCATCCACAATATATAGCGGGTCACTTCCGGAGGTAATTGAAGAGGTTCCTCTGATTTTGATCGAGAATCCTGCCTGAGGCTGCCCCGAAGGCCTGATTACCTGAACTCCAGCCGTTTTCCCCTCAATCGAATTTCCAAATTGGGTATCCGGACGGTTGTCTAATTCCGCTGATGAGATCACAGCAACTGCGCCTGTTAAATCTTTCTTGCGTGTAGTACCATACCCAACAGCAACAACTTCGTTTAACCCAATTGCCTCTTCTGTAAGAATAACATTGATCGCTGATTTGTTGCCAATTTTAAATTCCTGCGACTTCATTCCCACAAATGAGAATATAATTACGGCCTCTGGCCCTAGGTTTGTGAAGGAGTAATTCCCGTTTGCATCGGTTACCGTTCCTGTTGTTGTTCCTTTTACCAATACAGATACTCCTGGGATTGGTTGGCCATTGCTCTCTTTCACATTCCCGGTGATTTTTTTCCCGCTTTGTTCAACCGGAGAGATTTCGTCCGGAGAGAGGATGATTTTCCGGTCGAGGATCAGATATTTCACGTCGGTACCTTCGAAGAGGGTATTTAAGACCTCTTCAACCTTTTCATCTTTGGCATTTATTGAGACCTTACGATTGGCATCGATTAGTTTCTCATTATAAAGGAAGAAAAACTCAGATTGATTCTCAATCTTGTCAAGGACGGTCGCCAATTCAGTATTGGAGACGTTGATTGATAGCCTTGTTTTCTGCGAATAAGCATCATTGGCCCGGGTTTGAAAAAACCCTATGAGCAATAGAATAATAGCGATACGCATAATTAGTAGTGTTTTCTTCAGGTGGTGAAATAGCAACCCCCTGACTGGTTCATTATTTTTCATATATTTGTCATGTTTGATTAAAAAAAAATTCTGAAAAGGATGATTTTAAAGGAGATCGTTGGCGCGGTTTCCTTTTTTTTAACCGTTTCTCTGGTCTAGGAACTGTCTGGTGTTTTCATATTTTTGTCTGATTTTACGATTGTTTGTGTTTTAGTTTCTTAAATAAGATTACCCTCTGTTTTTGATAGGTTCCATTGGAGTTTAGTTCGCGCGGGATAATTTTATACTGGATTGGGGAAGTCATGCTAAGCAGAGTAAGCACCTCTTCTAAAGAATCGTCTTCAAAAGTGGCGCGAAAGGAAAATCGTTCCAGCTCCTTATCCGCCAATTCAACCTTAACGTTATACCAACGTTCGATCCTCCGGGCCACTTCAGCCATGTCATCTCCTCTGAAAACCAGTTTTCCGTCAGTCCATGCCTTATATTTTAACGGATCGGCTGGAGTAACCTCCACTGTGCCATGGCAAAAAACCAATCGCTCTGAAGGTTGCAACGTAACATTTTTTGTTTTACTGCTGTCTGAAAATACCACTCTCCCCTTTTGAAGGACAACTTCCACATAATTTTCATCCCGATATGCACTGAGGTAGAAGCTGGTCCCCAACACCTGAACGCTGGAATTTACAGTATTGATCTCAAAAGGTTTTTTCTCATTATGGAAAACATCAAACCAGGCTTCACCTTCAAGCGCCACATTTCTGTGATCCGCGAAGGGAAGCGAATAGGTGAGTGACGAACCACTGTTAAGCCATCCGGTTGTTCCGTCAGGCAGATTAAAAGAGACCCTTGAACCTAACGGCGCATGTATTACGGAAGTCGCCGTTAATTCTTTGCCCGATTTACTCCAAAGGCCAAACATATACCCTCCGCCAAGCAGAAGGGGCATTAATAATACGGCCGCAATCCTGGTATAGAAATAGGTGATCCGGTGGAGTGTCGTTTTTCTTTTTTGGTCTTCCTTTTCGCGGATCTGATGGTGCACTCTGTCCAGAAGGTGGTTCAGATCAACTTCTGATAAGATTGAGTCCGGCTGAGGGTTCTGCCAGTCTGATTCAAGATGGTCCCTTAATTCAGGATCCTCCTGAGCCTTGGAAAAACGCTCTTCCACCCAGGTTATGTCACTTGAATTGGCTTCTCCGTTAAGATATCTTTCGATCCGGTCTATTTGATTTTGTGGTAACATACTTTCTGATTTTGGTCCGGGGAAGAATGATTATTTCCCGCTATTGAAAGTAATACACACAAGTCACCTTATTCTCATAAAAAAATATTCATTTCGAATTCCAAACGCTCAGAACGACTCGAATCACTCGAATTGATTGAAAATTAATTAATAAACAGGGACAGGAATATTAGTCCAGCTAAATTTCTGTCTTCAAGATGATTGCGGATATATTTAAGAGCGTCTGAAAGGTAATTATCGACAGTTCCTGCAGATAACCCAAGCTCGGCAGCTATATCTTTTGTCGTTTTTCCTTCCTGCCGGCTTTTTTTGAATATGACTCTTTGCTTTTCAGGAAGTTTAGCGATAATCCGGTCCAACTGTTCCAGAACAAACTGGGCATCAATTTGAGCTTCAGTCTCCCCGGAAGCTTCATGATTCGAAATTAAGGACGATTCAATAAACTTCCGCAGATTGCTGCGTTGTCGGAATAAATTGCAGATTTCATGATATGCAATGGAGAAAAGGAAAGACTTAAAGGAGGTGTCGCTTTTGAGGGTCCCTTGATTTTCCCAAACTTTAAGAAAAACCGATTGAACCAATTCCTCTGCCTCTTCTTTCGACTTTAGGTATTTGAAGGAAAATGCATGAAGCTTCCTGGCGTATTTCATATATACCTGGTCAAAGGCATACACATCACCTTTGCGCAGTTTTTCAACAAGTTCGTTGTCTGTCGGAAAAACCTTCACGGCCTTTTGTAAGTTAGTTGAAGGCAAATATAGCTATTAAACGGAGAATTCAATTTTTTGGGATCATTTGTCTGGCCAGTAATCTGGTGGCAAAGGTGGAAAATGCCACAACGGTGACAGAACTGGCCGGCATAAGAACTGCTGCAACAACCGGAGAGAGGTGCCCGGTAAGGGCAATTGTCAATCCGACAATATTGTATAAAAATGAAATGCCAAAACTTACTTTTACTATAATTAGTGATTTGCGGGCAAACCCAATAAAGGCAGTCAACCTATGGAATTGAGATGCTTCAATAATGGCATCTCCTGCCGGTGAAAAGTGGTAAATGTCATCCGCAATTGAAAGAGCCACATCGCTTTGCATAAAGGCCCCTGAATCATTTAATCCATCTCCTGTCATCATCACCTGCCGCCCTTCACTTCGAAGCCGTGCAATAAACTCCATCTTTTGCTGAGGTTGCTGATTAAAGAATATTTTATCTTTCTCAAAATAGTTCAGGAGGTACTCTTTTTCGGCATCGTTATCCCCAGATAACAAATACATATCAAACCTTTTCCCAAGCTGATGAATGACTTTACTAAAACCAGGCCGGTACTGATTGCTGATTTTAAAATAACCCTTAACATTTTGATTTATTGAAATATATACGCAAGAGGATGGTTGTTCGGAATTTTCCTGGCCTTCACAGACAAAGGCTGCGGAACCCAATTTAATGGCTATTCCTTCGACGGTTGCAAAAACTCCCTTGCCAGACATCTCGACAAATCCCGTGGTTGTTAAGGGTTGAATTACTGCGAGATGCCAGTCGATGGCCTGGCTCAGCGGATGGGCGGATTGTTGAACCAATGACTTTACCGCACTTATTTCCCATTCGGTCAGTTTTTCACCAATAAAATTAATCTCGTTTCTATCTGGTTTGGTCAGGGTCCCTGTTTTATCAAATACCAGCGTATCGATTTTAGTCAGTTTTTCAATCACGCGGATGTTTTTCAGGTACATCCCTTTTGTTCCCAGGATTCTCATTGCTGTTCCCAGGGTAAAGGGTAGTGACATGGCTAAAGCACAGGGGCAGGCAACGATCAGTACCGAAGTAAGGACCAATATAGCCGTACGGAAATCGCCTTTTGCCATCCAGCCCAGGAATCCTGAAACCGCAATGATTATGATGGTTATTGTAAAATACACACTGATGGAATCGATCAGGCTCGTCAGGGAGCGAAAGGTTGCCTGTTTGGGTTCATTCTGATTCCAGAGCTGGGTCAGATGACTTTGCTTAACTTCCCTCTCAACCCGGATGGTTATTGCGCCGCTGGTTTGGATTCCACCGGCATACACAAAATCTCCCGGAACCTTTTTTATAGGGACGGATTCACCGGTTACAAAGCTATAATCTATCAGTGCTGAGCCTTCGGTTAATATTCCGTCTGCAGGAATAAGCTCCTTGCTACGGAGCATGATCAGATCTCCTACGGTAATATCTTCGAGCAGTGTACTTTGCGGAATTCCATTTTCCATTTTTGTGACCGCAACCGGGAAGTACGATTTATAGTCCCTGTCGAATGAAAGCGATTGATAGGTTTTACTTTGGTACCATTTCCCGATCAGCAGGAAAAACAGGAATCCGGCAAGCGTATCCGAATATCCGGGGCCGCGGGAGGTGAACACTTCATAACAGGTTACAAAAAACAGGGCAAGTATCCCCAGTGCAATAGGCAAATCGATGTTAATGATCCCTTTTCTCAGATTCTTGGATGCAGAGATAATATAATCGCTTCCGCTGTAAAAGACCAGCGGGAAGGCGAGTATAAAACTGATGTAATGAAGAAATGTGCCCAATGAATCGCCCAACGGTTTGCCATTGAAATACTCCGGGAGACTATACATCATGACATTCCCGAATACAAAACCTGCCACCCCAATTTTGTACAAAAGAGTCCTGTCTATCGAATGAATCTCTTTTTTCTCCAGGGTCTTTAACGAAATATCCGGAATGTAATGGATGGATACCAATAGCTCTACCAATTCTCGCAATGAAATCCTGGAAGTATTAAAACTGACTGTTACTTCCTTTCGGACAAAGTCAACCGATGACTGAATGATACCGCTGTTGAGGCGCGATAAGTGTTCAAGAAGCCATATGCATGAAACGCAGTGAATTGATGGGATGTAAAAAGTTATGCGTGCTGTTTGTCCTTCCAGAAATTCATAGAGTTTTTGTCTGACTTCAACCTTATCCAGGAATGCATATTTTGAGGAATGATCGGGATCGGCAATTCTTACCCCAGGGGTAGTTTCAAAAGTATAATATTGCTGAAGCTGGTTTTCATTGAGTAGCTGGTACACCTGTTTACAGCCTGAGCAGCAGAATTTTTGCATGCTGTAAATCAATGGATCTTTACCACAATCGGCTCCGCAATGGATACAAGTGTTTTCAGTCATTAATAGTCATTGTATTGATAAAGCCGAATATTCTTGGTTTAGCCTATGCGGAAATGCAAAAGTAAGATTGCAAAGGGTAAAATGCAACGCCTCTCATTCTATTTTACACTATGCACTTGGTATTTTTTATTTTGCATTTTTTATCTGGCTTCCCGCTGAATTAGGCTGACAACATGGATGTTTAAGTGCGTCGGTGGCTTTTACAGGTGAGGCATTCATATGGGAAACAGGAGTCAGTTTTTCTTTGGGCGGACTTAGATAAGGGATACCTAATGTTAGTCCTCGCAATATGAAAATGATCCCAATTACAACAACTAAATAGGGAATTACCTTATTCATTTTATTGCGGACTGAAGTTGTTAAAACATTTCCAACCCAAGATATCATCAGCATCAAAGGGATTGTTCCTAATCCAAAAATTAACATAAATGCTATCCCCAGATAGAAACTTCCAACTCCTATGGCTCCAGCAATTGCGAGGTAAACCAGTCCGCAAGGTAATAACCCATTTCCCATTCCAACCAAAAACAGCCCTTTGTAGGAACGCACCTTGAATAATCGTTGTATCGCATGACGCAGCGGAACTAACAGAAAATTCAGATTAACCTTAAGCCGATTCTTGAAAATTGAGGGTAATATGATTGATGCTATCATGAAACTTCCCATGATTATGGAGATCCATTGTTGAAATCCCAGCATATTAAAGCTTTGACCAATCAGCCCAAAGAAGGCCCCCATCATACTATAGGTGGTGGTTCTTCCCAGGTTATAGAGCAGACCTGCGGTTATTTTTTGTGTGAAATTATTTCCCCGCAAGGGCAAACTCAGGGCTATTGGTCCACACATACCAATACAATGCAGGCTGCCTGTTAAACCCATTAATAAAGCAGTGATTAAAATTCCCATCAGTGTTGAATCTTATTCAGATTTTGATCATAAAGGAGAAATGGTTGCCAGGTAATCATTTACGCACCAAAAATTAAACTACTATTCCACGAACAGATCTTTCTCAACCTGATACCGTTTAACTCCATTTGACCATAGGAAAGTAACGGTATAATGACCTTTATGCAGATTTTTCTTTTCAATTTCCAAGGAATCTGAATTCAGTAAGGCTTTGACCGAATAGTCAAATTTTTTGTCAGATGGTCTGTAGAAATTAATCTGCATGGTATCCCGATTCCTATAAATTGATTTTGCAAAGCGGGTCAGGACTGACTGGCGCACATCATTAATTTGAATGCTATCCTGGTATGCGGCAGACCGGCTGTTAATCTCCATCTGACGGGTATAATCAGCCCCTTTTTCGTAATAATCCTCAGTAACCAGGTCGTTGGTCTGCCTGAATGCGAAAATCATAATTCCGATCATGACAGAACAGAAGACCACAAAAAATAGGATAATACTATAACCCCAGTTTAATTTCATTAGATTGTTTTAAAAGGTGAAAGACAAAGAAAGGGATTTTTTTTGTATTCTCTCCATCTCTCCTGACAGGCGCACCGCTGTACGTCTCTCCATCTCTCCGTCCAACCTGGAACCCTCACTTCGATACAGGTCCAAGAAAATTGGTGGTGTAATGTTCCAAAAGCGTTTCTCCCTCAAAAATTCCTACTTCAATGGTGGTACTTTTCCCGGTTAATTGCTTCTTGTCAAGATTAACGATAATTACGCTCTGTAGAATTCCCTGACTTTTTAGAATAGACTGACCTGTGGCCAATTGGATTTTGCCGGATTTTGGAGTAAGTAGCTTGATTTGTAATTCTTTATCTGTTTGTGTTTTATTGATAATCTTCAGCAGATAAAGATTAGAGTAAGTTACAGAATCTACCTGCTGATAGATCGACCCTGAAACCCTCAGCATGGTAGTTTCTATGGGTTTTCGATTTGAAATAGTGATTCCCAATGTGACAATAAGAATTACCAAAACTGCGGAATAGGCGTATGTGCGGGTGTTGAGTACCGAGCGTTTGCCGGTTTCAATACCATGGACAGAGTCAAAACGGATCAGGTTTCCAGGCTTATTGATCTTTTTCATCACCATATTGCATTCATCGATGCAAGCGGTACAATTGATGCATTCCAGCTGGCTGCCATTTTTAATATCTATTCCGGTTGGGCAAACTGAAATACATTGGTGACAATCAATGCAATCACCTTTGCTTTTTGGACCACGGGGCTCACCTCTTTTATAATCATAAATAACTGCAACCGATTTGGAATCGAGTAAAACACCTTGTAATCGTCCGTAGGGGCAAATCATTGTGCAAACCTGTTCTCTGAAAAAGGCATAAATCCAGTAATAAAAAAGGGAAATACCCAGCATGACCATAAATCCGAATAAATGTTCACTTACCGGTTCGGAAATGATTGCCCATAATCGTTCAGGGCCTATAATCCAATTTAAAAACAGATTAGTAATAAGGATTGAAACCAGTATAAAGACCGCATGTTTGGCCAGCTTCCGAAAAAAATTCTGGGAATTCATCTCTTCTTTTCCCTTGCCACCCCGGTAATTTCCTTCAAACAGGTATTCAATGCGGCGGTAAACCATCTCCAGAAAGATGGTTTGCGGACAAGCCCAGCCGCACCATAATCGTCCATAGATTACAGTAAAAAGCACAATAAAGACAACCGTAACTACCATGATCAAAGCCAGCAGGTAGGTGTCCTGTGCCCAGATGAGCTGTCCGAATATTGAAAATTTACGGTTGGCAACATCAAACAGCATCAGGGGATTCCCGTTTATTTTTATAAACGGAGCCAATGCCATGAATGAAATTGCCAACCATGCTACTATAGTACGACGGGTGTACCATTCCCCCTTCGGTTGTCTGGCATAAATCCAGTTTCGCTGACCCTTTTCATTGATATTGATAGGTCGGTCCCGAAAGGTTGTAGGTGTTTCTAATTCCATGATGGAATGTGAGTTAAATGGCGTTTAAGGTTTGCATTCCACACCCTGGGGCGCTTTCGGATTTGGTGGATTACTACCGACCAACTTCTTGAGAATAAATGTGGCAACATTTTTAATCTCATCCTGGGTCAGCATAGTTTTGAAAGGGGTCATCCCTTTTTCGGGTTTCCCTTCGGTAATCATATGGGTGACGTTCTCCATGGAGCAGCCGTTTAACCAGAAATTATCGGTCAGATTAGGACCAATGACATTCCCTTCACCCTTCATTCCATGACAGGCAATACACCCTTTTTGGGTAAAAAGGAGTGCCCCCGAGGCAATCATCTCTTCCTGCCCAACAACCGTTCCACCCTTTCCTGCATCAGCCTGCTGCCCATGTAACCTATCGAATTCGGCAGAACTTTGCTTGTATTCACTTACCTGATCCTTTCCATTATTGGGGTACCCAAAATAGCGGATGGCATAAATCAACGAAAAAGCAATGGTCACCAAAAATACCAGTATGATCCAGTTTGGCGCCGGGTTGTTCAACTCTTTAATCCCATCAAAATCATCATTGTGATCATGTCCTTCAGCATTTTCTGCCGTATTGTTTATTTTCTTTGCCATAACAAATTGTTTCTGTTATTTATTGATATCTTTTTCTGAAATATTAAAAACCCTTGATCTTCATTAGGATTTGTGGTTTGTTTTCTTCGTTTTAAGCTCGTCATTCTCAAAGATTGAAGTCTTAAAATCCTCCAGATCCTTCCGGGGAATCCTGATTGTCCGGTAAAGAATGATCACAAAAAGCGCCATAAAAATTAGTATTCCTGCTATGTAGAAGTATTTAATACCATCCACATTTTGAAGAACGTCACCAGCAAAATTCATATCAAATCCTATTTATTGATCAATAGCTATTTCTGATTGGCTGGAGAAATATCCCGGCCCAATTTATGCAGGTAGGCGATCATTGCGATGATCTCCTTATCTGCCGTAATTTCGACACCTGAAGCTTTTAATTCAGCTACGATGCTCTGAGCCTCCTGCTTATAATCAGCAACGGCCTTCTGATCATAACCTGGTGCATATGGGACTCCAAGTGTCTGCATCGCCCTAATTTTTTTCGGAATGTCAGTAAGATCTACACTGTTTTTGGCAAACCACGGATAGGCTGGCATAATGGTTTGAGGATTAATCTCTTTAGGTTTAGTAAAGTGATTATAATGCCAGATTGCTGTTTTATAGGTAGAACTTCCTACCCAGCCGGCGCGAGACAGATCCGGCCCCGTTCTGCGTGATCCCCATTGGAATGGATGGTCGTAAACGAACTCTCCGATCTTTGAATATTCGCCATAACGGTCAGTTTCCCATCGTAATGGTCTGATTTGTTGTGAATGACAGTTATAACATCCGTTGGCTACATAAATATCGCGTCCTGCCAGCTCGAGCGGAGTATAAGGTGTAACAGCTGCTATCTTTGGAATATTCGATTCAATTTTGAGCATTGGAATAATCTCTACTGCCCCGCCAATTGCCAAAGCGATTAATACCAGTACAGTAAGAACAACCCCCTTTCTTTCGATCAAACGATGGAGTGTCTCACCTGCTTTTCTGGCGGATGAATCGGTCAGTGCCGGAGCTTCAGCGGCTTCATTGTCAACCAGGTTGCCCATTGCGATTGTTTTGAACATATTGTAGAAGAACAACAGAAATCCGGAGAAGAACAGCAAACCGCCAATAATGCGGAAGTGATACATCGGAAGTATCTGGGTTGTTGTTTCCAGAAAGTTCGGATAGGTTAACAACCCGTTGGCATTGTATTCGCGTAACATCAGCCATTGGGTAATCCCTGCCCAATAAAGGGGAATGGCAAACATCAGAATACCTAGTGTTGCAAGCCAAAAATGGGTATTTGCCATTTTCTTTGAATATAATGGAGTTCTGAAAAGCTTGGGAACCAACCAGTATAACATTCCAAAGATCATTCCACCATTCCAACCCATACCGGCAATATGGGTATGGGCAATGGTCCAGTCGGTAAAGTGACTGATTGCATTTACACTCTTCAGTGACATCATCGGACCTTCGAAGGTGGCCATTCCATAAGCAGTAAGAGCAACAACCATAAATTTTAATTCCGCCTGGTCGCGTACTTTATCCCACGCTCCGCGAAGAGTCAGCAGACCATTAATCATTCCACCCCAGGACGGGGCAATCAACATTATGGAGAAGGTAACGCCCAATGCCTGTACCCAATCTGGTAATGCCTGATAGAGTAAATGGTGCGGTCCGGACCACATATACAGGAAGATCAGTGTCCAGAAATGGACGATCGATAACTGGTAAGAATAAATCGGACGGTTCGAAGCTTTAGGCAGGTAATAATACATCAATCCCAGCCACGGTGTAGTCAGAAAAAATGCTACCGCATTATGGCCATACCACCACTGCACCACGGCATCCTGAGCTCCCGCATAAACCGGGTAGCTTTTCAGTAACGTAACTGGAAGTTCAACGCTGTTGACAATATGCAAAACCGCTATTCCAAGGAAACTGGCCAGGTACCACCAGACAGAAGCATAAATATGTTTGACCCTTCGTTTCAGGATAGTGCCAATCATATTCGCTCCAAAAGTTACCCAAATTACTGCAATCATAATATCAATGGGCCATTCCAGTTCAGCATATTCCTTGCCAGTAGTGAACCCGGTTAAGAGGGTTAATGCTGCAAGAACAATGATGATTTGCCATCCCCAAAAATGGACCTTACTCAAAAGATCATTAAACAGACGAGCTTTTAAAACCCGTTGTAATGAGTAATACATTCCGGCAAACATTGCATTCCCGATAAATGCAAAAATAACTGCATTGGTATGCAATGGACGGGTACGACCATAGGTGGTGTATTCCAAGCCAAGATTAAACGCCGGGAAAGCCAATTGCAAGGCGATTAATAGTCCGACCAGGAGAGCAACGGCACCCCAGATTAGGGTGGCGATAATAAAATACTTGACTATTTTATTATCATAATTAAACTGCTGTACTTCCATAATGTTTGTGTTTGTCTTACTTGATTCGTGATTAGTTGATATTATTATTGAGTTTCTGGTAAAGAACACTTACTATTCTCTTTATTTTCTGTTTTTTCAGGACATTTCTCTTTTTTGTTAAGGTCAGTTTCCTTTCCCGGTTCGGTATCAGAAACCTGATCATCGTCAAACAATATCCTCACAGA
>Ga0364860_10287_pt1 | contig 37623 bp, 29 predicted proteins | sample ExccelAu500001D4_FD_206916 | JGI IMG/M metagenome (GOLD analysis project Ga0364860, IMG submission 206916) | Enriched cells from Trout Bog Lake Hypolimnion, Wisconsin, USA - BchlTB.Aug20.5000.01 .D4 | ecosystem: Environmental > Aquatic > Freshwater > Lake > Hypolimnion/Profundal zone | place: USA...
TTCAACTGGGGAGGCTTCCTGACTTGGTATCTCTCCGACTATCCAGTCGTAGTGGATGGTCGCAACGATCTTTATGGGGATGAATTCGTGGCGCGCCATATCTATTTCAACGGCGGTGACAGAACCGACGGAGACAAGCGGCTTGATGAGTCCGGCGTGGTCATGCTTGCACGTGACGCCGCTCTGGCAAAGCTGCTCAAGCGCGACTCACGCTTCCGTCTGGTCTTCGAAGACCGCATCGCAGACGTCTTCGTAAAGAACTAGCCGTCTGCACTTGATCCAACTCCGAATAAAGCGCGAGGCCGCGCTGCGGTTCCTAGTTGGGGGGATCACCTGCGGCCGCTTTTGTGGGCATCTTCTCATGCTCTTTGGCGCGCCCGATCATTTCCTTGACCTGCTCAATCTGGGGATGGTTCGGATTCGTCTTGACCAGCTTCTCCCAGCTTGCGATGGCCCCCTTCGCGTCGTTCTGCACCCGCCACTTCAACATTCCCTGGTTGTAGAGCGCATTAGCAAATTTGGGATCAATAGCCAGCGCCTTGCTGAGTGATGCCAAGGCCTTTTCGCCTTCGCCGCAATAAAACTGCGAGTTGGAAAGTTTGGTCCATGCGTCGGGCGTAGGCTTGGTGTCCACTGCTCTTTGGAAGTACTTCTGTGCCTCGGGGAACTGTTGTGCCGCCATATAGAAGGTCCCGATCTTGATCATCATGTCGGTATCCTTCGGATTCTTATTCAGTTCCTCCAGCAGCGGTGCAACTTTCTTATCCGCCATCTGCTTAAGCTGGTCCGGAGAGGGCGGCCGCTGCGGAACTTCACCATTCATCGCTGGCGGCATTTGCGCCTGTTGCTGCGCTTCCTGCTGAACCACTGCGGCAGGGGCAGCCGGTGGCTGCGACGACGTCGAGCCCCGGTAAAGATAACCCACGGTCACGCCGACCAACAGGCAAACCGCAGACATGGCGTAAACCTGAACCGAAGTCCAGCTAGCCTTGACCGGTTGAATCTCATCGCTTGCGCCGCTCTTCATCGGCTGATTCTCATCGCTCATTGGATCCAGCAACTCCTCTTGCAAGAAAATTCCGCCCCGAATGTGCTTCCTCGCCTGATCGCTTGGAATACGATGGGACGGAGAGAATACTCCAGAACAGTGCAACTCTCTTCACACATCGCAGCCACCGTGCCAAAGTCGGCTATTGGCCTAAGAATCTTTACACCTTGTTTTCCAACGCGTTAGCGGACCCGGTTTTAACAACCACCGAATAAAGTCAAGCATCTTGCGGGAAATGACACTTTCCAGAGTTGGTTTTGCCCCATGAGTAAACCCAGCAAAGAACAAGAACGCGATATAGATGTATGAATGTCGACGGCGCGCGTCACAAAGAGCGGTATATTTGTCCTTACGCAGTCAAAACGCACAATTTGTACCATTAAATATATCAAAATCAATACATTGTAATGGGACATAGGTGCTTACAATGCCGAAAATTGCTCTCATTCAATCTGCGCCTCTCCATCTTATGCAGACGGAGACGGAGGATTGTTCGTTCTTGGCAGCCCCATGGCCGCCATATCTTTTGGCATCCCCGGGGATGAAGTGAACTGACTATGACTCGACAGGCAATCATTATTGGCGGAGGTCCCGCAGGCCTCACCGCCGCTTACGAACTTCTCATCCGCACCGACATTCGTCCGGTCGTCATCGAACGCTTCAACTACATGGGGGGCATCTCGCGCACCGTGCAGTACAAGGGCAATCGCATGGACATCGGTGGGCATCGTTTCTTTTCCAAAAGCGACCGCGTGATGAACTGGTGGCTGAAGCAGTTGCCGCAGGAGGCGCCCGGCCAATCTGAGAAGGAAGACGAAGTCATGCTGGTGCGCGAGCGCAAGTCGCGCATCTACTTCCTGCGCAAGTTTTTCGACTATCCCATCCAGCTCAGCAAAACGACCCTCGCCAACCTGGGGCCAGTCCGTACCGTGCGCATTGGCTTCAGCTATCTGCGCGCCATGCTCTTTCCCATTCGCAAGGTTGAAAACCTCGAGCAGTTTTTCATCAATCGCTTTGGCCGCGAGCTCTATCTGACCTTCTTTAAGTCCTACACCGAAAAGGTTTGGGGAGTACCGTGCGAAAGAATCAGCGCGGAGTGGGGTGCGCAACGCATCAAGGGACTCTCCATCCGCAGGGCGCTGGCGCACTTTCTTAAGAAATCCGGCAAGTCTTCCGCAGACATCGCGCAAAAGGAGACCGAAACCTCGCTGATCGAGCAGTTTCTCTACCCCAAGCTCGGACCGGGACAGATGTGGGAGAAGGTTGCCAAGCAGGTTCAAGAGATGGGCGGCGAAGTCATCACCGACCTCAATGTCACATCCATGGAAGTAAAGGACGGGCAGGTGGTGGCCGTGAGCGGTCACGCCTCCGATGGCGCCGAGCGCCGCTTCACTGGCGACTATTTCTTCTCCACAACTTCGGTGAAGGAACTCGTGACGGCCATGGTTGCGGGTGGCAGCAGCGTACCGGAAAACGTGTGCGAAGTGGCCGCGAACCTTGAGTATCGCGACTTCATCGCGGTTGGCCTGCTCGTGGATAAGTTGAAGGTGTGCGAGCCCGGCGGCAAAACCGGAAAGCTCGTTTCAGACAATTGGATTTATATACAAGAGCCCGACGTGCTCATCGGACGGCTTCAGGTCTTTAATAACTGGAGCCCGTTTCTGGTCGCTGACCGGTCGAAGGTCTGGCTTGGCGCCGAGTACTTCTGCTACGAGGGAGACGATCTGTGGACGCGCTCCGACGAAAGCATGGCAAAGCTCGCTGCCGACGAATTGGCTAAGATCGACATCATTGAGCGCCAGGATGTGCGCGACACCGTCGTGGTTCACATGGCCAAGACCTACCCAGCATATTTTGGCGCCTATGACCGCTTTCAGGAAGTTCGTGACTACGTCGATGCGATATCAAACCTGTTCCTGGTGGGCCGCAACGGCATGCACAAATACAACAACCAGGATCACTCTATGCTGACGGCAATGACCGCCGTGGACAACATCATCGCCGGACGCCTCGACAAGCAAAACCTCTGGGATGTGAACACCGAGCAGGATTACCACGAGAGTAAAGAAAAATAGCCCGGAGATCGTTTTGGGGAGCCTTTCGATAGCGATGAATTTTTCGTCCCGGTGATACTGATCACAAAGTTGGCATCTCCTGACGGATAAAATGTTCAGGTGAGCGGGGAAACTCTCCGTCGGGCCGTCATGCTCACTCGCGGGAAGCCTCTCAAAGGACGCTCAGACAGGAAATGTCAAAATATTGAGTTGTGCTTTATTGCTGGAATCCTGAGTGAACAGACTCGATAAATCACAAATTATGCGCGATATGCCCCATGAACTGACGGGACATTCAATCTTGCTATGCGCGTATATCATTACAAACAGGATGTTAACTGATTCGTCGCGATTGGCCAGCTAGTTGCAATTCAAGTTTGGTGCTATTCAAGAGTAGGAGCCCGGAATGGGTTTGAAGTCAGCTTGGACCAAGTTGTATCAGACGCTCGCCTCGGTGCGAACGGGTATTTTCTTCATTATTGTTGTCGGCATTTTCTCAGCCATTGGTACGGTTATCCTGCAGCGTCCCACATCGGAGCCCGGGGACTTGCAACGGGCTTACTCGCCAGAGACCCTCGTATGGCTGGATCGTCTCAGCCTCACAGATATCTTCCACGCTTGGTGGTTTCTGCTGTTGCTGACGATGATCTGCGTCTGCCTGATCTTTGTCTCGGCGGATCGCTGGCCGAATGCCTGGAAACTTTATACCAAGCCGGTTCGCTTCGCGAGTCCGTCTTTCCGGGCCAGCCTGCCTCAGACGGTGAAATTTGCAGTGACCGATGAAGCTGCTTCCTTATCGGTTGCCGAGCGTGTTCTCAGCCGCTTCGGCTTCAGATCGGAGCGGGTGAGTGAAAGTGGCACCACCGGTTTGTTTGCACAAAAGCAGCGCTTCTCCGTTTTTGCCGTTTTCATTGTGCACTTGAGCCTGCTGTGCATCTTTGCAGGCTACATCGTCGATGGCATTGTAGGCTATCGCGGCAACATCATGGTCCCTGAGGGACAGGCTCTCGGCCAAATCACTTTGCGCGATAATCGCGGCGGCCAAAGCAAAAAGGCCCTTCCGTTCCTGATTCGCTGCGATGCTGCCGGCGAAGATACCTACGCCGACGGCAGTCCCAAAAAATGGTGGTCCAAGCTGACGCTGATCGAGGGCGGCAAGGAAGTCGCCGCCAAGACGATCGTTGTCAATGATCCCTTTGTCTACCAGGGAATCCGAATCTATCAGTCGAGCATGGGACAATCCGGCACGCCCAAGACCCTCACCTTCGCGGCAACGCCAGTCTCTGGTGGAGATCCGGCAATGGTCGAAGTTCCATTGAATGGCAAGACGACCTTGGCTGACGGGGAGACCCTGAGTGTTTTGCGCTGGGTTCCTGACTATTACATTCAGGACAATCAGGTCTACAACAAGTCAGACGACCCGGAGAATCCCGCAGTCCAACTCGGCCTCACCAATGCCAAGGGAGAAACTAAAAAGCTCTGGATACTCTATTCGCAACTGAACAGCACCAAGGGACAGGATGCGCCTTTTGAGTTTGCGCTGAAGCACGCCACCTGGGCGCAGTTTACGGGACTTGAGGTCTCGCATCAGCCTGGGCAGTTTGGAATCTGGTTCGGCGTGGTGCTGATGGCCATCGGGTTGGTGATTGCGTTCTACACTCAGCACAGCCGTGTCTGGGCTGCGATTGCCGAGGATGACAAAGGTGGAAAGCTGCTTTGGCTGGGCGGCACCACCAACAAGAATCGCGAGCGCTTTCAGGCGAAATTTGAGCAGATCAAGACGGCGTTGCAAGACGAATTCAGCAAACCCGCCGCTGACAACGACCATAAGAATGAAGAGAAGACGCTGACCAAGGCATAGAGCCCGGGGTCAATGCAGGAGTCACAAAGTTATGTCAGAAGCACGAGTAGAACGGCAGCAGCCGGCAAGCGGAGCGACTCTGCTGGTTCTGGTAGGGTTGGGAGTTGCCTTTGCCTTGTTGGTTGCATTGCTGGCCGCAGCCAAAACTCATTCCGGCCCCGTCTATGGCGAGGCCAATATGCTCTACGCGGCGCTGGTTCTTTACACTGGCGCAGCAGTTCTGTACATGGGTTATGGCGTCACGGGAATCGAGCGCTACGTCAACGCCGCCTCGCTGTTGACCGTCCTTGGCTTTGTGGCGAACACCGCAGCAGTGGCGCATCGTTGGTCCGTTGCGGGCCGTCCGCCATTCTCCAACATGTATGAGATGTTGCTGAGCTTTGTCTGGACCCTTGCCCTGCTGACCTTGATCGCTGAGAGAGCCTACAAGGTGAAGATCATCGGATCGATCACCTTGCCAATCGCCGTGGTCTCCGTGATCCTCATGCAGTTATTGCCCAGCGATGTGCGGCCATTGGTTCCGGCCTTGCAATCCACATGGCTGCAGGTGCATGTGACCTTGGCTATGCTTTCCTATGCGGCCTGTGCGCTCAGCTTTGCCCTGGCGATGATGTTCCTCATTCAGGACAACATGAAGACCCAGGCTTTCCAGGCCATAACCTCGGCGGGAATGACTGCGGTGTACGCGGCGATCCTCTTCACCCGCTTCCATGCCGGTGCCCTCGGCGTGACTGCCTACGATCTGGAAGCGAAGTCGGAGGTCATGGTTTCACGTGGACATCCGCTTTTCCTTCAGATTCCTGATCTTGGCTGGCTCTACTTGCTGGTTCTGCTTTCGGCGCTGGTGCCTTTGGTGCTGTATATCGTCGGACAGCTAAAAAAGGATGCCGCGTTCTTCGATGCTGCCAGCAAGGGAATGTTTGTCACTCTCCTTTTGCAGGTTGCCGGGCTGGCTATTTTTATCGCAAGGGTAAAGAACGGCCAGTACGGCTCACCAGAAGCCGATGGTCTCTACTCCACCGCGCTCCCGGCAAATCCGTTCCTGATGGCGGGGATGGTAGGCGGAATCGTTGGCGGTCTGCTTTACCTCCTCCTGTTGTGGAGACGCGAAGGACTGCAGAAAATGATGCCCTCAGCCGACGACCTGGACCGCGTGACTTACAAGATCATCTGCATCGCCTTCCCCTTGCTGACCCTTATGATCGCCGCCGGAGCTTACTGGGCGAATCAGGCTTGGGGTAGCTACTGGAGCTGGGATCCAAAGGAAACCTGGGCGGCCATCACTTGGCTGGTTTACGCCGGTTACCTGCATATGCGTATCACGCGAGGCTGGAAGGGACGCCGCGCCGCCTGGTTTGCCATCCTGGGCTTTGCCGTCGTGATCTTCACCTTCTTCGGCGTGACCTATCTCTTGCCCGGCCTCCACGCATACGCTGCCGGATGAGCTGTTCTTGATGGAAAAGGCCGTCGCGTTTCATCGCGGCGGCCTTTTCTTGTCAGCTTGGCTTTTACCTTGACCGTATAGTTGAGATATTATTCAGCTATTGGGGACATTGAGGGTGCGCCGAGTTCGACTGAACTGGCTAATCAAAACGTTGCTGCCCGTAGCGCTGGTGCTGCTGAACGGGCTCCTGCTATTTGTGCTGGTTACGCTTACCCTGCAGGATCCAATACGCAATCGTGTTCTGGCTGTGGCTGTTGCCGGAGCGGTGTGCATCTGTGCGGTTCTCTTCGTTGTCTTGGCAGTCGTAATTCATCGGCCCGTGCAGGAACTGCAAAACAAGATTGCGCGGGTGCGTGAAGGCGACTTTTATGTGAATGTGGATTTTGCCGATCGCAACGACGATATAGGCGACCTGGGGCGGCATTTCAACGCAATGGTGCAGCAGTTGCGCGAGAGTCGCGAAGAGATCGAACTCCTCCATCGCACCCAAATCTCCCGCGCTGAGCATCTGGCGACGTTAGGTGAGATGGCCGCTGGTTTAGCCCACGAGATTCGTAACCCGCTGGCCGGTATTGCCGGGGTCATGGAGATCGTCGGGCGCGACCTGCCCGCTAATTCTGCGGCAGTTTCCGTTCTCGGAGAAGCTCGGCATGAGGTGGTTCATATCAACAAGATAGTAAGTGAACTGCTGGAGATAGCTCGCCCCAAGCGGCCCGTCTTTCGGCCGGGAGACCTCGTAGCGGTTGCCCAGCACGCTTGTGTCTTCGCGCGCGATCAAGCCTCGGCAAGGCAGGTGACTTTGCAAGTGGTCAAAAGCGATCCGCTTCCTGAGGTGGAGTTCGATGCTGGCCAGATCCACCAGGTGATTTTGAATTTAGTGTTGAATGCAGTCCAGGCGTGCAGCAAAAACGGCAGTGTTCTGGTTGAGTTTGCTTCCAACGAGTCAACCGTAACCGCAACTGTGACGGATACAGGCAATGGGATTCCCTCGGATGTACTGCCGAATATTTTTCGCCCCTTCTTTACCACCAAGGGGAACGGGACTGGGTTAGGCCTTTCTTTAGCGCGCCGCATCGTGGAAGATCACGGAGGGTGCCTTGAGGCCACCAGCGAGTTGGGCAAGGGCAGCAGGTTCACCTTGGCCCTTCCGAAACTCAGGCCATCGGAGTGAATCTGCTCTACGGACTTCGCATACGCGCTCCACTGGATGCGAATATTCGTGATACTCTCAATGCCGATTTAGAGTAAACGGTCCAGATGCCGAGTGAAAAAGTTCTAATCGTTGATGACGAAAAACTCGTGCGTTGGTCTTTGCGCCAGAAGTGCGAAGAGTGGGGATATCAGGTATCTGAGGCAGAAAATGGCTCAGACGGGCTGCACCTCGCCCACAACGAGTCCCCCGACTTGGTGCTGTTGGACGTGCGACTTCCTGACATGAATGGCCTTCAAGTGCTGCAGCGCTTGAAGCTTGCAGGCGATGCCCGCGCCGTCATCATGATCACTGCCGATCCCCAGTTGGAAGATGTCAAGCAGGCTCTCAAGCAAGGCGCATACGATTTCATCGGGAAACCGGTCGACTACGACGAACTGCGCGTTGCCGTGAAGAATGCGCTTGAGGCGACCCAGCTTCGTTCAGAGAACGAGACGCTAAAGAAGGAAGTTCTTCGCCGCCGTCGTGCCGCCTATCACGATGTTATCGGCGAGTCTGTGCGGATGCAGGCCCTGATGTCGTTCGTCAACAAGGTTGCCGCCAGCGAAGCCACAACCATCCTCATCCAGGGCGAAAGCGGCACCGGCAAAGACCTCATCTCCCGCGCCATTCACTTTGAAAGCCGCAGGAAAGATAAACCTCTCATCGTCATCAATTGTTCGGCCATCCCGGAAACCTTGATGGAGGCGGAACTTTTCGGTCATGAGAAAGGTGCATTTACCGACGCAAAGGTGATGAAGAAGGGGCTGTTTGAGCAGGCCGATGGCGGGACGTTATTCCTTGACGAAATTGGGGAACTTTCCGGCCTGCTGCAAGCCAAACTGCTGCGCGTGCTGGAGGAGCAGGTGATTCGCAGGGTTGGCGGCGTCAAGGATCAGGAGGTGGACGTGCGGGTGATCGCTGCCAGCAACCGCGATCTGGAACGAGCGGTGCGCGAAGGTCAGTTCCGTCAGGATCTGTACTATCGCCTAGCCATCATCTCGCTCTTCCTGCCCCCTCTGCGTGAGCGCCGCGAAGACGTGTTGCCGCTGGTGCACTACTTCATCGACCGCTACAACAAACGTTTCCGCAAGTCAGTGCGGGGCATCACCCGTGAAACCCAGGAATTGCTCATGAAGTATGATTGGCCAGGCAACGTGCGCGAATTGAAAAACGCTATCGAGCGCGCCATGATCCTGGAAGACGACGATGTCCTGCGTCCGGCATACCTGCCGTTTTCCGTGGGTTCGCCGCTCAGCGGCCTTACGGCCTATGAGGTCTCATCGGGAGGCAATGTGGCGGCTGGCGCAACTGCTTCTCCGCACTCTGAGGTTCAAGTAGTCAATGGCAAAAATCTGCCCAGACTCTCGATCCCGGAAGGTGGGACAAGCCTGGAGGAGATTGAGCGGACGCTCGTCGAAATGGCTATGCTTCAGGCCAATCGCAACCAGACCCAGGCTGCTCGCTTGCTCGATATAAGCCGCGATGCGCTGCGCTACAAACTGAAAAAATTTGGGCTGATTCATTCCGAAGACGAACAAGTGAGCTCTCCCGCGCAGTAGAGTAATTTGGTCAGAATCTGGAGTACAAATCCAAAGTGTTTCTAAGAGCGACCATTTCATCGCTCCTTCTTCTCAGCTTCTGGCCTTGCAATTCCTGTGCTGCACGCGCCGTGCGTTTCCAGAGTAGAGGAATCATTCGCACTTCTGGGTCAATTCCCGCACATTCCACTGCGAATCTTGCACATTGGATACGGTGTCATTTGGTTAAGTATTTGAAACAATGAGACTTTCATCTTCGTGATTTCTAAAGTGGTTTTGGCCCTCCATGTGCCCTATTACCGTAAACAAAGGGAGAGTGTCCGTGGAACCGAATCTGGTGGTGATTGGCATTAGTCTCCGCAGCGCCAAACTGGCCGTGCGTGAGCGCTTTCTGCTTAGCTCCGCTCAGAAGTCGGAGGCGCTGACGGCGCTGGTACGCTCGGTTGGGATCGACGAGGTCATCGTCCTCTCTTCCTGTAATCGAACAGAATTCCTCGTCTGGACTCAGAACGCCACAGAAGCCGCCAACTCAGTTCTTCGCTTTCTGACTCGGTCGAGCAATTTAAAGTTGGTCGAATGGTCGAACTTCTATCGTTTCGTCGGTGATGATGCCGTAGCCCATGTGTTGCGCGTTGCTGCGGGTTCAGACTCATCCGTGTTCGTCGAACCTGAGGCGGCAAATTCCATGCTGGCCGCCTGGCAACTGGCGCAGCGGGCAAGTGCCACCGGGCGCTTTCTGGATTCGCTCATGACCAAGGCATTTAGCATATTGGGGCGTGTGCGCCAGGAGCTTGGGGGCGCGAAAATGCCGACTGCGGCCGAGGCAGCGGTAGTCGTCTGTCGCGAGTCTCTCGGCGATTTGCGCCAGCGGCGGATCGTAGTTCTCGGTGCAGGACAGATGGCTTTGGCTGTCGTGCGCGAATTCCAGAATGCGGAAGCCGGAGAAATTGCAGTCGTCAATCGCAGTTGGGATCATGCCCAGCAACTGGCCGCGCAGTGCAAAATAAAAGCAGTCCATGTAGAAAGTCTCTGGGAGCAAGTTTTGCGGGCCGACGCGGTTGTCTCAGCACTTTCGCAGCGTATACTGCTGACGCGAGAGGGATTGGAAGTCATGATGCGTGAACGCAAAGACAAACACATCGTCGTTGTGGATCTCTCCGTTCCCCGCACTGTGGATCCCAATGTCCGCGCTCTGGATGGCGTCACAGCCTATGACCTTGACGACCTTTCCAGTGCGATGGACAAGCATGAGCAGCGTCGCAGCGTCTTGCCGGTAGCCGAGCGCATCGTAGCCGAAGAAGCTGCCGGATTCCGCACGGAACTTCTTTCCGAGTCGATCCTGCCCACGATTTCGGCCATACGTGGAAAGCTGGAACTCATCTGCAAGCAGGAAATGGATCAGTTGAAAGAGCAGTTCGGGCCGTTCACCGTCGATCAGGAAGTCGCCCTGGAGGCGCTCTCGGCGCACATAACGCAGCGTATCTCGGCAACCCTCGCAAGGCAGTTGAAGCAGCTACCCGGGAACCCTGAAATGGCCAGCGCAATCCATCAGCTCTTTCAGCTCGAAGAGCAGAGTTTGATGGCTGACACCAAGCCCTAAGTCTAGCTCACTCCTCTTCTATTCTGTCGTAATAGCCCTGTAGCTCCAGCACTATCCCAAATCGAAAACAGATCAATCCGTACCGATCCGGGAATCCCTCCGCTCCTTCGCCTCTCCATTTCGAGCTGAATAACTGTGCACTGGTCGATAGAAAGAGCAGGTTCTTAAACCATCCGGCCCTGAGGCAGGAGTTGCCGTACCACTGCCCTGGTGTATCGATCCTGTTTCTATTGGAGAGTGGAATGAAGCGCATCGCCTTGCTGTTCATCTTCGCATTGAGTGCCACGGTAGCTTTGCAGGCGCAAGGAAACTGGTCATTTAGAGGTACTGTCATCAAAATGCGAATGACCACTTGCGTCATGCATGGGGGTTTTATGGCCACCATGTCGGGGGCTCCAGCGCCGGCAGGCGTCACCTGTCCCGAGTACACATTGATGAGCGACAAGGTGGTGTACGTGGTGGTGGGGCGGCGTGCCGAGGAGTTCATCCCCCTGGTGGAAAACACGACATTTTTGATCCGCAAGAATGAACTCGTCCTCTTCTCCGATGATGAAAAAACAAAATCCCGCTTCACAATTCAACAGATGATCCGGCGCGCAGACTGGGAGCGCGAGGAGGCGCGCAAAGAAGTTGCGTCTAGAATGGCGGAGCGTACCGCAAACTACGAAGCACGCAATCCCCCGCAGACTTCCATGCTCTCCACCGACGCAAAATAAATCCAACAGGGGCATCAGACGGACGTGCGTACTTCCTTCATGCCCTCCCATCTGCAATTGCCCCGATTTACCGTGCCAGAAGCCCCCTGGAGACTTCATTCGCAATGCCGATGAGCCGTTCGTATGGATGAATGAAGGAGTTTGCACATGCACATTTCCCTACGAAGCCGAATCGCACTCTTCTTGATCTCACTGCTTGTGGCAGTCGCGCTCTCTTATCTTCCGCTCTATGCAGCAGACGAATCGGAGTACACCATCCACGCCAATACCAATGAAGTGCGGCTCGTCTTCGCCGCCTCAGACCGCCAGGGCCATCTCGTGAATTCGCTACGTTCAACCGACGTAGCGGTTGCTGACAACGGATCAATCATTCGCCACTTCCGCAGCTTTCAGCCAGCGTCGGCGAGTCCTCTGGATCTGGTGCTCCTTATCGATGCTAGCGACTCCGTAGCCGCGCAGATACCAGAAGAGATCGCCCAGTTGAAGAGCTTCATCGCAGATTCAGCTTGGAATGAGCGCGACCGGGTGTCGATTCTAGCCTTTGGCGGAGTGCGGCCCCAACTGATTTGCGCCCGCAACTGCCGCGTGGTAACCGCTGAGGCAAAGCTGAATACTTTGCATGCCGGCGATGCAACTCCGCTCTATGACGCGCTCTTTGAGGCCGCCGGGATACTCAAGCAAACTCGCGATCCCGAAACCCGTCCCGCCTTGATTCTCTTCTCCGATGGCAGGGACACAATCAGCATCCACTCCCTCACGGACATCTTGCGAGAGGTACAGAATCTGCAATTGGCCATCTACGCAGTCAATTCCCGCTCGGTGAAATCCTTTCCCGGCAAAGGAGACATCGTGTTGAATTATCTAGCCGCCAGCACCGGCGGGCTGAACTATGGGCCAGGGCAGAACGTAGCCGCAATTCTGCGAATGATTCTCAAAGATCTGCGCAGCGGATACGTGCTGACCTATGAGTTGCCGCAGCAGTCTGCGGGGCAGCACTCGGTGCGAATCCTCCCCACCAGCGATCCAAAGCTGCAATTCCGCTCGCGCCGGGCATACAACGACCTCGCCGACCAGTAATTGTTCCCGGCGCTCCCAGCACATCCTGGTGCGCCTACTTCGTCTCTGTTCCGCCCTCAGCATCGGGTGGGCCACTGTTTTTCTGCGTCTTTGCATCAAAGCCGGATAAGCGCGGAAAAGACTCTGACTTTTCTCTTGTGGTATAAGGAGAAAGTTAGTGTTCACTAGGTAACCGTCATGCGTTCGACTTCAAAATGGATCGTGTCGCTCTGTCTATTGCTGACCTTGTGGTCGGCGGTAGCCATGGCAGTGCACCAACATTCAGACGCCAACGAAGCGGTAAGATGCACGGTTTGTGTTGCTGCTCACGCGGCGGCTCCGCAGTTGCCGGCCCTCTTACCTCCTGTCATGTTCATCACCGTCTCCACCCTCAAGGCAGAGCCGGTCGTTTCTACCAAGCAGCGCCTCATTGCATTTGCACTCTCGGTTCGTCCCCCTCCGGAATCCTAGCTCCCAGCAAGAATCGATACGTCGTCTGTACAAATCACCCTGCAACCTGAAATCTCCGGGAGGGGAATCCATGCTGGCCGTCTGCAAAAAGTCACTTGCCGCGACTTTGTTAGCTCTCATTTACCTGGCGCTCGCTCTGGGCGCTTACGCCGAACCAGGAACTTCCACATCGCTTGCCGGAATCGTAGTCGACCCGACCGGCGCGGTGATACCCAATGCCACGGTCATAATTCAGAACCCGGTCAGCGGATTTTCCCGAAGCACCGTAACTGACAGTACGGGGAGCTTCACCTTCTTGAATATTCCATCCCATCCCTACCATCTCACGGTTACCGGGGAGGGCTTCGCGCCCTACGTGCACGACGTTGAAGTCAAGTCGGCGGTGCCAATTACTCTGACCATCAGGATGCAAGTTCCCAAATCCTCGGAGTCAATCACAGTGGAATCGGGCTCCGTAGACTTGCTGGAAAATACCTCCACCTTTCACACCGACGTGGATCGCAAACTGATTGATAGAATCCCGATTGAGAGCGCATCATCGTCGGTGAGTTCGCTGGTAACGCTCGCCTCGCCGGGTGTGGCAGCCGATTCCAACGGTCTCTTTCATGGCCTCGGCGATCACGCCGATAACTCGTTCTCCGTGGATGGCCAGCCGATCACGGATCAGCAGAGCAAGGTTTTTTCCAATCAGATTCCGCTTGATTCAATCCAGTCGATGGAAGTGATTTCAGGCGCGCCGCCAGCGGAGTACGGCGATAAAACCAGCCTTGTCATCGACGTCACCACGCGCTCCGGCCAGGGTATGACCACCCCGCACGGGAGCCTCTCCAGCGAGTACGGCAGCTTCGGTACCTCCAGCCTGGGCTTTGACCTGGGCTATGGCGGCAAGAACTGGGGAAATTTTATTGCCGCTAATGGCATGAACACCGGGCGCTTCCTCGATCCTCCGGAATTTGTCGTGATGCACGACAAGGGAAACGAAGAGAATTTCTTCGATCGCGTGGACCTTCAGCTCTCTAAAGCCGACTCCATCCATACCAATCTGCAGTTCACCCGCTCCTGGTTCCAGACGCCGAATTCCTTTGATCAGCAGAACGCCACCGCCTGGTCCGGCGTAGTAGTCAACAATGGCGGCCTCGGTCCCGATGGCCTTCCGGTTGGGGCCGCCGACCAGCGCTCGCAGATCAAGACTTTCAACATCGCGCCCGCGTGGACGCGCCTGCTGAGCGATACAACTTTGTTTACCTTCGGTGCTTTCGTGCGCCGCGATCAATACAACTACTATCCCAGCTCAGATCCCTTCGCCGATCTCGCACCCATCCTCCAGTCGGAGACTGTGAGCCAGAATCGAACCCTGACCAACGTCGGTCTGCGCTCCAACCTCTCTTACGTCAAGGGAATTCATAACCTCAAGGCAGGCGTCACCTACGCGCAGACTTTTCTTGATGAGCATGACCACCTTGGAATCGTTGATCCAACCTACCTCACCGCCAATCCAAGTCTCAGCTCCCTGCTTCTGCCCTACGATCTCACCCATGGCGGAAGCGTATTCACCTTCAACGGCCACACCGATGTAAAAGAGCTTTCTCCCTACATACAGGATGCGATTACCCTCGGACACTGGAATTTCAATCTTGGTCTCCGCGGTGATCTCTACAACGGCCTTACCACCCATCGCGAAGTCGAACCCCGCATTGGTCTCTCTTACAACATAAAACCGACCAGTACCGTGCTGCGTCTCTCCTATGCGCGAACCATGGAAAGTCCATTCAACGAGAACCTTGTGCTATCGAGTGTCGGCTGCGCCAACCCCGTCCTGAATCCACTGCTCGCCTGTTCATCGCTTGGCCTCACTCCGCTAAGTCCGGGCTGGCGCAATGAGTTTCACGCCGGCTTCCAGCAGGCCTTTGGCAAGTACCTTGTCTTCTCCGGCGAATACATCTGGAAATACACCCATCACGGCTACGACTTCAGTGTGCTTGGCAATACTCCAATTACCTTTCCCGTCGAGTGGGAGCGCTCAAAGATTCCCGGATACATGGGCCGCATCAGCATTCCCACCGTCCACGGCTTTTCGGCGCTGGTTGTCTTCTCCAGTGTGGCAGCGCGCTTCTTTACCCCACAGGTCGGCGGAGCGGGAGCTACTCCCGGCCCCGTGGGAGTCTTCCGCATTGACCACGACGAGAAGTTCAACCAGACCATCCACATTCAGTACCAGCCTTGGAAGCGCGGCCCATGGATGGGCTTCAATTGGCGCTATGACAGCGGCTTAGTCGCCGGCCCCGTGCCCTGCGCCGGAGGCAATTGCGCCAACGGTCCCGCCGGCAGCAGTTCTGTCGTTGACACTTCCATCCTCAGTCCAGACCAGCAATTTCAGGGCGGACTCTTCTGCGGCTCTGTTCGCGCCACTCCGACTACGCCGATCAGCTCGAGCCTCGGCCCCAACCTTTGTCCTGCCTCGCAATATGGATCTACCCTCATCCACATCCCTGCCGCCGGAACCCAGAACGATGATCGCAACCCTCCGCGCACTCAGCCGCGAAATCTCTTTGACCTTGCACTCGGTCATGACAATCTCCTCCATGGAGACCGCTACAAGTGGAGCGCCCAGTTCACCATCATCAATCTGGTGAACAACTACACGTTGTATAACTTCCTCTCAACTTTCAGTGGAACCCACTACGTTACACCGCTCAGTTACACGGCCCAACTCGGCTTCCACTTCTAGCCAATCTTGTCCAGCAGGGCTTCGGTCAGCTTAAGGTCGGAGCCCTTCGTTTTGCTCACTTGCCAGCACCGTCGTAAGACAAGACGTGCCAGCACTGGCCCCGGTGTTCTACACTCGAAAGCGTGCGTGCCGGCAGGGGACTGCCCCTGCGGGAATCCGGTAAGAGGCGAAAGGGTCAGGATGGAAGAGGGTAAAGCAGGCGAGCGTCGCGCTGCCGAGGAGATGCGCAAGCTGTTTCCACATTTGTATGACAAGTTCTCCCGGGAGCAGTGGGCCAGACTGCGGGCTAATATGCCTCTGGAGGTAAGCGACGAAGACCTCAACGAGTTGCGTGGTTTGAACGACCCGGTTTCACTCGACGAGGTTGAGGAAATCTATCTTCCTCTCGGACGCTTACTCAACATTCACATGTCGATGGCGAGCGGTTTGGTGCGGGTCAAGGATTCGTTTCTCGGACGCCCAAGTTTTCGCCCGACATACATTATTGCGGTTACCGGCAGCGTCGCCGTGGGCAAAAGCACCTTCTCGCGTGTGCTCGCTGAAGTGCTCTCGCGCTGGGCTAATCATCCTTCGGTTGAACTGGTGACCACCGATGGCTTTCTCTTTCCCAATGAGGAGTTGGAAAAGCGCGGATTGATGGAGCGCAAGGGTTTTCCCGAGAGCTACGATCAGCGCCGCATGCTGGAATTTCTGATCGCTCTGCGTCAGGGCGCGCAGACTCTGAAGGTTCCAGTCTATTCGCACGACAGCTACAACATCGTTCCCAACGAGTTTCTGGAAATCCGGCGTCCTGAGATTTTGATTCTCGAAGGCCTGAACCTCTTGCAGGTGCACCTCCTCGACGGAACGCGCACGCCCAAGATCTTCGCCAGCGACCTGATCGATTTTTCCATCTACGTGGACGCTGAGGAATTGCAAATCCGTCAGTGGTACCTGGAGCGCTGCATGTGACTGAAGAAGACGGCATTCAAAAATCCCCACTCCTTCTTCCATCGCGTTGCTGACCTGTCAGAGGAGGAAGCAAAAGTGCTCGCGATTGATATCTGGGACAGAATTAACCTGGTGAACCTCGTGAAGAATGTGGCGCCGACGCGCGAACGAGCGCAGGTTGTAATGCAAAAGGGATTGAATCACCGCGTGCAGGAGGTCTGGCTCCGCCGCGTGTAGCACATGGCATAAACGCAGAATGCCGGGGCGAATGCTACGGTATTTTTTCGCCCGCGCAAGGCTACTTCTGTTTTCGCCGGTAGATGTCGTAGTTGTCGAGCGACTCGGGGGCCTCAAAATCGCGGGAAAGCAATTCGAGCAGTTGCCCACGGAATGCGAGCGGCTCCTCTTGGAGTTGCAGGTTGCGCTTGACCACCAGCCAGTCGACGTTGCGCTGGCGGGCCAGTTCAGCGATCTGTTCCGCCGAGTAGGGGTTCACCGTATTGTCCAGCATCACCACAGGAAATTGCGGAGTCCTTCCGGTGGTGAAGTAAAAAAGATCTTCGCCAGGAAGCATCAGGATGGCGTCGCCGCGTGGAATCTCCCGCTCGGTGTAGGCGACGAGTTCCTCGAAGTCCCCAAGCCATTTGCCACGCATGGCAAGGCCGCGCAGAGCAGGAAGCCTTGAGTGCAAAAGTGTCTCACCGGAGAGGTCGGCGTATTCAAGGCGTTCATGGCTGAGCGCGTAATATCCGCCAGCGCAGAGCAACACCAGCGCGATGATGCCGGTCAAGGCCATCATCGGAAGCATGGCTGGCTTCTGGATGCTGCTCTCCTCATCATTCTTTTCGTGCCCTGCCACGGCGATCAGAATGGTTGCAATCAGGATCATCAGCAGCGGCCACAGGGCGTAAGTAGAACCCCAAATCTGCTGCGAAAGAAAAGCTCCGTGAATCGTCCCAAGCAGTATGAAAGGAATTATCTGCGCGACGGTTACACTGCGCCGCAGTTGCCACAGCGCCAGAACAAACGATGCGATCAGCACCACTGGCCATAAACGCAAGAGAGCCTCAACTCGATCGGAGGCATTTTTCTCAAGAAAAAGCTCGGCCAATATCCAAAGAAACGGAAGAGACAGAAGTGATGCGCCAAGCCAGCCGATCACGCGCTGCCGCAGGCTAGGTGCACTGGGGCGCGAGAACAAAAGCGCGAGGCCGCCAGCGAATACAGCGAAGATCCACAGCAGCCCCGGATCGCGATAAACGCCAAGTACCGTGCCAATGCCGGGAAGCCGCCGCGAAGAAGCAAACTGAATCGTCCAGTGGAGATAATTGCCAACTCCGGCGGTGCACTGGATGAGTATGAGCCCGATGATTACTCCGCCCGCCATCCCCCCAAGCAGCAGCACTGCTGCGCGTCGTCTGCGAATCCCGAAAAACACAATGCAGACCGCAGCGCTGAGGAGAAACGCGAGTCCCGTGTTCTGTTTGATGAAAAGCGGAACGGCAAAGCAGATGCCACAAAGGAAGGTCGCGAGCACCGGAAAGTCTCTCCGCTCTATGCGAAGCAGCAGCCAGATGCAAAAAAGCACGAAGAGCGTGCAGTCGGAATCGTAAAACGGATGTGGAAAGATGCTGTTAGTGCCCAGAAAGATCAGCGGCACGGTAAGCAAAAATGCGGTAAGGCGTGTAGGCAGTGCCGACCCGGTCACAAGGCGCAACAGAATACGCCCTGTAACCAGCGTAGCCAGCCCACCGCAGAGAGCGGCGTAAAGATAGTGGTGCAGAACCATGCGCCCGCAGAGCTTGATGATAGTGGCCTGAACCAGGAAGGTGAGCGGCGCATAGGGAAACGGGAAGTCGCGGTAAGGAGTCTGCCCGAGCGAAATCCGGGTCGCATTTTCCAGAATGTAACTCAGATCCCAAAGCACGGTGACATGGGTGTTTTGCCACAGCACAAAGGCCGCCGTACACAGGAATAAAAACGTCCCTGCCAGCAGATCGCAGACGCGGCCTGACGGGGCAGAGCGGCTTTTGCGTTGGGGATCGCGGCTGGCCATGGGTCAACTTCATTCTACGGCAGTTCTCGTCTGTGCTCCGTTGCGTTGTCCTTGTGCTGGAGGGGCAGAATGTAGCAATCTTTAATTGGACCCAGCAGTTCGCTCCCATGAATGCGCCGGAGCGCGGCCCGGGTGGAAAGGAACCCCGAGTTGGCTCATCAAACTGTGAAGGAAAGTTATCGCAAGCTGTCGGAGAGATTGAATAGGTTTCCGCAGGGTGCGCCACCCACAGCGCTATTGTTCCAAATCCTGGAAGTATTGTTCTCGCCGGAGGAAGCAGAGTTGGTTGCGCTGCTTCCCATCAAGCCCTTCAATGTGAAGGCCGCTGCGTTCGCCTGGAAAAAGTCCGAGGCAGAAGCAGCCGCTATTCTCGACAAACTGGCTTCGCGCGGCATGATGCTGGACACACGGATTGCAGGCGAGCAGGCCTATGTCATGCCTCCGCCGATGGCAGGCTTTTTCGAATTCTCGATGATGCGCATCGGCGATCACTATGATCAAAAGCTGCTGGCGGAGCTGTTCTATCAGTATCTGAACGTCGAAGAAGATTTTGTACGTGCCCTCTTCGCTGGCGGCGAAACCCAACTGGGACGCACCTTCGTCAATGAAGCCGCACTGCCCGCCGAGAACACCTTGCATGTGCTGGACCACGAGCGCGCCTCCGAGGTTGTACAGACCGCTTCACACATCGGGATTGGAAGCTGCTACTGCCGCCACAAAATGCAGCACATGGGCCGTGCCTGCGCCGCACCAATGGATATCTGCATGACCTTCAACTCGACTGCGCGTTCGCTCATCAAGCACGGAATCGCCCGTCAGGTCGGCGTTAGCGAAGGCCATGAACTCTTGCAAAAGGCCATCGAGCACAACCTCGTGCAGTTTGGCGAAAACGTGCGCGAACAGGTTTCGTTTATTTGCAATTGTTGCGGCTGCTGCTGTGAGGCAATGTTGGCCGCCAAGCGTTTCGCCGTGCTCAATCCAATTGCAACCACCAACTTCCTGCCGGAGATCGACGAGCACAACTGCACCGGCTGCGGCAAATGCGTGGAGGTTTGTCCGGTGGAGGCGATGGCACTGGTTTCAGCCGCGGATCCGCAGAAGCCGAAGCGCAAAAAGGCTCGCGTCAATGAAGAGCTCTGTCTCGGCTGCGGAGTATGTGTCAGGCAATGCGGCAAAACCAACGCTGCCAAATTGAAGCCGCGCGCCCGGAAGATTATTACTCCGGTAAACACCGCGCACCGGACCGTGCTGATGGCGATTGAGCGCGGTAAGCTGCAGGAACTCATCTTTGACAATCGCGCGCTTTTCAGTCATCGTGCCATGGCTGCGATTCTGGGTGTGATTTTGAAGCTGCCGCCGCTGAAGCAGGCTATGGCAAGCCGACAGATGAAGTCGCGCTATCTGGAGCAACTGTTGACACGGCGCGAGTTCAATCACAAGGAGAGCTAAGCGGGCCACTCACGTCCGGCTCTCTGCATCATGCACTTCAGCGACAGGCCGGTGGAGCGCGCCATGAAAATGGAGGAAGCCAATGTTTAACGTTGTGACCATTTCGAGAGAGTACGGTAGCGGCGGTTCCCTGGTTGGAAGCCGCGTGGCCGAGCTTCTGGGCTGGCAGCTCGGAGACCGTCAAATCATTGAGCGGGTCTCCGCCCTCGGAAAACTCGATCCCGATTGGGTCCAACGAGCCGATGAACAAGCCTGTGCCTGGTGGGAGCGGCTGCTTGGCGGCTTCCGTCATGGTGGTCCCGAGGCATACGTCGGAGGCATTGCCGAAACCGGAGTCGATCGTGATTCGTTGCAAAAATTTACCGCCCGGGTAATCGAGGAGATTGGGAAAAAGGGCCAATGCGTCGTCGTTGGCCGGGCCGCGCAATGTGTCCTGCAAAAAAATCCGCACGCACTCCGCGTACTGATCTACGCCCCGTTGAACGAAAAGCTCGAACGCATGAAGAAGCGTCATCCGCACGAGCGCGACCTGCCCGATCTAATGCACCGCTTGGACGCCGTGCGCCGTCACTATACGCAGGATTACTACGGCTGCGATCCATATGATCGCAGTCTCTATCACCTGTGTATCAACAGCACTATTGGGATTGACGCATGCGCAGAGATTATCGTGAACACGGTGCGCCTCTCGGAGCAACAGCCAAGTCCACAGAAAGCCGAGGCTGCGGTTTAGCCGCCTCCCGGGATGACCTGCGCTCGCCGGAAGAATACGATTGTGGTAATGGAGGTATACCCGATGTTGCGATTAGCGGCGATGTTGCTGGTTGCTGTGACCCTGGCTGGCAATCCCCTTTTAGCGCCCGCGCAAAATCGCCCCGAAGCACAGAGTCTGCCGCAACTTGCCGATCTTCCTGCGTTCACTGTGATCGGCTTCTCAGTGCGAACTACCAACGCACAGGAGATGCTGGGTACCGATGGCCGGATTGCTCTGCTCTGGGGTCGCTTCGCCCACGGTGGCGCAGATGCGATTCCGGCTATCGTGGAGCAGGGGACTACCTATGCCGTTTACTCTAACTACGAAAGTGATGAAACCGGAGCTTACGATTTCCTGCTCGGCAAGTCAGCACAGCCTGCGCAGTCTGCTCCGGAGGGCATGGTAAAGCTGCAGATTCCAGCGGCGCGCTACATGGTTTTTCCCGCCGCCGGCAGCTCTCCTGATGCGATTAAGGCTGCATGGTTAAAGGTGTACGAATACTTCGGACGTCAAGCCGGTGCGCAAAGGGCATTTACCGTTGATTTTGAGCAGCACTCCAGCTCAGGGACCAAGCTTTATATTGCCGTTCGCCAGGTTCTCTTTTAACCCGCTGCGCTAATGCTTTTCTGTCTCGCCCTTGGAGCGCGGTGGCCGCTCCTGTCCAAGGCTTTCTACCAGCAGCACCGCCTCGGAGACATCGCGAATCGTTCGTCGCTGCCTGCGGCTCTCATCGCGCAAACGAACGTATGCCTCTTCCTCGCTTAATCCAAACCTCTGCTGCAACACTCCCTTGGCGCGCTCGATAATCTTGCGCTCCTCCAGTTGCTGCCGCACATGAAGCGCCTCTTTTTTGAGCTTGACGTTGTGTTCGGCGAGTGCGGAGTAGGCAATTGCTCCCCCCATCTGTTCGCCTAAAAAACAAAGCACTGAGATTTCATCCGGTGTGTGTTCATGCGCTTCCCGGTGATGAACGTTAAGCACGCCAATCACCTCTCCACCACGCACCAGCGGAACAGAGATCAACGCCTCGTATGTGTCTTCGATCAGAGTCGTAAAGTTCTTGAAGCGGGCGTCTGCAAAGGCACGGTTGGAAAGCGCTACTGCCGACTTGTGCTGGGCCACCCAGCCCGCCACGCCCTCGCCTACATTCAGGCGAACCGCCCCAATCTCGGCGTCGTGCGGCAGCTGCGATGCCCGAAGCACAATGTCTCCTGTTTCGTGATCAGGAAGATAAACCAGGCATGCGTCGCAGCCCGATACCTCAACCGTAATGGCGATAAGCTCCTGCAACATATCGTCGATCGAGAGACCGGAGCTGACAACCCGGCTTGTACGATGCAGGATGGCAACTTGCCATGCATCCGCTTCGTTTCCTGGCTTCCGCATACGCTGTCCACAACTCTCCCCCGTTCTCACGCGGGTTCCCATCAAAGTATGTACAGAGCTTAAGCGTAAGCTGCCGGGGTAGGCCAATTGAAAGTTCTTATGCCGCCCATAACCGTTCTTGGCGTCGAATAAGTTGAAAAAGCTCCCTCTTCCCGCTTATCGAGGCAATAAGTAATATGAATTGGACTTCGTCTCCGGTTCATCGTACTGTGTTCTCAGTAAACAGGAGCATCTGTCTGGCGACCGGGAATGTCGCTCAGGTTGAGCCCCTTTCCCAAAGCATCGCGGCGCTGTAGCTCGCGTATGTTTCACCCGCTCCTTGATCGAGCAAAACTGTCCAGGCCCACCGAATGCGGCCAGGCAGATTCATCTACATTTCACCGCACCCATCTGAACCCATGCTGAATCATGCGGCGCGGTCGACCCACATCTCCATCTGGAAGCCGGGATGAAGTGTACTCACAGCTTTTTTGCAACTCATGAACTCTCTTAAGGAGCAATCGACATGGCGAGAAGAAGCATCGCGATCTATGGCAAAGGCGGAATCGGAAAGTCCACAACTACCCAGAACACTGTGGCGGCGCTGGCCGAAGCGGGCAAGAAAATAATGGTGGTCGGCTGCGATCCCAAGGCGGATTCCACCCGCCTCCTGCTTGGCGGCCTCGCGCAGAAGACGGTTCTCGATACCCTGCGCGATGAAGGCGACGAAGTCGATCTGGACGAGGTACTTCGCCCCGGTTATGGTGGTGTGCACTGCACCGAGTCCGGCGGACCTGAGCCCGGTGTCGGATGCGCCGGACGCGGCATCATAACCTCCATCAATCTGCTGGAACAACTTGGCGCCTATGAAACTGACCTCGACTACGTCTTCTATGACGTACTCGGCGACGTCGTCTGCGGCGGTTTTGCAATGCCGATGCGCGAAGGCAAGGCCCAGGAAATCTACATCGTCTGCTCCGGCGAGATGATGGCAATGTATGCAGCCAATAACATCTCCAAGGGCATTGTGAAGTTTGCCCAGGCCGGTGGCGTGCGCCTCGGAGGAATCATCTGCAACAGCCGCAAGGTGGATAACGAACTGGAAATGATCTCCGAGTTTGCCCGTCAGCTGGGCACGCAGATGATCCATTTTGTTCCCCGCGACAATGACGTGCAGCGCGCCGAAATTAATCGCAAGACGGTCATCGAGTGGCGTCCGGAATGCAAGCAGGCCGATGAGTATCGCGCTCTTGCCCGCGCCATCGACCAGAACAAATTGTTTGTGGTCCCCACTCCGCTGGAGATCTCATCTCTGGAGAAGTTGCTCATCGACTTCGGCCTCGTTGACGACGTTTCGTCGAGCAAGGAAGTTGTCGCCTGATTCGCGGGTCATTCGATCCACGATGAAACAAAGTTCGCCCGGTAAGGGCCAGCATGATTGGAGTGAACCATGTCAAAAGACCCGCGCGTCGTCAAAGAAGAATTGATCCAGATCTATCCGAAGAAGCTTCGCCAGAAGCGCTCCGAGCAGATTGTTGTAACCGAACATCGCGAAGATGGCAGCGTGCCGGAGATCAAAGCCAACGTACGCAGCAGCCCTGGCATCATCACTCAGCGCGGCTGCACCTACGCTGGCTGCAAAGGCGTGGTCATCGGCCCCAGCCGAGACATTCTCAGCATCGTGCATGGCCCCATCGGGTGCAGCTTCTACGCCTGGCTCACGCGCCGCAACCAAACGCGTCCAGCCACCCTCGACGACCAGAATTTCATCACCTACTGCCTCTCGACCGACATGCAGGAGGAAAACATCGTCTTTGGCGGCGAGAAAAAGCTGAAGGAGGCCGTCAGGGAGGCCTTCAAGCTCTTCAACCCCAAGGCCATCGCGATCTTTTCCACCTGTCCCGTCGGCCTCATCGGAGACGATGTGCACGCCGTTGCCCGTGACATGAAAGCCGAACTCGGCATCAACGTCTTCGGCTTTAGCTGCGAAGGCTATCGTGGCGTCAGCCAGTCGGCGGGCCATCACATTGCCAACAACGGAGTCTTCAAACACATCATCGGAAACAACGAAACTCCGCATGAGGAAAAGTTCAAGGTCAACATGCTCGGCGAGTACAACATCGGCGGCGATGGTTTCGTCCTTGAAGATCTTCTCGCCCGCTGCGGCATCAAGCAGATCGCGACCTTCAGCGGCAACTCGACTTATGACACCATGGCTAACGCGCACACCGCCGATCTCAACATCGTCATGTGCCATCGTTCCATCAACTACGTCGCCCAGATGATGGAGACGCGCTTTGGAATTCCCTGGATGAAGGTGAACTTCATCGGCGCGGAAGCCTCGGCAAAGTCGCTGCGCAGGATCGCGGAATATTTTGAAGATGCCGAATTGTCAGCCCGTGTCGAGCAGGTCATTGCCGAAGAGATGCCGGCCGTCGAAGCCAAGCGTGCCGAGGTAAAGGCTCGCTGTCAGGGCAAAACGGCAATGCTCTTCGTCGGCGGCTCGCGCGCTCACCACTACCAGATGCTATTCAGCGAGATGGGCATGAAGACCATCGCTGCTGGCTACGAGTTCGGGCACCGCGACGACTACGAAGGCCGCAAGATTCTACCCGGATTGAAAGTCGATGCCGACAGCAGGAACATCGAGGAGATCACCGTCGTTCCCGATCCTGAACTCTACCGCGCACGCCGAACGCCGGAGCAAGTCGCAAAGCTTGAAGCGATGACCGAACTCGAGTTCCGCGATTACATCGGCATGATGCCAGAGATGGACGACGACGTTCTCGTCATCGACGACTTGAGCCATCACGAGACTGAACGCCTGCTGGAAATATACAAACCCGATATTTTCTGCGCCGGCATCAAGGAAAAGTTCGGCGTGCAGAAGATGGGAATTCCCTGCAAGCAGCTGCACAGCTACGACTACGGCGGCCCATACGCAGGCTTCCGCGGAGCGATCAACTTCTACCATGACATCGATCGCATGGTGAACATGAAGATCTGGTCCTTCGTCAATCCGCCCTGGCAGCCGCAGGCGGAGCAACTGAAAGAAGTTGCCGCCGACTAGACCCGCTCCAATCGATTCAGCCAGCACACACTGCCCGCCGGGCAGAAAGGGAATGCTTTATGCTTTTGCGCCACACCACATCCGAGGTTTTGGAACGCACCGCACTGACGGTCAATCCCGCGAAGACCTGCCAGCCAATCGGAGCCATGTACGCTGCGCTGGGCCTGCACAATTGCCTGCCGCACAGTCACGGATCGCAGGGTTGCTGTGCTTATCATCGCAGCACGCTCACTCGTCACTACAAGGAACCGGTGATGGCCGCAACCAGCTCGTTCACTGAAGGCGCATCGGTCTTCGGAGGTCAGGCAAATCTGCTGCAGGCCATTCAGACCATCTTCGGCGTTTATAACCCCGACGTCATCGCCGTGCACACCACTTGTCTCTCGGAGACCATCGGTGACGACCTCGTGCAGATCATTGCCAAGGCCGTCGGCGAAGGAAAAGTTCCGGCGGGCAAGCACGTCATTCACTGCAACACGCCGAGCTATCAGGGCTCACACGTCACAGGTTTCTCTAACATGACCAAAGCGCTGGTTACCTATTTTGCCGATCCGGCCGCCGAAAAGAGCAATCAGGTCAACCTGATTCCCGGATGGGTGGAACCCTCTGATATGCGCGAATTGAAATCGCTCGCTCGCATCATGGGAGTCAACCTCGTGATGTACCCGGACACCTCTGACGTGCTCGACGCGCCGCACACCGGCAAGCACGAGTTCTATCCCAGGGGCGGTACCACGGTTGAGCAAGTATGTACTTCGGGCGGCAGCATCGGAACCCTTGGCCTCGGCCTTTCTGCATCTACGGCAGCGGTAGAAGCGCTCAGCTCAAAGTGTGGAGTCTCGGGCGTTACTCTCGAGCTGCCGATTGGCTTGCAGGCCACCGACTCCTTCATCGACACACTGCGCACCGTCGCCGGAGTCAAAGTGCCAGACGCAATCACCGATGAACGCGGCCGTCTGCTCGACGTCATCTCTGACATGCATCAGTACCTCCACGGCAAGCGCGTGGCTCTCTTCGGAGACCCCGACCAGCTTGTCTCGCTCGCGCAGTTCCTTACCCTGCTCGATATGAAGCCGGTCTACATCGTTACCGGTACGCCAAATCCGGCGTTCGAGAGCCGTGTTCGCCAGGCGCTCGGTGCAAATGTTCCAGAGGCAAAGATTCGCGCTGGAGCGCAGGCCGATATGTACCTCATGCATCAGTGGATCAAGCAGGAATCTGTCGATCTGCTGATTGGCAACACCTACGGCAAGTACATCGCGCGCGATGAAGACATTCCCTTCGTGCGCCATGGCTTCCCCATTCTCGATCGTGTCGGACATTCCTATTTCCCCTCGGTCGGCTACAACGGTGCAATGCGTCTGCTGGAAAAAATCCTCGGAGTGCTGATGGATCGCCAGGATCGCGATGCACCCGAAGAACGCTTTGAACTAACCATGTAGTTCGCAGAATTGGTGCTGGTATTGGTGCCCCATATCTGCCGCATTTAGCAGATGTGGGTCTTTCACAAACTTTTGGCAACTTGATTCAACGAGGGGAAATGCGATGGCGGATATCTTACGGGAGCGCGAGCGGCAGATTTATCGCAAGGGTCAGCAACAGCCCTTTCAGCTCGACTGCGAGAAGCAGAGTGCAGCTGGTTCGGTCAGCCAGCGCGCCTGCGTCTTCTGCGGCTCGCGCGTCGTCCTCTATCCCATCGTCGATGCCTTGCACATCGTGCATGGTCCAATCGGCTGTGCCTCTTATACCTGGGACATTCGCGGCGCTCTCTCTTCCGGCCCCGAGCTGCACCGCCTCAGCTTCTCTACCGACATGCAGGAGCTCGACGTCGTCCGTGGCGGCGAGAAAAAACTTCACGCCGCGCTCTGCGAACTCATCGACGCGCACCATCCCAAGGCCGCCTTCGTCTATGCCACCTGCATCGTCGGCGTCATTGGAGACGATGTCGACGCCGTCTGCAAGCGCGTCAGTCTTGAAAAGGGAATCCCCGTTCTCTCCGTGCATTCGGAGGGTTTCAAGGGAACCAAGAAAGATGGCTATCGCGCCGCCTGCGATGCCCTGCTGAACCTCGTTGGAACCGCGCCCATCGATGACATCAGCCCGCTCAGCATTAACATCCTCGGCGATTTCAATCTCGCCGGAGAAACCTGGATGATTCGCGATTACTACAAGCGCATGGGCGTGCAGGTCGTCTCATGCATCACTGGCGATGGCCGCATCGATGACATTCGCCGTGCTCATGGCGCGGCCCTGAACGTCGTGCAATGTTCCGGCTCTATGACCTATCTCGCCAAGAGCATGAAAGAAAAGTACGGCATTCCTTTCATCCGCGTCTCCTACTTTGGCGTGGAAGATATGTCCAAGTCGCTCTATGACGTCGCCCGTCACCTCAAGGATAAGGAGATGCTCGCGCGCACCCAGGCCATGGTCCGCGAAGAATTGGAGCGCGTCATGCCCGTAATCGCCGAGTACCGCAAGGCCCTCGAAGGCAAGCGCGCTGCGATTTATGTAGGCGGAGCCTTCAAAGCCTTTTCCCTCGTCAGCGCCCTGCGCCTGCTCGGAATGACCACTGTCATGGTCGGCTCGCAAACCGGCAACAGCGAAGATTACGAGCAACTCCGTGAACTCTGCGACGAAGGCACCATCATCGCAGATGATTCTAATCCGCTCGAGCTCTCAAGCTTCCTCGAAGAAAAGGATGTGGACGTCTTCATCGGCGGCGTCAAAGAGCGCCCCATCGCCTACAAGCTCGGCATCGGTTTCTGCGATCACAATCACGAGCGCAAAGAAGCGCTCGCCGGATTCGAGGGCATGCTCAATTTCGCGCGCGAGGTTTACAGCAGCGTCATGAGCCCGGTCTGGCAGCTCACTCCACGCAAACGCGGCAAATCGTTGGAGGTGGTGAAATGAGTTCGCCATTACGCATCACCAACAGTTCTCCGCGCCCTAACTGGGTTTCCACGCGCAATCCCTGCAAGGCTTGCGCTCCGCTCGGCGCGGCCCTCGTAATGCGGGGCATCGCCGGTGCGCTTCCGTTTTTACATGGTTCGCAAGGCTGCGCCACCTACATGCGGCGCTACCTAATCAGTCATTTTCGCGAGCCCATGGACATTGCCACCTCGGGATTCAGCGAAGCATCCACCATCTTCGGTGGCGGCGAGAATCTGCGCCAGGGCCTGGACAACGTAACCTCGCAATATCATCCGGCGCTCATCGGAATCGCCACCACCTGCCTCACCGAAACCATCGGCGAAGACATGCACGGCCTGCTGCACGAATACCGTACCAAGAGCAGCTCAGGAACCGAAAATCCTGTGCTCGTACATGTCTCCACGCCAAGTTACAGCGGCACCCACGTAGATGGCTTCCACGGCGCGGTGCGTGCTGTGGTTGAACAGCTCGCGGAAGCCGGTGCCGCTCCCAGCGCCTATTTCGGCAAAGCGGTCAATCTATTCCCTGGGCTGGTCTCAGCCGAAGATCTGCGCTTTCTCAAGCAAGTTGCGGCAGATTTCGGCCTTCCCATTACCCTCTTTCCTGACTACTCGGAAACCCTCGACGGCGAGTCGATGGAGAAGTATCACAAGATTCCCGATGGCGGCACGACAATTGCCGCGCTGCGCGCCACTGCATCGGCCAAGGCCAGCATCGAATTCGGTCGCACCCTGCGCGCCAAGCCTACAGCGGCATCTTTTCTTCAGGAGCGCTTCGCGGTTCCGGCAAAGCGAATCGGCCTCCCTATCGGAGTCCACGAGAGCGACGTATTTTTCGCCGCCATGGAAAAACTTGCCGGCTGCAAGACTCCCGAAAAATACCGCCAGCAACGCGGACGCCTCGTGGACGCCTATGTCGATGGCCACAAGTATCTCTTCGGCAAGCGCGCCATCGTCTTCGGAGATGAAGACATGGTCGTCGGCCTCGCCTCATTCCTTGCCGAAACCGGAGTTGTGCCCGTGCTCTGTGCCTCCGGCGGCAAGAGCGGTGCGCTCGCTTCAAGCATCGCGGAGGTCACCACTCATCTGCGCGATCCACTCTCCATCCGCGACGGCGTTGACTTCATGACCATGTCGGAGGAAGTGGCGTGCAAGCAACTCAAGCCGGATTTTGTCATCGGCAGCAGTAAAGGTGCCAAGCTGGCACGCGAACTCGGAGTCCCGCTCATTCGCGTCGGCTTCCCAATTCACGACCGCATCGGAGGCCAACGCATTCTGCACCTCGGTTATCGCGGGGCGCAGCAGTTATTCGATCTCGTAGTGAACACCCTGCTGGAACTTAAGCAGAACTCATCATCAATCGGTTACAGCTATCTGTAGAGGTGAATACAATGCCACTGGATTTGACTCAACACCCATGTTTCAACTCGGACGTTCGCCACACCACCGGGCGCATTCATTTGCCCGTCGCGCCCAAGTGCAACATCCAGTGCAACTACTGTGATCGCAAGTTCGATTGCATGAATGAGAGCCGCCCTGGTGTTACCAGTGCGGTGCTGGAGCCGAAGCAGGCCCTTGCCTACCTCGACAAAGTGCTCGAGCGCGTCCCGCAGTTAAAGGTTGTCGGCATCGCCGGCCCTGGCGATCCATTCGCCACTCCCGATGAAACCCTCGAGACTCTGCGACTCGTTCGTGAGAAGTATCCCGAAATGCTGCTCTGTGTCGCCAGCAATGGGCTGAACCTAGAACCCTACGCTGCCGATCTTGCACGCCTACAGGTTAGCCACGTCACCATCACGGTGAACACCATTGATCCTACCATCGGAGCAAAGATTTATTCATGGGTTCGCGATCACAAGACCATCTATCGCGGCGAAGCCGGCGCTCGTATTCTGCTGGAACGCCAGCTTGCATCCATCAAAGCTCTCAAGGCTGCCGGAGTCACCCTCAAGATCAACACCATCCTCGTTCCCGGAGTCAATGAACATCACGTCGAAGCCGTCGCCAATCAGATGCGCTCCCTCGGGGCCGACCTCATGAACTGCATTCCGCTCTACCCTGTCGCAGGCACGCCCTTCGCCGAAATCGGCGAGCTGCCACCCGCCGAGGTAAAGCAGATTCGCGCCAATGTTTCAGCGCTTATTCCGCAAATGGAGCACTGCACCCGATGCCGTGCCGATGCCGTCGGTCTGCTCGGAGCCGATCAATCTGCCGAACTCGTCAACCTCATGCGCGATTCCGCCAACGGATTGCACGATGATCGCTCCGGACGTCCCTATGTCGCCGTTGCAAGCATGGAAGGCATTCTCATCAATCAGCATCTCGGCGAGGCCGAACGTCTCTGGATCTTCAAGCACGCCGAGGGTAATCCCAAGCTCGTCGAAATGCGTGAAGCCCCGGAGCCCGGCGATGGGAGCCTGCGCTGGCGCGAACTCGCAAAAGTCGTCGAGGATTGCCACTCCATTCTCGTCAGTGGCGTCGGGCGTAAACCTCGCTGGGTGCTGGAAAACAGCGGCCTGCGCGTCATCGAGGCCTCTGGCTTCATCGCTCAGGCAATCGAAAGTATGCATCGCAGCGGAGACGTTCCCGTAGCAATGAAAAAACAATTCAAATCATGCGGGGCTTCCGGTTGTCAGGGCACCGGCATGGGTTGCGGCTAAGTTTGGCCACATAAAAAGGAGAGCATTCAATGCAAAAACCGACGCACCACATTCTGGTCTGTGCCAGCTTCCGCCTCAAGGGCGAAAGCCAAGGTATGTGTCATAAGAAAGATTCCGCGGCCCTTCTGCCATACATTGAAAGCGAACTCAGTGACCGCGGTATGGAAGACGTAATGATCTCCAGCACCGGCTGTCTAAGCCGCTGCGAGAATGGTCCGCTGATGGTCGTTTATCCCCAGGGCTCCTGGTACGGCTCCATCACCGAAGAGAAGATCGACGAGATTCTCGATGCACTGCAAGAAGGCAAAGAGGCTACCGATTTGCTCCTCGCCTGAAGAGATGCGCGGTTTTGAGAGTGTCATCCTGAGCGAAGCGAAGGACCCCAGCAGTGCCCAAGTCTCTGGTGCTGTCCAAAGCTTTTCGGCCAGGCATCGATTTGCTTTTGCTCTCGCGGGATACCTTTCCCGCAGAGCTGTTTGCGAGGAACCACAATGAGCGATTCACGAGTGCGGATCATTGACTGTACGTTGCGCGACGGCGAACAAGCTCCGGGCGTCGCCTTCTGCCGTGCGGAAAAGCTCACCATCGCGCAAGCTCTAAGCAATGCCGGTGTCCCCGAACTTGAGTGCGGCATCGCCGCCATGGGAGAAGCCGAGTGCGAAGACATCCGCGCCATGATTGGCCTCGGGCTTCCAACCCGGCTCACCGGATGGAGCCGCGCCCACCACACAGACATCGATGCCACCGCCGCCTGCGGCCTGGACTCTATCCACGTCGCAATCCCCACCTCTGCGATTCAACTCACCGCGCTTGGCAAAACACAGGACTGGGCCATGCGTGTGCTTCAGGATGTCGTTCATCACGCCTGCCAACGCTTTTCGTGGGTCTCCGTCGGAGCCCAGGATGCAACCCGCACGTCGCCGGAATTTCTCCACGAGTTCGTCCACGCCGCCGCATCTCTCGGCGTCCATCGAATTCGCATCGCGGACACCGTTGGCATCTGGAACCCATTGCAGACCGCAGCCGCCATCCACAATCTTGGTGCCTTCGCCTCACCGGCGACCTTGGAGTTCCATGGCCACAATGATCTCGGCATGGCCACGGCCAATGCCATCGCCGCCATGCAGGCCGGAGCTGCCAGCATCAGTGCCACCGTTACAGGAATCGGCGAACGTGCCGGCAATGCCGCCCTGGAACAGATTGCAATGGCCATGAGGCACTCGCTTGGACTAGATCCCGGCATCGATTGCCACGCCCTGCAAGGCCTCTGCGAGCTGGTCGCCCGTGCCGCCGACCGCCCAATTCCCGCCAGCCAACCCATCACCGGAGAAGCAATTTTCCAGCACGAATCCGGCATCCACTGTCATTCTCTCTCCAGGGATCGCCAGAGCTACGAACTTTTTTCCGCCGCAGAGCTTGGTCGAGTTGCGCCGGAGTTTGTCATCGGACGCCATTCCGGCTCTGAGAGTGTTCTACAACTTCTCTCGCAGCTTGGCATCACCACCACGCGCACGGTAGCCAGTCGAATGTTGCCCGAGATTCGTCGCCGTTCGGTTCTCAAGAAGTCATCGCTCAGTCATCAGGAACTCATTCAAATCTTTCGCGGAACTTTGGCCACCCTCCGCGAAGACGTCATCGCACCCGAAGCAACTCGCGCCGCAGGCTAACCGCGCAGAGAGCAAGATCAGCAAACTAAAAGGAGAGAAACGGAAATGTTCAATCTCGTTGCCATTAATCTACCTGCTGCAAACGGGAAGTACTCCCAGAAGTGCCACAAAGAGAAATGCCCAAATGAGGGCCGTTACCAGCTTTATGCTGATATCGATGATGGAGGTCTGCCCGATTGGGAAGGGAAGGCAATTTGTTCCAAGCACCTGGTGGAGGAAGTTCGCCACCGCCCGGAGATCACCATGTCGCTTATCGATATGCTGATTGATACCTTGGAGCAACACCGCCTCTTTCCGGAAGTCAACGCGCCCGAAGGCGCGGGTCGTCGCCAGGTCATTCAGTTTCACAACAAGTAATTCTTAAGGTTGTAATCCGGAGAGAAGTGAAGGACCTCATCGCGGTTTGCCCTCCCGCGCGGCCCAAGACTCTTGGCCAGCGCTCGATTCCCCATGCCCGCGCGCGGAAGCTGCTTTCGCCAGAGCCGCATGAATTACAACCCACCGCTGCACCAAACCCGTCCGCCTGATTACAATAGCCATAGCGAATCAGTATTCGATAATTTCACTCGCACATGAATGAACAGGATCCTCCGGCCTCATCATGACCAATCCCGCTCCGCCGCTAATTGAACTTCGCAACGTCTCCGTCGTCCGCGGCGGTCGTGTTGTGCTGCATCGGTTGAACCTGCGCATCGAAGCCGGTGAGCACGTTGCCATCATGGGCCCCAACGGCTCCGGCAAATCAACCCTGATCAAGACCATCACGCGCGAGCTTTATCCGCTTTACAGCAAAAATTCCTCGATGAAGCTCTTCGGACAGGAGAGCTGGAACGTCTCCGAACTGCGTTCGATGTTGGGGATTGTGACCAACGATCTCGCCGCATTCTACTCGCGTCCCATCACCGGGAGCGAAGCCGTCGTCTCCGGATTTTTCAGCAGCATCGGCCTCTCTCGCCATCTGGAAGTTAAGCCTGGAATGTATGAAAAAAGTGATGAACTCATGGCATGGCTCGGGATCGCTCATCTGGCCGAGCGCCAAATCACCGAGATCTCTTCCGGCGAGCTTCGTCGCGTGATGATTGCCCGCTCTCTCGTTCATGATCCCAAGGCCTTACTCTTTGACGAGCCCAGCAACAGCCTCGATGTCTTCGCGCAGGTTGAACTCCGCCACACCATGAGCAAACTTGCAAAATCCGGTATTGCCCTGCTGCTCATTACCCATCATCTACCCGATGTCGTTCCTGAGATTGAGCGCGTCATCTTCATGCGAGAGGGCCGCATCGCGGGCGATGGCGCAAAGACTGAACTGCTGACCGCCGATCGCCTCACCTCTCTCTTCGGATGTCCTGTGCAGGTCACCACGCAGGACGGATACTACCACCTGGTTTCATGATTCCATGCCCGCCCTCGATTCCATCCTTGCGCCGTATCAGGAGCGCGTCACCATCCGCCGCCCGGCAGCATCCGTAGTCAAGGGCCGCTCTGTCGTTTACTGGATGCAGCGCGCCCAGAGGGCTCACGACAATCCCGCCCTCGATCTTGCCATCGACCTTGCCAACGCCCTCAGTCTCCCAGTCGTGGTCTTCTTCGCCATCGTCCCCTATCTCAACGCCAACCTGCGCCACTACGCCTTCATGCAACAGGCCTTGCCGGATACTGCCCGCCGTCTCGCCGCGCGCAACGTCAGCTTTGTCCTTCGCCGCCATCCCCACAGCGACCTCGCAGTCTTTTGCAACGAGGCTGACGCCGCGATCCTCATCGGCGATGAGAACCCGATTCGCGAGCCTGCCCATTGGCGGGATCGTCTCACAAAAAAACTTCGCATCCCGTACTTCACCGTCGATGCCGACGTCGTCGTCCCCAGCAAGCTTCTGCTCAAGGCGCAGTATGCAGCTCGCACTATCCGTCCCCGCCTCAAGGCTCTCCTCGGCGACTATCTTGTCCCCTGCAGCAACCCCCATGCGGAGCGTGCTTTTACTCTGCCGCAGCCGCTCCCTTCGCTCGATCCCGCCTCCGATCTCATCGCCGGAGTGGATTGGCTTGACCGCAGTGTTCCTCCGGTCTCCAGCTTTATTGCTGGCACCACCGGGGCCCTGCGCCTTCTCGATGACTTTATAGCCCATCGCCTCACCGCCTACCCCCTCCTTCAGGGAGCTCCCGAGTGCGACGGCACTAGCCGCCTCTCGCCCTACCTCCACTTCGGACACATCAGCCCCATTACCATCGCTCTGGCCGTCCGCGCCGCCTCTCTTCCAGAGGAGACTAAGGAAAAATTCCTCGACCAGCTCATCACCTGGCGTGAGCTCGCCATCAACTTCGTCCACTTCAATCCGCTTTATGATTCAATCGAATGCGCCGAACCCTGGGCTCACCGCACGCTTGCCGCCCACTCTGCTGATCCGCGTCCCATTCTCTACATCCGTCAGCAGTTCGAGCGCGCAGAAACTCACGACGAGCTCTGGAACGCCGCTCAGCTCCAGATGCTTCATCTCGGCTGGATGCACAATTACATGCGAATGTATTGGGCCAAGAAGATTCTCGAGTGGTCACCTTCGCCCCAGCAGGCTTACCACACCGCTCTCTACCTCAATGACAAATATTCCCTCGATGGCCGCGACCCCAACGGCTATGCCGGAGTGGCTTGGTCAATTGCGGGAAAGTTCGATCGTCCCTGGTTCGAGCGTCCCATCTTCGGCACCATCCGCTACATGTCGGGCCGCGCCGCCGCCAGGAAATTTGATGCCGCAATCTATATCCGCCAAGCCCTCAACGCGGAAGATTCACCAGACTATTGACAATTACCGCATGTCTCAGCAGACTGAGAAGTGAACCTGATAGTCTGCGACGGCTCTACGAGATAACGGATTGCAATGGCCTCTTCGCCAGCACAGGTATTTTGCCGGAGTTGGCGATCCATCTCAGCCAGGCTTTCGTGGTACGGCGGAAGGACGGCTTGCCCTGCAGAAAGCCTTTGATTCTGCACCGCTTGCGCAGTCAATCAACGCAAAATGCTATGCGGCAAGCAAAAATTTTTCAGGTACGCGATAATAGCAATACCTTGCCCCACGCGTAGGGCGCTTGCTGAATCGACAATCAACCAATGAATGAGTAAAGGGTTCGTTCAACCGGACTCAATAGCGCATATCTATACATATTTGTCGTACAGAGGAGGAAGCCGCAATGAGCGAAACACCCCAATCTACAGCCAGCCTTCCCACGCGCCTCACCGGCGCTGAGATCGTCTGGGCCACTCTTGCAGGAGAGGGCGTTCGCGACGTCTTTGGCTACCCCGGCGGCGCCATTCTGCCTTTGTATGACGCGCTGCGCAAATACCCGATTCGCCACATCCTTGTGCGCCACGAACAGTGCGCAGCCCATGCTGCCGATGGATACGCGCGCGCCTCCGGCAAAGTCGGCGTCGCCATCGCTACCTCTGGCCCCGGCGCCACGAATCTTGTCACCGGCATCGCCACTGCCATGATGGACTCGATTCCCATGGTCTGTATAACCGGCCAGGTCTCGTCCAAGGTTCTCGGTACAGACGCCTTTCAGGAAGTCGACATCACTGGCATAACTCTGCCCATCACCAAGCACAACTTCGTTGTCACGCGCCCGCAAGACATTGCTTCCGTTCTTCGCGAAGCCTTTCTCATCGCAACCTCCGGCCGCCCCGGTCCAGTCCTGGTGGATATCACCAAGGATGCGCAGCAGGGTATGGCGGAGTTCGATTTCGCCGCCGCCGAGTGTACGCCTCACCGCCCACATCCCATGCTCTCTGCCAGCCATGATGCTCTTGCCGAAGCCATTCAGCTTATTCTCTCGGCCAAGCGCCCCATCATTCTTTCGGGCCATGGCGTCATGGAAGCCAACGCAATGGACCAGCTTCGCACTCTGGCCGAGCGCCTGCAGATTCCCGTGGCTTCTACGCTCCTCGGCCTCGGCGCCTTTCCTGCCTCGCATGAGCTCAGTCTCGGCATGATGGGCATGCACGGCGAAGCCTGGGTCAACCAAGCCATCCAGCAGTCTGACCTTTTGATCGCCTGTGGTATGCGCTTCGATGACCGCGTCACCGGAGTTCTTGCCAGCTACGCTCCCAACGCCAAGAAGATTCATATCGAAATTGATCCTTCTGAGATCAACAAGAACGTCAAAGTCGACGTTCCTCTCATCGGCGATCTTCGCCAGATTCTAGAGGCCATACTGCCTCGCATTGCTCCGCGAAAAGACTCCACATGGATTCACGCCGTCAATTCCCTCAAGGGCGATGCTGCCGTTCGCGATATCAAGAACCTTCCGGATCTCGGCCACCTATACGCCGCTCACGTCATACACGATTTGTGGCGCGCCACCGATGGCAAGGCCATCGTCGTCACCGACGTCGGCCAGCATCAGATGTGGGAGGCCCAGTACTACAAGCATGAATCGCCGCGCACCCTCCTTACCTCCGGTGGACTCGGCACCATGGGCTACGCGCTTCCCGCCGCCATAGGAGCCAAGATCGCCTGCCCGGAAAAAGAAGTCTGGGTCATCGCCGGTGATGGCGGCTTCCAGATGACCGCCGCCGAGCTTTCCACCATCGTTCAGGAGCACCTTGATATCCGCATTGCCGTCATCAACAACGGCTTCCTCGGTATGGTCCGCCAGTGGCAGGAGTTTATCTACGAGGGCAATTACGCCTGCGTCTCCATCATTTCTCCTGATTTCGTCAAACTTGCCGGAGCTCATGGAATTCCCGGCGCAACGGTTCGCAAGCGCGCTGAGGTGTTGCCCGCCGTCGCCGAGGCGCGCAACTCCAGCGGTCCGTTTCTCGTCAACTTCCTCGTCGAAAAAGAGGACGCCGTCTATCCCATGATCGCCCCCGGCTCGGCTCTCGACGAAATGATCCGTCGCCCAGCCAACGGGCACACTCCGCTCCTCGAAACTTCGGAAGAGCCTTAGCCTGCGGTATGCGTTGCGTACAAAACCGCTACTTGCTGAAAGGACTGTTATGCTGCATACATTCGTCGCTCTGGTAGAAGATAAGCCCGGTGTGCT
>Ga0364860_10282_pt1 | contig 37539 bp, 26 predicted proteins | sample ExccelAu500001D4_FD_206916 | JGI IMG/M metagenome (GOLD analysis project Ga0364860, IMG submission 206916) | Enriched cells from Trout Bog Lake Hypolimnion, Wisconsin, USA - BchlTB.Aug20.5000.01 .D4 | ecosystem: Environmental > Aquatic > Freshwater > Lake > Hypolimnion/Profundal zone | place: USA...
GTTTTTGCCAGCTCTGTTGCTGGCAGCAGTGGCATTTCTTTCGGTGAGTCAAATCGCAAATGCAGCAAGTCTGCGATGCGTGGGCGCGGATGGCAAGACGGCCTGTACGGCAGCGCAGTTTAGCGATCTGCAAACCGGACTCGCCACAGGCAAGAGAATGCACAAGCCCTTACTGATGGATGTGGAGAGCATCTCAGAGGGCAAAGATGGCACGATCGTGTGCCGCAAGGCCGGAGGCGAACAGTGCGATGACAAGATTGTGGACGCTATTGTGCAATTGGGGTCATCAACGAAGCCTACTGCTGCTCCGTTCCACGTCGTCAAGACCACCGATTCGGCCAGCCCAAATCTGATGCGATAAGTGATTCTCGTGGTTGACGCCGCGCCTCCACTCAAGGGCGTGGCGTTCTTCTATCGAGCGCGATGTGCCATGCCTTGGCAAACTTCCAATGTAGATAAACGGAGTGGTTTGCGTGCTGGAGGAGGCCCTCGCGTCCGTCGAGAAAGCCGAGGCGGACGAAATAGTTGTATACGAATGTGGCGGCGGGATTCAGCACCCCATTCCAGAACAGCCAAGTCCATGCGGTGCCGACGCGGCCGGAAGCGACAAGCATCTGCGCTCCGGCAGTGCTGTAGCGATTCATGTGTTCGATGTACTCATCCATTGTGGGATAGCAATGGTGGATGAGGTGGCCTGAGAGCTGTCCGATGGGACCGTCTGAGTGAAGCGTCTCATGGACGGGACGCTCTTTGAACCGAGCTGTGCCGCGGCGAAAGAGGCGGAGCTTGGGGTCGGGCCAGTATCCGCCATGATGAAGCGGACGACCGAGAAAATGATTCAGTCGCGGGATGCGATAGGCGGCAAAGGGCGGATCGCCGGCCAGCACGGCCTGTATGTCGCGAGCCAGCTGCGGGCTGATCTCTTCGTCAGCATCGAGGGAGAGAACCCAATCGCAGGTTGCGTGGCCGATGGCGGAGTTTTTTTGACCGGCAAAGCCCTTCCACGGCTCATCAAAGACGCGTGCGCCGAAGTCTCGCGCGATCTGGACTGTGGTGTCAGTGGAGCCGGAGTCAACGACGATGACTTCCTGTGCGATGGCCAGGATGAGCCGCACACTGGCCAGCGTACGAGGCAGGTTTGCGGCTTCGTTGTGCGTGATCAGGACGACGGAAAGGGACTTGGGCATCGAGGCAAGGATAAACGGACGAGGGACGTAGGGAATAGGGAATAGAAAAGGCGCCCGGATCAAACCTTCGCAGCTTCTTCCACTTCCTCCCATTCTGCCGAGGTGAGTTTCAAGGCAGAGGCGGCAATGTTTTCTTCAAGATGGTCAAGGTTGTATGTACCGGGAATGGGCAGAAGAACGGGCGAACGCTGGAGCAGCCAGGCGAGCGAGAGTTGCGAGACCGAAGCGCCGTGCAGAGTGGAGATGCGGGCGAGGACTTTGGCAGCAGGGTGCTCGGGCTTGAGGAGTTTTCCTCCGGCGATGGGGTACCAGGGCAGAAAAGCGATGCCGCGGCGTTCGCAAAAGTTAAGGGTTTCCTCATGGCGGCGGTCGGCGAGACTGTATCGATTTTGGACAGTGACGATGGGGACGATCTTCTCTGCCGCTTCAATTTCGGCAGGCGTGACTTCACTGAGGCCGATGTGGCGAATCTTGCCCTGGTCCCGCATTTGCTTTAGCGCACCGAGGGATTTCTCAAGCGATGTGCGCGGATCAATGCGGTGCAGTTGATAGAGGTCAATACGGTCGAGCTTGAGTCGGCGAAGGCTCATTTCGACGCATTGGATGAGGTATCCGGCGCGGCCCACGTACTCGGTCTTGGCGGGGCCCTGGCGGGTGATGCCGCCTTTGGTGGCGATGATGAGGCCGGGGGCATAAGGAGAGAGGGCTTCGCCGATGAGACGCTCGGCGATTTCAGGGCCGTAGGCGTCGGCGGTATCGATGAGGTTGACACCAAGTTCCACGGCGCGGCACAGGACGCGGCGTGCGTGGGCTGCGTCTGCAGGCTCACCCCATGCGCCATCGCCGACGAGGCGCATGGTTCCGTAGCCAAGGCGGTGGACGGGCATGTCGCCACCGATGAGGAAGGTTCCGCTGGCGGCGGCGTTGGGGAGCGGGGGTGTGGGAGAGTGGCTCATGGTCTGCATGGATGTTAGATGCGGGCGCTGGTGTGGAACAAGGCGGGCTGCGGTTTCGTACTATGCGAAGAGTGCAGGTGAGGAGAAACAGCCATGAGCAACGTTCCATATTCAAGCGCGCAGGCAATTTTTTATCAGCAGTATGAGGCGACACGGCGGGACGAAATTGTTGGCATTCTTCTGGCGCTGTTGCTGGGCACCTTTGGCGTTCATCACTTTTATCTGCGGCGTACGGGGCTTGGCGTCCTCTACTGCCTGTTTTTCTGGAGCGGCATTCCCTCGGTACTGGGGTTCATTGAGTGCTTCTTTATGCCGGGGCGGGTGCGGGAGTTCAACGCGATTCAGGCAGCGGCGATTGCGGCCTCGCTGGGGATTTCGCCGCCGGGATGGGGTGTCCCAATAGCTGGGATGCCGGGAATGAGCCCGATGGCGAGCGAGCCGGGGACGCTGCAGGCGTGCAGCCGATGCCACCAGACAAACCCTCCGGGGGCGCGGTTCTGCTCAGGTTGCGGAGCTGGGCTTTGAGACAGGGATAGGGGATACATTCGACGGGGATTGCTTCTGGCCGATGACCTGATTGGCGGCCATGAGTGATGGCGCTCTCGCGGGCGCAATTCAGGTAAGTGTTAAAATCCTCACAATCTTTTAAATCATCCCCCCCAGGAGCGCCGCCCAATGAACAGCCGCTCGATTGCTGTATTGTCTTTGTTTTTCGCCTTCCTCTGTATCTGTCCTGCCAATGCACAAACTTTTCGCGGAAGCATCCAGGGCACGATTACCGACACCACCGGCGCCTCGATAGCCGGAGCGCAGGTTAAGGTGGTGAGTCCCGGCACCGGGCTTACCCGCACAGTGACAACCAACGATCTGGGCGGTTATGTCGCCTCAGAACTACCTTTGGGCACCTACAGCATCACGGTGAGCAAAGAGGGATTCCGCTCCACCACGCTCACTGATATTCCTGTCAGCGTTGGTTCCGCAGCGCGAGCGGACGCGAAGCTGTCTCCGGGTGCGATTCAGGAGATGGTTGAGGTGACGGCGGAAGTACCGCTGGTGGAGACGACCAACAACTCGACGGGCGGCACGATTGAAGCGGCGGATGTGGTGGAGTTGCCGGTAAACGGGCGCGACTACACAAAGCTGCTGGAGATGGTGCCGGGCGCAACGAGCGATCCGGTGGGATCGACGGAGTCGGCTGGGTCGTATGGATTGTTCAGCCTGAACGGGAACCGCGGCCGCTCCAACAACTACCTGCTGGACGGAACGGATATGAACGATGGCTACCGCAACCTGCCATCGATCAATGAAGCAGGCGTATGGGGCGCTCCTTCCACCATTCTTCCGGTGGACGCGCTGGCTGAACTTCCTGTAACGGGCAGCCCCGAGGCTGAGTTTGGCCGCAGCTCCGGCGCGACGGTAAACATTGTTACCAAGAGCGGCACGAATACATTCCACGGCAGCGCGTTTGAATATTTCCGCAACGACTCGTTGAGCGCGCGCAACTACTTCAACACCACGGCTCAGCCTAAGAACTCGTTTACCAATCATCAATTTGGCGGACTGATTGGCGGGCCGATTGTGAAGGACAAGTCGTTCTTCATGCTTGCCTATGAAGGGCAGCGCGAGAATGGCGGGTTGCCGCAGCTTGGCACCGTTCCGACACTTGCCGACATTACAGCGAATACGCCTGTGGGCGGGATTAACTCAGTCATCCAGAAAGTGCTGAACAGCAAGCCATGGGGAACACTGCCAGCAACAGGAAACGGTAATGAGACATTTACCACTCCCTTTCTGAACAACAGCGACAACGCGATTGTGAAGGTGGATCAGCACCTGAAGTTGCTGAGCCCGGATGATCTGCTCACGGGCCGCTATTACTATGCGCATGGACAGCAAAGCTTTCCGCTGGGCATGCTCTATACAGGCAGCAGCGCGCCAGGATTTAACACTTCGACGCCAACACACGTGAATATTGTTTCGCTGTCCTATACTTCGATTCCGAAGCCGAATTTGATCTTTGAAGTTCGCGGCGGTTACAACCGGTTTCTGCAGCAGTTTCTTCCGCAGGACATTGGGCTGAACCCGAATTCTGCGTTTGGGCTCAATACGCTGCCTCCTGGTTTCTCGTCGCACGATCTGGGCCTGCCGACGATCATCGTCGGCGCTTATAGCTCCATCGGTGCTACCAGCAGCGATGCGCGCGGGCGCGTGGATACCAACTACCAACTGTTCAGCAACGTATCTCTGACACAGGGGCGGCATAACTACAAGGCTGGATTTGAGTGGCGTCGGACGTTCATCAACAGCTTTATTGACTCGGGACATCGTGGCAAGCTGACATTCCCTGACCTTGCCAGCTTTCTCGCGGGCGACATTGGCAGCGGCAGCGGCAGCTCAGCGCAGGGCGCGGGCACGCGTTACACGTATCAGAACGGCGCAGGAGCTTACTTACTTGACTCGTGGAAGATGTCGAGCAAGATTACGCTCAACTATGGTCTGCGCTGGGACTACTTTGGCGTGATTGGCGCGAAGAACAACGCTTTCAGCCTCTTCAACCCGAAGACGCTGAGCCTGCAAACTGTTGGCGCAGCAGGCGGGCCGTCTTCGCTCTATCCCAAGGACTGGCTGGCCTTTGCGCCACGCCTGAGCTTGGTAGACGACCTGTTGGGCAATGGCAAGTTGGTGATTCGCACGGGCGTGGGCATCTTCTACGACGGTGCATCGCAGGACTTCTTTGTTGGCAACCAGGCATACAACACAAACTCTGGTGAAGCGGGTCCGGCGTTCAACGGAATCGGCTTTGCATCGCCGGTAGTCTCCACTATTACTTCTGGCACGCCGATCTTTGGCGGCTACTCGCCGACCAGCGCGTTTACCGTGGATCAGGCATTGACTACGCCGCGGTACCTCTCCTACAACCTGAACATTGAGTCGCAGGTTACGAAGAAGGTTGCGGTACAACTGGGCTATGTTGGCTCGCAGGGGCGGCACCTTTACCACTTCCGCGATTTGAACCAGATCAACAACGTTGCAGGAAGCGCGGATAAGTGCGGCAACGGGACCACGATTACTTACGGGCAGCAGTGCTATCCGAATTACAACTTCGGCTCGCTGGGCAGCATACCGCTCTACTACCTGAACCAGATTGAGACCAGCGCCATTTCCAACTACAACTCGTTGCAGAGCACGGTGAAGGTGCAGAACTGGCACAGCCTGAGCACTACGCTGAACTACACGTGGGCTCATTCGATTGATACAGCGTCGGACGGGTTGGACTTTGTGCCGAACGCGTCGATGCCTGACAACAGTTGGAACCCTCGCGGGGAGCGTGCCAGTTCCAACTTTGATGTGCGGCAGCGTGTGCAGTTCTTCTGGACGTATCAACTGCCCAAGGTGCACACGTTCCAACCTGTGCTGAACGGTTGGGCTGTGGACGGCATGTTCAACTTTGCCACCGGGCAACCTTACACAGTGAGCTATCTGTTTGAGGACGATTACAACGGGACCGGGGAATACTATGGGCGGCCGGACATTATCGGCAATCCATACAAGGGTGCGCACGGAGCGAACTTGCTGAACATGGCTGCGTTTGCAGCGCCCTGCACCTGGGACAACGTGGCCGGGGCCTGCGTGAGCGGCACGCAGCATCCGGGCAGCGAAGGACGCAACGCCTTTAACTCGCCCAACTACACCAACTTTGATTTTTCATTGACGAAGACAACGCACATCAGGGAGAACGTGGCGCTGGAACTGCGCGCGGACTTCTTTAACATCCTCAACCATGCGAACTTGTCGAATCCGTTGTTGCCGGGCTTTGGCATTGACGTGTTCGGCAATAGCCATGCGGTTGGCAATAAGCTGGTGGCGGGCGCTGACCCGATTGCGAATGGCACGCAGTTTATGCAGACCACGGCAACGCCGGATGTGGGCAGCGGCAACCCGTACCTGGGCGGCGGCGGTCCACGCAGCGTACAGGTGGCAGCTCACTTTACGTTCTAAGACTGAGGCAGAGACAGAAACGCCCGGGACTCCTGAATGGAGCTCCGGGCGTTTTTTGTGCTGGTTGCTTCTATTTTCCCGGCAAAGTGCCCTTGCGAAAAGGTTCGGCCACTATTTGCCACTCGTCTTCGTAGATCATGTAACCGGGTTTGTCTGTCTTGATCTTCTTCACGCAGATACCATTGCGATCGAGGATTCTCACCATCTCATAGATACGAGAAATGTGCTGTTCGGCATCGGTCTTTAACCAACAGATGCCGAGTCGAAGCTTGCCACGTCCGAAGGACTCTGGTTTCTCAAGATTTTTGCTGAACCAAGCACGTAACTCGTTCATATTGTCAGCGTCGGAGCCTGTAATGCGCCGCCATTCAATCGCCAGCGCTGCTGCCTGAAATATCCCCTGCTCCACATGACTGTCCTCATCTTTGCGGTCGATGACGAAGCGAATGTATTCACGTTTTACCAGCGGATCATGGCGTTCGAGAATAAACCGCTCGTCCTCTGTCTCGACAAAGGCAAGCTGTCCGGGAATGCAACATAGGACAGTGCCCATGCCGCTTCCGACGATCTCCTTGAGAGCATCGACGAGCGGGAGGTCTTTCTGGTCGAGCGCGGGGGCTTCAGAGATTGCGTAGACAATATTTGGGGAATGCCGTTTCCGTAATTCGGCAGCGATATTGCCAACGAATAGTTTGTTGCTTGGAAAAGGAAGGCGAAACTGTGGATCGAAATCCTTGAAGTGCGGGAGCTGGGTGGTGAATTTGTGGCGCAGGCGCGGGTTGGAGAGTATCTCCCGATAGCGGTCGCGTTTGCTGCGCTTCACGAACGCAGCAATTAGCTCATGCTCGTTGTTCACGGAAGAAGTATAGTTCAGAGTCTAAGCTTGCGGTGTATTCAGAACCCCAACGCATTGAGTATTAACGAAGTACCCATAAAGAACTGTAAATATAAAATCCCAGATTCGGCGAGATAAAATTTTGCCGAGCCCAAGTCGCCACAATGATCCGATGAACTCTCCGGGGCTATAGCCCGCTCATTTCCAGCGAATCTAGGTGCGGGGGTTTAAACCCCCGCCTCACTCCGACAATTACATGTTTGCTTCGCCGGCGCGCATGGACTCGTTGAATTTGGGTCTGGTGAAGTCGAGGGCGGCTTCAAGGGCGGCTTTGTACTCGTCGGCACGGGCCATGAGGGCGGGCGTTGCCGAGGCAAACTCGCCGTCGAGCTTCATCAGTCCCTGACCGGCTTCATCGGCGGCCATGCGCAATAAATCCTGTTCTGTCGTGTTGAGGTATTGGGCGTCGCGCGGGTCGGCGATCCAGACGGGCTTGCTGTCTCCGAGGACTCCTGAGAGCCAGTAGACCTTGCTCAATAGATAGCGGAGGCGCTCGGTGTCGTCGGTCTCCGTGAAGACAAACTTCTTTTGCCAGCGGCTATAGAAGCGCGTGGTTACCTGCACGGTTTGGCGGTTGCCGGACTTGGTGAACTCAAGCTGCCCCATGTCTACCGTTTTGCGAATGGCGTTGTAGACGAAGGTCTCGGCGTAAGGCTGCTCCATGGCCGGGACAATCTCAGAAAAGGTGAGGGTAACTGCGGCTGCGACCTTGGCGTGGAGGTTGTGTTCGCCGCCGTCTGCGAGATGCATTTCACCGTGGACGAGCCAGGTGTCGGCACCGGAGGTGGACTGATGGAAGGGCCACTCGAACTGCCCAAAAGCCACGGGAAGGCCGGCAAGGGTCACGTAGCACTCGGGGCGCGGGTTCTGGAGCCGCTTGGCCTGCGCGGCGAGGTGAGCCTGCATCTGGGGCAGCAAGTCAGGGTTCGAGAACTCGAAGGATTCCGTCAGCTCGAGCTTGAGGGTCTTGGCAGCGTCGCCGGGGAGGGCGAGAACGAATTGGGTGGTCGCGCGGCCGTCGTGGGCAGTGCCGGTGGTGGCTGATACTAGCACCAGGCCCGCCGCTTTGGCGGCAGATTCAACCGGTGCCACGAGAGATGTCTTCAATTCAGCAGTCATGCTTTGAGGGTCCGCCTTTAAGGATCGTTGCACATTCATTTTACGGGAGCGGATGGGGGATGGGCATTTCCTGAAAGTCCAAACTCGCCCGTTACAATAGGGATGTGCCTCCCTCGAACACATTACCGATCATCCTGGCTGAAAAGCTGACCAAGACCTATATGGCAGGTAAGGTGGAGGTGACGGCGGTCAACAACCTCTCCCTTTCGATTGAGCCGGGCGAGTTTGTTGCGATTGTGGGGCCTTCCGGATCGGGCAAATCGACACTCTTTTATTTGCTCGGCGGGCTTACGCAGGCAACTTCAGGCCGGGTAGTAATTGACGGCATCGACTTTGCTTCGCTGGACGATAGCGAGCGGACGAAGCTGCGGCGGCACAGGATCGGGTTTGTGTTTCAAAAGTTCAACCTGCTTCCGACTCTCTCGGCGATGGGCAATATCGAGATCGCTTACGAGGTGAGTGGCCGGAAGGAGCCGATGGACCGGAAGTACCTGGAGCATTTGAGCGATATTCTGTCTATCCAGGGACGGCTGGTGCACAGGCCCAGCGAGTTGAGCGGCGGCGAGCAGCAGCGGGTGGCTATTGCGCGCGCTTTGATTACGCGGCCGGCGATTGTGCTGGCAGACGAGCCTACAGGCAACCTGGACACAAAGAACTCCGACGCAGTGCTGCATATGCTGCTGCGTTCAAATCGCGAGCTTGGGCAGACGACGTTGATGATTACGCACAACCCTGAGGCCGCGGCAATTGCAGGGCGTATTCTATATATGCGCGATGGTGAGATTGTGCGTGAAGAAAAAGGATCGCGCGCGGACGATTTATTACCTGAGACAGGGGCTGTGGCGGCTCATTGATCTCAAGGTACCGGGGCAGTTTGACCCAGTTTGTGCGGCCCGGTATACTCAGTATTGCTCCAAGCGGGAGTAGCTCAGTGGTAGAGCATCGCCTTGCCAAGGCGAGGGTCGCGAGTTCAAATCTCGTCTCCCGCTCCAAATCACCCTCCGGCGCTGGCCGGGTTGGCTACGGTGATTTGGCTGGTTTCAAACCCATGGTGCTGTTTCCCATGGGATAAGGCTGCCCTGCCAAGGCGCGGTACCCAAGTGGTAAGGGAGAGGTCTGCAAAACCTTTATGCGCCGGTTCGATCCCGGCCCGCGCCTCCAAAATTTCCTCATAAAATCAATAGTTTCATAAGATTAACCCACTACTTCGTGGTGTGCCTTTTCTGCACTTGCCTGTGGTCAATCATTGAAAATTGGGCTCAGTTGGGGCGGAGAGGCACCGGTCAGCAAGGCGACTGCTGCTTCGGCATCATTCGCACACGAGGCAGAGGGTAGAGATTCTCAATGCAGATGTAAAAACCACCTTACCCTGACTCAATGAGTTAGGTAAGGTGGTTTGGATCTCTGAACTGTAGCAAATTGGGCACAGCCACAAGAAACGTAGTGCGTTCAGCGAGCCTGGGCAGAAGCGGGTACTACGGCGGGATGCGGCAAATGTAGCGATAGCATCACTAGCTTGCCTTGTACTTCAGTGATTGCGTGCGGGCTATCTTCGGGAAGCATAAACATGTCGCCCTTCGCCAACTTGCGCTGTGCAGCACCGACCAGGGATTTCCCGAGGAAGGAGCCATTAGTTGAGGGCATCGCATCGGCCAGCGAACGACCAAACGTAATGGTTCCGGAACCATCGAGAACAATAAGCAGTTCAGCGTCGTTCGGATTGGCGCGGAATTGAATTATCGCATCTTTGGGCACAGGGTTGTGATACTCCAGCCTGGCTCGAAACATTCCACTCTGTACCAGCGTCGTGCCGTTGAACGGCGACTTGCCGTCAGTTAGTATGCCCGACTGAGCTCCAACGGTCGCCTTACTAATGAGTTCCGCGATCTCTTCCGCAGAAATATACAAGTGTTGTTCGACATTCGCGGTGGCGACCGGCACGGTTGGAGTTGGGGCTTGCTGCGCTAGAGCGGACAAGGACATCAGAGCCAACGTGAAGCAAATACATTTCCTCATTAAAGTCATCTCCAGTACTCGTTGAACCGCTTCATTGAGTAAATCGTGGAATTTGCGGTGCCCCTTCTAAGAAGAGGAATGTCGTGATAGAAAGTCCCCGGCAGAGGTATTGGCAAAACGGCAAGGCGCGATAAATTCGTTGCCCCTATCGCGTCCTGTCAGGCGGGTAACACTGACGTGAATGACACGAATTATGGCGGCTACGGTTGCTGATTGCAGAATCGATCTACGAGTAACTTTTATCGACTGGTGGCACCTTATTCACGGCTGCGTGACCCGCGCAAGTGGCTCGGGCACCAGCAGCATCGTGTTGTAACGGTTGCTGTCGCGCTCGACACACCGCCGACGTCCCTGTTCATTGGCGGTGTGTGGAGCGCGGAGCAAACAACCCTCCAGAAGGACCTTAGTTGTGTTCGGTGCAGCCAGCCCGATTGTCGCCTTCTTGTTGGTGGCATATTCAGGCATCCGACAAGGCATTTCTGAAGGTCACTTGCGCGAGTTACTTCGCCTGTGGCTGGAAGATATGGCCTGCATAGTCACTGAGGAAGTTTCTCCACAGGAACCAATAATGCCTTCCCGGAATTTCCTTATAGGAAGTCGGGATGCCTTTGGCTTTCACTACGGCTTCGAGCGAAGTCATGCGATCGTGCGCCTGGTCGATATCGCCCGCGGCCGTCCAGTATAGCTTCACGTTTGCTTTCTTGATCGCGTCCAGTTGTGACAGAAATGTCGGATCGTGAGGATCCCACACGCCGGAACTGAAGACGCCGATGTAATCGAAGGTGTCAGGATTGTTGGCGGTTATAATCGCAGTCTGCATGCCGCCCATGGACAAACCAGCGATTGCGCGATGCGTCTTGTCTGGAACTACACGATAGGTTTTCTCAACAAACGGGATTACATCCTTGACCAAGCTCTCAGGATAGGAGCCAGCATAGGGAAAGGGAGGCATTCCAGGAGTTTGCTTGTCCCGGACGCCGGGAGCTGCGGCCGCTGCGCCGACTGGATTGGGCGCCGGTGCGACGACCTGCTGCGGAGACGGAATCGGTCCATAGCCAAAGCCCTGCGAAACGCTCTCATCCGCGTTGCCGTTCGGCATCACAACGATCATCGGAAGAGCTTTGCCCGATGCAATCAGGTTGTCCATGATGATTGTCGCGCGGCCCATCGTGGTCCACGCATCTTCATCGCCGCCGCCACCGTGCAACAGATACAGGACTGAATACTTTTTGGTCGGCTTCGCGTTGTACTCTGCCGGCAGATACACATACATGCGGCGCTGGTCCATCTTCAGGGTTGGCGAGGGATACCAGATCTGCTGCACAGTTCCATGCGGCACATCCTTGAATGTCCAAAGGTCCGCGTCAGCACCATTCACCATCACCATGTTGTTGTAACGGCTGCCATCGCGCTCCATCTCAGAGTTTGAAGGATCGTTCGTCCGCGCTCCATCCACAAGGAACCAGTAGCCATACAATTGCGGGTTGAGCGGACCGACGGTTGTACTCCACACGCCGCTCGCGTCCCTGGTCATTGGCAGGTCGACTGCGCCAAGCCAACTGCCTTCGAGCACGACTTTTGTTGCGTTCGGCGCAAGCAGCCGAAATGTTGCTTTGTTATCGCTGGAAACTTCAGGCGACTTCAGCTTTGCCGCTGGAGCCACGGGGTTTGGTTGAGGTTGCGCCATGGCCATGCCTGGCAGAGCCAGCGCCGCACAAATCAATGTATTACGTATTATCAAGTTCACATCGTCTCCATTGTTACGCTACTGTGGACCGTCCCACTACCGTGCGCTGGCCCGATACTTCAGCCTAAGCAGCTGAAGTATCGGGCCAGGAATTGCCTAAATTACTTCTTGAAGATCAGGCTTGCGTAGTCGCCCAGGAAGTCTCTCCACAGGAACCAGTAGTGGCGTCCAGGAATCTCCTTATACGAGGTCGGAATGCCCTTTGCCTTGACTGCGGCTTCGAGTGCAACGGTGCGATCATGCGCCTGGTCAATGTCGCCTGCGCCGGTCCAATAGAACTTGACGCCGGCTTTCTTGATCGCATCGAGTCCGGCCTGGAAGGATGCGTCAGCAGTGCTCTGTACGCCCGAGCTGAACACGCCAATGTAAGCAAATGTGCCGGGGTTGTTGGTGGTGGTGACGATGGTCTGTCCGCCGCCCATGGAAAGGCCGGCGATGGCGCGATGCGCCGTGTCAGGAACCACGCGATAGGTTTTTTCCACGAAAGGAATGACGTCCTTGACGAGGCTCTCAGGATAGGTGCCCGGATATGGCGCGAACGGGCTTCCTATGGTTTGAGGATCCTTGACGCCAGGAGCAACAGGAGCAGCGCCGGCTGCATTGAGCGCTGCACCCGGATTTGGTGCCGGAGCGGTAACCTGGGTCAACGAAGGAGTCGGTCCATAGCCAAAGCCCTGCGAAACGCTCTGCGTCGCGTTGCCGTTCGGCATGACCACGATCATCGGAACTGCTTTGCCCGATGCAATCAGGTTGTCCATGATGATGGTGGCGCGGCCCATTACGGTCCAGGCATCTTCGTCACCGCCGCCGCCATGCAGCAGATAGAGAACCGGATACTTCTTGGTTGTGTCCTTCTGATAGCCCACCGGAAGATACACATACATCCGGCGCTGGTCCATCTTCAGGATGGGTGACGGATACCAGATCTGCTCCACGGTTCCGTGCGGCACATCTTTGAATGTCCACAGGTCGGATGCCGGTCCGGGGACCATGACCATCGTGTTGTAACGGCTGCCGTCACGCTCGGTCTCGGAGTTCGAGGGGTCGATCACGCGCGCGCCGTCCACCATAAACCAGTACCCGTAAAGTTGCGGGTTCAGCGGACCAATTGTCGTGCTCCATACGCCCTGATCGTCTTTGGTCATGGGCAGATCCACTGCGCCAAGCCAGCTTCCGTTCAAAGTCACTTTGGTTGCCAACGGAGCGGACAGGCGGAAGGTTACCTTGCTGTCAGCGGAAACTTCCGGCGACTTCAGCTTGGCGGCTGGAGCCACGGGATTCGGTTGCGGTTGCGCCATGGCCAACCCCGGCAATGCCAGGGCTGCGAGCAACAAGGTATTCAAAAATAGTTTCATATATCCTCTCAATTTTGCACTTTGTCTTCGCATGTACTGTTCAAAAGTTGGCATTTCTCAAGCATCGTTCGCCCATGTGGTTACATCGCCTACGGCTCGTAGATTCGGCCTTACGCACCGAATCATCCCCGCAAGCCGTTAGCGGCGGCTTACGGGGGATTGTCCAAGTTAGAACGCGAACTTTAACGCGAACTGGAACACGCGCGGCTGGTAGTTCGCTGAGGTTGCAGTGATCACGCCGAAGGTTGAGCTTCCCAAACTTGCGTTTGGCGTAGCAAAGTTTGTGGTGTTGGTAATGTTGAAGGCTTCCGCTCGAAATTCAGCATGCAGGTTCTCCCGTATCGGGATAGTCTTGTTGAGCGAGAGGTCGATGTGGCGGAAATGAGGACCATACGCGACATTGCGTGCTTCGTTTCCGAGCGTACCGGTGGTCTGCTTTTGAAATGCCGCTGTGTTGAAGAACTTGGCGACGCTGCGCTGGTTCCTTGGCAACATGGCGGGACCCACCAAGTTTGGCCGGTCACTACCTGCTACTCCGTACGCCTGGCCCGAGGCGTTTGAGGAGTTTGTCACCGTGAAGGGCTGCCCGGCTGTCCAGCCACCCAGCATGTTTACTTGCCAGCCGCCAAGAACCTTTCCCTTCAGGCTCGTGTCGCCCTTGAAGAATGGCAGCAGGTAGTTTAAGGTCGCTGCGGCATGGTTACGAATATCAAGATCGCTGTTGCCGTATTCGTAGCGGGAGCCGTTCGCGTAACCGTTTGCGGGCAAAGTCCCGGCGATTGCGTTTACGTTGTAGCCATAGCCATCGCCGGCACCGTTGCTGAGTCCTACATAGTTATCCAGGAGTCTGGAGTAGTTAGCGTTCAGGTTGTAGCTGAGACCGTTTTTGAAGCGGCGCTCGAGCGTCAGATTCACTCCGTTGTAACTCGATACACCCTCAGAGGCATACCAGGAGATGTTTGTAAGCCCCGGATAGAGCGAATAGTAGGGACGGGCGGCCTGGGCGGCCGTACCGTTTGCATACGCCGCGGGCGGGGGTGCGTTCAGATCGACAAAGCCCTGCGGAGCATGCCGACCCAGAACACCCACGTAATTCACGGTGAGGACATTGCCACCGAAGAAGTCCTTCTGCACGGCAAGGTCGTATTGCATTGCGGCTCCCGGCCTGAAGTTGGGCGCAATTCCGCGGACCACGCCGACAGGGTTGTTAGCCGGTGATGCCACTACTGGGATAGAGCCACCCGCAAGGTACGCCATAGAAGAGTACGCAGGATTGGCTAACGCCTGAGCAGTTGTGAATGGTCCATACGAATGGAGGAAGGGTTCATTTTTCAGGCTCACGAGCGAGGCGATGTCGCTCGGGTAGTAGGCGATGCCGAAGCCTCCGCGTACTACAAAGCCTGGGCGAACCGAGTAGCTCATGCCTATACGTGGGGCAAACAGACCATATGAGTTCGCGACATTTGTCGTATTCGAAACGCCGGTGGTTCCGGCAACGATAATCCCGGACTGTGCGGTGCTCCAGTTTGAAATCCGGTTATGTGCGTCTGTCCTGTTCGTATAGATGTCATAGCGGACACCCAGGTTGAGGGTCAGGCTGTGAGTGATATGCCAATCATCCTGTACGAAGGCACCGACCTCCCACCATCTATAGTTCGGAGGATTAAGATTCAGGAAGCGCTGGGCAGACGTATAGGTGCCCGAGAGCAAACCGCCCAGGTTGGCGAATTGCCATACCGGCAACGCATTGGTGCTCTGCACACTGGTTGCCCAGCGCCGGAGCAACTGAGCGCCGGTTTTGAAGGTGTGAGCTCCGTGTGTGTACGTGATCGTTCCCTGGTACTGAAACGCTTCTGTGAAATCCTTCAGGATACTGCCGCCGGGCGCGCCGCCGAGGTTGCCATATCCTCCTGTGATTTGCACGCGGCCCAAACCGCCGCCTTGACCACCGGCTACAGAAACATTGACGTTGGGCTGGCCCAAAGCCGCATTGATGTTCGGCCCCGTAGTATTTCCTTTGCCAAAACTTGGGGGGATAGTGTTGTTGTCAACGCGCAGATAACCTGCCTGCAAGGATAGGAGCAAGGTCGGCGAGAACGTGTGCACATAGCCCAAAACTGTATTGTGCGCGATTTGGGGCGAGTATCCTCCACCAACTTCTGCTCCAGCCGCACTGGGGTCAAACGTGAGACCGGCCATGGTCACGTTCGGCAAGACACCAGGCTGCCACGTATGTACTACCTCGTAGGCATAGCGGGCAAAGAAGGTGTTATTCGGGCTGAAGTTATAATCCACGCGACTGTCAATGACTTTACTGTCCTGCGTTGTCTTGCCGATACCGACATACTGACCCTGCGTTCCGCTCGACGTATTTCCGTCATTCGGCGCTGGATACATCTTGAAGTAGTAAAGCCCTACCGGGTCCATCGTTGTTCCGGTCGGCAATAGGCTGCTCGGATTCGCTTGCTGGGCCGCAGTCGGAACGAGCGTGATGTTTGGAGCCGCAACGCTGACAACGTTATACCCTTCGTAGTCTCCATAGAAGAAGAGCTTATCGTGAAGTACCGGGCCGCCCAGGCTACCGCCATACTGGTTCTGCCGGAGTTCCGCCTTGGGGTTGTGCGCCCCGAACTGATATGAGTTTGTATTGAAGATGTCGTTGCGGAAATACTCGAAGAGAGAGCCGTGAAACTGGTTGGAGCCGCTCTTGCTGATGATATCGATCGCTGCGCCAGGAGTTCTACCCGTGTCGGCAGTGTACACAGCCGACTGAACATGAATCTCGGAGATCGACTCGACCGAAGGCCGCAGGCCAATGCTGCCAATAAGACGCTCATTGTTGTCCATGCCGTCAATCATGTTGTTGTTCAAAATGTCGGACTGGCCGTTGACCGAGATGGTTGCGGATTGGCGCTTGTCGTCCGGCTTGGTGCCGTTGGTCAGGCCGGCCGGTGGACCTTCATTTGCTCCGGGCAACATCTGCACAAGTTGAACGTAATTTCTGCCATTCAGCGGAACATTCTGAACCGCCTGCTCATTTACGGAGTTCTGAACAGTGGCCGACTCCGATTGCATCAGCGGGGTCGTAGCTTCAACTGTTACTGTTTCCGAGGAGGCACCGACCTCGAGTTTGGCATCCACACGCGGCTTGTCACCAGCCGACAGGGTGATACTGGCAATCGCGAAGGTTTTGAAAGATTCCATTGCGACTGTCAGAGAATAGGTTCCGGGCTGCAAAAGGCTGATGGTGAAATTTCCATCCGCGGCAGCCTTTGCGTGCCGCACTTCGCCAGTGCCTTTGTTCGAAACAGTGATATCCGCGCCCGGAATGATCGCCCCGGTTGTATCTGACACAGTTCCCACCAAGTCGGCTGTTGTAGCCTGCGCCGACGTCTTTAACGGTGTTGCGACAATTGCGATAAGACAAAGCAGCAGCACCCATGTGCTGCTCCTGATGATCGTCCCCAGCCTCTTAAGAGACAATACTGAGATTTGCATCTCTTTCCTCACTATTCTTTCGCAAGCTTCTTAACTATCAGCTTGACTTAGTCTGAATTTGGGCAGCAAAACGCGCCTTGTAAATCGGAAAACAGCTTAGGCGGTTGATTTGCGGCGGTGTATTTGCGTCAACCACAATCTGATTTATGAAAAGCATGACCATTAAATCGATGCCATGCGACCTTCGCAACGTGCGCTACAGTAGTGCACCCCCAGGTCGCATGGGAGACGTTTAGGAAAGTCCGATAGAGCGAAAGAGAGAAAATGGGATCGCGTGTCTAGCCTGCAGAAGGTGGAAAATTAATAACCTTCACCCGACATTCTGTCTCGGCTGTTAGAAACAAGGGGTTTGTGGGATGTTCCGATGTGTTTTCAAGCCAAAGAGCGAGGCAATACGGGCGTACAATACATGTAAGGACACTCTAATAATTGCTGCTTAATGCTCTTTGGAACGAGGACGAAGTACTGCTCTCTGGCCGAGGTTTGCGAGGTACGGATGCCGAGTCTTACTGCAGAACAGACCAGTAGGATGCCAAATTCTGAGGCGGAAGTTTCGGAAATTCACCGCGAGCTCGAACGCATACTCGAAAGCTCGTGGTTCCGTACGAGCCGTCGCAGTTGTGCGTTGCTGCGTTATGTTGTTGAGGAATCGCTACACGGGAAAAGCGATACGCTGAAGGAGCGGATGATTGCCGTCCATGCCTTCAATAGAAGTCCCGATTACGACAATAACGCCGATCCGATTGTCCGAGCAGCAGCCGGAGATGTGCGCAGACGGCTCGCACAGTACGACGGTGAGATAGATCACATTAACAATATCCGCATCGGGCTTCCCGTTGGCTCCTACGTGCCAAGTTTCTATTTCCCGGGCCGGGAAGAATCCTCCGGGCAAGAGTCTAATGTCACAAGTTCTGAGCTAATCCCTTCTGAATCCCTAACCCCGTCTCGGGCTCGCCTGGTCGAAAGCGGCGCATTGCCCTCCGCCTCGATTTTGCGGAGCTGGCTCGTTCGGCATTGGAAGTGGGTTGTTATTACGAGCGCCCTGGTTCTGTCTGCCGCTTACATAGGACTGCAGATTACGGCTCACATCCGTACATCTCGTGAAGGCTTCAATGCCTTTTGGGCACCGGTCATTTCAGCACCGAATCGTGCGCTCATCAGCACCGGAGAACGCAAAGCACCCCAGCTACAGTTTCAGCCCAATGGCGAACGCAACCGCATCTCAAGCCCTTGGAGCATTCGGAGTGGAGAAGGGGTTCCAAATGGTTTTGCCGTTTCAGTTTTTTCGAATTCGGTCGGTGCGTCCAGAGTCGCCGGAGTATTAGGCGCAAAGGGTAAGCCCTTCGACGTCCAAAGCGAATCCACAACCAACTTCGTGGATCTCTCTAACCGGCCCGTCATTCTACTCGGTGCCTTCGACAACGACTGGACGATCCGGACTACGGACACCATGCGCTTTAGCTTCGAGGTTGATTTCGTAAATAAGGTTCAGTGGATAGCAGACAGAAGAAACCCACAGCAGAAGATTGGCTTGGTATCTTATTCAGACGGCTATCCTGAAACCTTTGAAGACTACGCCATCCTGTCTCGCAGCATGGATTCCACCACGAGCCAGCAGGTCATCGTCATTGCCGGCATCTCAAGCGTCGGAACTTTTGGCGCCGTCGAGTTTGCCACAGATCCAAGTTACCTCAACGAGTTTGCTCGACATGCGCCGCAGGGCTGGGAGCATAAGAATATCGAGTTCATTATCGCCACAAAAAAAGTGGGTGGGGTCGTCGGACACCCGAGAATTGTCACTTATGAACTCTGGTGATTTGGCAGGAGTGCCACTAGTCTACGTACTCCATCCGAACTTTCAATCGAGTTCGTAGTCAGAGAGCTGGGTCTGGCGCTCAATCAGCCTTTTGTCGGCAACTCATTGTCCAAACGACAGTTCTCTGCAAAGCGCAGAAGCAACGCATGGCAACACGCTACATTGCTGTAATACGTGTAAGAGAAAGCAATGGGATAAGAATGATGGTCTTGCTGCAACAACCGCAGCGGCAATAATGACTCCCCATCCCCGTCATACTCGTGTAGAACCGACTTCAGGCAGCGCCATGAGCAAGAATCTACCCCACCACGAATCAGACACTGCGGACAATTGGCCTCAGATCACGTAAACTTCGCTGAATACAAAAGCTTAGTTTGAAATACAAGAAGGTCTGCAAAGCCTTTATGCGCCGGTTCGATACCAGCGCGCCTCCAAAACTTCCCCAATATTAATCTATGATTTGTAAGGCCCAGGTCTGACTCCACACACTTCCACGGGTGTGTTTTATTCATGAATTATTATGTTTTTCGTGCGTTTGCGCCTTACTTCGCGCCGGGGGAGGAGCAACGGCGGTAGAGATTCACCCCCGGGCCAATGCTTATTCGTGGAGAACAATGTTGATCAGCGAGTTGTGGATGACCATCCCGCCGCAGTTGTAATCGATGTAGCCGAGCGTACGAAACCTGTTGAGGAAAAAGCTGACGCGCGACCTGGTGGTGCCAATCATATCGGCCAGCGTCTCCTGGCTGATTTTGGCGATCACTGGAATCGGCTTTGTATCCTGTCCAAAGTTTGCCATCAACATGAGCAGGCGAGCAAGGCGCTTTTCGCTGGAGTTGAACAGGTGATCCACAAGGTCAGCCTGCATACGGATATTGCGCGTAAGCAGGTGCGAGCGAAATTGACGGGCAAACTCGGGCTCGCGTCCTAGAAGGTCTTGCATAACTGATTTGTCAATGCGGAGGATCGTGCTGGCCTGGAGCGCGCTTGCTGAGGCATCCCGGAGCAACTCACCAGCCATGCAGGCTTCCCCAAAGAAGCTCCCGACAGGCAGGTGGGCAATGGTTGCCTCTTTGCCGCTGGATGAGACGACTGTGAGTTTTACACTGCCACTCTGGATGTAGAAGACAGCACCCGCCTGGTCACCCTGGGAAAAGACAGCCTCGCCTGGCTGGTATTCACGTCGCGATTTTCCGGGCATGAACTTGTCAAGCGGGCTCTGTATCTCCACCGCGACTGCATGTGCCGACAATGCGTGAGCGGGGCTGGGGACTACCCTTAACCGGCGATCAGCAACCTGAGGCATAGGAAAAGACATATCCAGTGGAAAGCGGCGTGTGGAAGGTGTCACAGTAGCAAAGCTAGTAGCCATGGTCAGAACCTTTCTGTCTTTCAGCCTGGGTGCAGTGGGCTAAATCGTAGCCACGATTTGCAATCCCGATATACCCAAGATACGAAGTTCCAGGATGCGTGAACATCGGCGAAATCTAATCCTGATGTAGGCATTTCGCGCTTTCGCTGTAGGGCTTATCTCACGCGGGGCACTATGCGTGATACAGGAATCTCCCTGCATGGCGGCGCGGGTTCAACGCGTTAAGAAGATGGCCACGCTGGATGATTGGAAGAGAGTCTGAATTACAGATTGATACATATGTTCAGATAAGTCAGTCTGAGTTTTCGCAGCTTGAGTAACATGGCGTGATATATAAGATAGCCCTGACAGACAGAATAGATTTATCGAAGCATGCGAGAGACAGAACATCGAACTGGCATCCTACTCTTACACGATGGCTGTGCCGTGTTCCATGATGTTCCGGATGGCCGGAGCAAGTTCCTCGGATGCGGAGTTTTTGTTGATGTACGCCGCCGCTCCGGCCAACAGGCACCGGGCCGCATACTGGCTCTCAGGTTGAACGCTCACCATAATGACCGGAAGAAACGGATAGATAATCCTAACGTCCTTTAGAACTTCCATCCCGCTTCGCCCCGGCATGTTGATGTCGAGCAAGAGCACATCCTGACGGGACTTGATGAGCTCCGTGAGCACCTCTTCTCCATTGGCGGCCTCTGAAAAGTGCGCGCCAGCGAAGGCGTCAAACAGAATCTCTCTCAGGCCGCGCCGCACGTTCGCGTGATCGTCTGCTATCAGGATGTTCATGGTTGTATCCTCGTGCCGTGCGAATAGCGCGACCTGTAGTTAAAATATCGTTGCCGCCACGGCAGCGGAATCAGCAAAGTCCGTGATTCTTGCAGGAATATTACGCGTGCTTTGTAGGAATACTCCTACGCGCGCCAGCATTATTCGATAAGGCCATTCGACACGGCATAGCGGGTCAACTCGGCATTACTCTTCATCTGCATCTTTTCCATAATGCGCGCTCGGTAGCTGCTGATGGTTTTCACGCTTACATGCAGCCTTTCGCCAATCTCCGTGAGCGGAACGCCAGCGGCAATCATCTTCATCACTTCATGTTCGCGATCCGAGAGCGACTCGTGCAAGGGCTTGTCCGCGTTCTCGTCCAGGTTAGCAATCAGCTTCTCTGCCAGGCTGGCGCTCATGTAGCGCCCTCCGCTCAGAATCTTCCTTGTAGCAATGGCCAGCTCTTCCGATGCGCTTTCTTTGTTGATATAGGCGGATGCACCGGCCCGCAGGCAACGCACGGCATACTGCTCTTCCGGATGGCCGCTGAGGATGATCACAGGCAACCGAGGATAATCGTGCTTCACATCCCGCAATACGTCAACGCCGCTGCGGCCAGGCATGCTGATGTCCAGCACCAGCAGGGAAACGGTCGTCTTGCTTAACTGGCTCACTACCTCATCGCCGTTGCCAGCCTCTGAGAACTCGGCATCCGGCAGAGCATCCGCCAATATCTCTCGCAGCCCGCGGCGCACAACCGCATGATCGTCCGCGATCAGGATATGCATGTTTCACTCCTCTCGGCTCGCGGCGCGTCACCCGGCACACGAACGGTGACCGAGGTTCCCTTACCGGGCTCGCTGGATATGAGCACATCGCCTCCGCAGGACTGTGCGCGCTCCTTCATTCCCAGCAGTCCCAGAGAACCAAGCGTGTAGGATAGGTCTGACACACGGAAGCCGATTCCATCGTCTACAACCACCAGCACGATGCTGCCTTCTTCCTCACTAAGGGCAACTCGAACCTGCTTTGCCTGCGCATGCCGAGCGACGTTTGTCAGACACTCCTGAAAGATTCTGAACGCCGCCGTTGCCCGGTCGCCATCCAGATGCAGATCAACGGGAGGAACGGAAACCTCACAGAGGATGTCGTAGCGTAAGGCAAACTCGCTGGCCTGCCATTCGATAGCTGCCGCCAAACCCAGATCATCCAGCACACCCGGCCGCAGCCCACTGCAGATGGCGCGCACAACCTTTACGCCGTTATCAATCTGCAGAATGGACTCACCCAGCCGGGCGCGAACTTCCACCTCAGACTGCGGGAGATGCCGGTTAATCCAGGACAAATCCATTTTGATCGCGGTCAGGATCTGCCCGATCTGATCGTGCAAGTCGCGAGCCACGGCCTTGCGGTCCTCTTCACGAACCCACTGGAGCCTGTCTGCCAGCGCACGCAGCTGTTCTCTTTGCAGCACCAGGAGCTCTTCCCCACGCTTTCGTTCCGTAATATCACTGTTGATGACCAATACGCGTGGCGGTTGGCCCCTCATGCCCCATTGCAGAGCCCATCGACCTGCAACCACTACCCGTCTGCCATCTTTGGCTATCTTGGTAAGGTCGCCCTCCCAGTGCCCCGCCTGCATCAGTTGGGCCTTTATCGCTTCAAAAGGCTCAGGGAACTCTGTGCATAGCAACTCATGCGCAATGGTGCCTGCGGCCTCGGCTTTTGAATATCCCATCATGGACTCTGCGCCGCGGCTCCAGAACTGAACCCTGCCTTCCATATCGATGACAAAGACTGAATCCTGGGTAAGTTCAAGCAGCGCAGCCTGCTCGGCTGTTGCAATCCGCTCCTGCCGTCTCTCAGCAACGTCGCGAAATACCAGCACAACGCCAATCACATTTCCCTCACCCGCAAGGATTGGCGCGGCACTGTGCTCGACCGCAATCTCGCGGCCGTTCCTGGTCACCAGGTCAACGTGGTTTGCTACGGACAGTATCTGCTTGTCTTTCAGTACGCGGAGCACTTCATTGTTTGCAGTCAAGCCGGACTCTTCATTAATCAGTTTGAGCACTTGCCCAATCGGCTGGTTCAGAGCCTCTTCCACCGGCCAGCCAGTCAGCGCGGCGGCAACCGGGTTCAGAAATGTGATGCGGCCATCGCTGTCCGTGGCAATGACAGCCTCGCCAATGCTGCCCAGCACAGCTGTCCATCGCTCTTCGTTCCGCAACAGTCTGTTGCCAAGTTTTTCAATGTGATGACGCGTATACAGGGCGAGCAAGATGCCCGACCCGATGCCCAGCACCAGGCAACTGGTAATCATCCAGAGCCAGCGCTGATGCGCAGCTTCCACGCGCGCGCGGCGCTGCGCCTCTTCCACGACTTGAAATTCACCTACCTGCTCCCGGAGCGCATCCAACTTGTCTTTTCTTAGACGCTCTTCCAAGAGTGTTGGGTCGGCATCGCCTGCGCGGCGCATCGCAATGATCCGGCTATCGTACTGCTCAGACTCCTGATAGCCCGCATAGATGTCTTTCAGCCTCTGCTGCTGTGGCGGGTTGTCATTCACCAGCAGATTGAGGGCCTTGTACTCGATGTCGAATTGCTTTGTGCCCTGCAGATAAGTAGGAAGAAAGCTCTCATCGCCGGTTGCGATGTAGCCGCGCTTGGCTGATTCCATGTCCACAAGCAATTTGAGTAGGTTGCCGGATTGGTCAAGAGCCTGGTCAGTATGGTCCACCCACTGCATGGCCTTATTCAGATCGAACGTCTCCCACAGCAAGAAGCCGGCCAGGGATGTGGTCACCAGCAGCGGCACCACAATGACCCGGCGAAGCAGCGTTTTGAAATTCGAGTATTCCATTGGAATGGTTCGTCCTGTTGCTGTTAGAAATCTTCTATTTCCGGCGTTTCTGTGTTGTTGCCCGGTAAGCGATCATGCAGCAGAACATTGAGCAGCGTCTTGTGAACGCGAATTCTGCCGTCGTAGTCGATAAATCCACTCGCGCGAAAGCGACTCAAAAAGAAGCTGACGGTAGACTGTTGCGTACCGATCATCTCCGCCAGGCTCTCCTCTGTGATGGCAGGCAGCAGCATCTCTGGGTGGTTCGGTTGCCCAAAACCGGCCATCAGCACCAATATGCGCGCCAATCGCTTCTCACTGGAGTTAAAGAGCTGGTCCACAAGATCAGACTGGATGCGCATACCCCGTTCCAGAAGAAACGTCATGAACTTGTCAGAGAGGGGATGCTCCTCTCGCAATGCGCGCAGCATCTCATCTCTTTCAATATTGACCGCTGTGCAACCAGTGACTGCAGTGGCCGTGGCCATATGCAAAGCACCAAAGCTTGCAAGCGACTCTTCTCCGATAAAGTCCCCCGGCATCAACTGCGTAATAGTGGCCTCCTTGCCGCTTCTGGAGACAACAGTGAGCTTCGCAGTGCCGCTTCGCAGATAGAAGACTGAGTCCGCAACGTCTCCCTGCGCAAAGAAGTGCTGCCCTTCAATCAGGTTGACAAGTTTGCGCCCAAGCCCGGCGCTGGTTAAAAAGGCCTCCGAGTCAAATGCGGAGTCCGTGTGTTCCACCATCTAGAAGCCTGCTTCCAACTATGGCCCTGCTACTAGTCACGATCATGGCGGCAATCGCGTCCGCCTGAGCCTATAGCAGCGTAGCAGCATCCATTCGGCTCACCGAAAACCTTCAATTTCTGCCAAGCAACTCCAGGCTGGCCAAATGAATCATTTGGGGCCGCGAACCGGAGAATAGCCTCTGCGATTGCCAAGAATCGCACATTTGAATGAGAAAAGCTGTTCTATATTGCTCACATTCCATCGATCTCTTCCGGATTCTCCGTCTATCCTCGCCATTGCTGAGCAATTCCCATACGCAAACGAAGGGCAGGTGCAAACCTCGCACCTGCCCTTCAAAGCATTCTTTACTTGAATTGTGAATCGTTTGCTACTGAACTGCTGTATCTCCAGTGGAATCAAATGTTGCATCCGCAGGGATCAGGGTTGTGGAAACAACCTTCTCGTCCGAGCGACCACTAAAGATGGCAACGTGCAATGGACCGATTCCGTTTTTCTCTTGCCAGATCAGCCCTGGTGTTGGCAGCGCGCTGTGTCGATTGTCGCCGTACTTGAGCTACCTGTAATCGTGCCGCTGCTCAATACAAGTGCAGCAGGACGCAGAGCTGTGTGGCTATGCTCCGGTCCTGCTGCTTTTTTCTGCCTGCCACTATCTACGTTAGAATCCCCAGATTGGCTGTGGGGAAATTCCCTATGTAGGGGAAGATTGTTGCCAGGTTTCCCTGCCCAACGCCAAACCACTGCGCCAGTGTTGCGCCATACTGATCCACGGAAGTGGTTGGGATCAGTGATCCGCGTGTAGTGGCATCGTATTGGCCGCCCAGTGACAGCAGCGGGAACTGCCCGTAGAACCGTCCGCCCTGTACGCTGGAACCAATCACAAAGTGATGGTTGCCCCAGGCGTGATCCGTACCTCCGCTGCCGTTCGGCGTGAGCGTGCGGCCAAACTCCGATGCTGTAAACGTCGTAACGTCCTGATCAACGCCCAGTTCACTGGTCGCCTCATAGAACGCCATCACGGCCTGGCTGAGTTGCTGCAAAAGCGAAGCCTGGATGCTCAACTGGCTACCATGCGTGTCAAACCCGTCCAGGTTGCAATAGAAAATTTGTCTTGAGAGTCCCAGCGCGCTCCGGACCTTGATGATCCGCGCCACTGTTTGCAACTGGGCTGCCAGTAGATTCGGCGAGCCGTCCACCCCAATCAGCGGAAACGGAGTCTGCAAAGTTGCGCCGGCCAGTGCGCCACTGAGCGCATTGGCGTAGCTGATGCCGCGGCTCAGCGTGTCATTGGCCTGCTGCACCAATTGCAACCCGTTGTCGAACGTGAGCAACTGCTGCAACCCGGCGGCGCGCGCAGAGTTCACGGTGTTGAGCAGCGTTGCCGACCCGCCCGGCACATTCGCGGCAAACGTATTCTGCCCGGTCAGGAACAGGCTCGATCCGCTCATGGATGTTGCCGCCGGGAAGCTGGCACCAGAGTTCGAGCTTTGCATCAGATCCGCCATGCGACCGCCCCAACCTGTATTTCCCAAGCCAGTCGGAATCGATGTCTGCCACTGGCTCGCTTGATCCGAGTGCGAGAACAGAGCGTTGGGAATGATGCTCGTGTTGTTGGTGTTGTAGAGTGTACGATCAATCGGCTTGACCAGCATGCCCACATTGGCCAGTACAGCCGCGTGTCCCGCGTTGTAGAGACTCTGAATCTCCGGCAAATCAGGATGCAGCCCATATTCATCACTGCCGTTATAGATTGGCAGCAGCGAATTGACCGCCAGACCCATTCCCTGGCGCGCGGACTGGTACAGATTAAAACCCTGTTGCGCGGTGTTGATGGGAACGACCGTGTTGTGGCCGTCGTTTCCGCCGGTCATGAAGATGCACACCAGTGCCTGATAGCTGGACCCTGCCGCGAATGCGTTGATCTCTCCAAACTTTGAAAACGCACCGAGCGCGCCCGCGGCGGAGACGGTACGAATCGCGTCCCGCAAAAACTCACGTCTTGAACGAATAAGCATATCTTCTCCTCTGTTCCTTTTCCTTCGTGACTCTGATTTCGCTCTAGTGCCAGACGTTGTAGTAGCTCGATGAAAGTATCAGCCACGATCCGGTCAAAACACGCGACAGATTTCCGTTCGCATCGTTGCTGACGGCAGTCGTAATGTCCTGCTTCATCGAAGTGGGCATGGTACCGTGCGTGAGAGTCAAATCAAGTGCCGCCACCAGGCTCGCTGGATTCGAAGCAAGCGGCAGAAACGGAGTGACATCAACGAATGTGCCCGGCCCGTAGGACAGTATGGAATTGCTCCAGGAGCTGAAGAAATTCGCTGCCATGTTTGCGCGGTAGATAGCGCTGTCTGGCGTGTAAATTTCAAACTCCGGCCCCAGCAGCGGACTGCCAGGTGGCGCAAAGGTTGGCGAGTAGTAGTTGAATACGCTGGGCGCGTTGTACACATCCTGGCTCATGTTCACCAGATCCCAGCCAAAGTAGTTTCCAGTGCCCATGCTTCCGCCAAACGCGCGAACCACGCCGGCAATGTACAGCAGCGGCTCCTGCAAGTGGCCATCCTGCGCCTGATCACTTCCGCCGTTGTCATTGGCGCGCGCTTCCGGGTCCAGCAGAATCGCTGTGACCACTGCCTGCATATCTCCGCGCACGCCGTTGCCATTGTCGTTGAACGCCTGCGCAACGCGCTGCACATAGGCCGGGCTGGGATTGCTCTTGACCAGGTGCTGTATCAAGAGCTTTGCAACAAACGGCCCCACGTTCGGATGATTGAATATGTTGTCGAGAGCACCATCCAAATCCTGCTGCGGCGTCAGTCCGCTGGCGGCAACGTACCCGTTCAATAAGTGCTTTGAGCCTGTGTCATGCTGCGGCGCGTATGCAACGAGCGGTCCTGCCGGATTAATGTAACTGCCCCACGAGACTCCACCCGAATTCGGCTGGTATGTCCAACCCGTAAATACACGCGCCGTTTCGCTAACCGTGGATTGCGTATACGCGGGAACCAGCAGGTGATTGCTGTCAAACTGCGGGGTGCCATCCGGATTCAACATGGTGGTGCCAACGCTGAACAACTGCATCACTTCACGTGCGTAGTTCTCATTGGCCACCGTGCCCGTTGCAGGGTTTGCTTTGGCGTTGTTGGCCGTGTTCAAGTACTGGCCCATAGTCGGGCTCAGCGTTACATCTTCCAGCAGTTTGCGGTAGTTGGTAAACGCGTCCGCCATCAGCATCTGCTGATACGGAACCATCGAGTCATTCCAGATAATCGTGTTGATGGATGTTACAAATATCTGGCTCAGCGCAAATGCCACCTTCTGGCGGAGCTGGTCAGGATTCATCACCGCGTTGGTCAGGAACAGTCCGGGGAAGCCGCCCTGACTGCTGCTTAACAGAGCGTTGTAGTTGGACACCTGCCCCATCGCGAACTGCTGATTGAGCCAGCCTTGGAATCCAAGCGTCTGCACATTGGCTGCGTCCGCAGGCGTTGGCCCAAATCCGGCCTGCTCCAGAAAGCGCCGCGCTGCCGCTGCAGAAACCTGTGCATTCGCAATACCCACTCGGACTACTAGCGGAGGCGCTGCCATGGAACCGTTGGCCACAACCAGATTCACCTGTCCTGACGTGGATGCGAATCCAGTCACGCTCAGGCTGGTGGCACTGGCACCCGTAACCGTGAGCGGCGTTCCGCCCAACATTACGGTGGACTGCGGCGTAAATCCAGCGCCGCTGATTGTCGCCGTCACTGTACCTAGGGGGAGGGCTGATGGCGTGACCGACGAGACCGTCGGCGCTGGATAGTTTTGCATAGTTACAAGCGCAGTTCCCGTTCCACCGGTTCCCGTTGCCTGTACAGTGGCAGTGCCAGATGCAGGCATGGATGTCGGCGCTGTGTAGAGGCCGGTTGAAGTAATCGATCCCGCTGTTGCGCTCCATGCGGTTGCACCCGTAGCTGAAAATTGCACCGTCGAGCCAAGTACAGCCGTAGCGGCTGCGGGGGATACCACTAGTTTTGGAACCAGCTTGATCTGCGCTGTGCTTGAGCCGCCGCTGCCGGTCGCTGTTACGGAGTCAGTGCCGCTGGCCGTTATGGTCGCGGGCGCTGTATAGAGGCCCGCGGCAGTAATCGTTCCGTAAGTCGCCTTCCAACTGGTCACATTGCTAGCGGAGAATTGCTGCGTTGATCCGACACCCACAGTTGCAGACGAGGGCGAAACCACAGGGGCAGGTACGGCTGCTCCCTTTATGGCAACCGTAAGCGAATTGCTCGGCATATAGCCGGGGTTGGTCACGGAGCAAGTGAGCGTGGCCGGAGTGGCAGGCAACCAGTCACCTGCTGAGACCTGCGTGGAAGAAACCAGCTTCGTCGTAAGCTGCACCCCGTTGCACAACATCAGCGCACCACTTAGGAATGGCGTTGACGCACTCGCAGTTACGGTGATGGTTACGTTGCCCGCGGGAACGGGATTGGGCGTAATGGCCACAATGGTCGGCCCAGGCCCCTCGGGATTCACGTAGACGTAGGTAACAATCTTCGGGTTTGCAATCGAGGTGGCAGAGATGAGCGCGCCATACGGTGGAGCTGTCAGGGGCGCGGTATAGAGCCCTGTCTGAGTAATGGTTCCACCGCCGGCGTTAATGCCCCACTTAACTGTTGCTGGCGTCAGCCCGGTAACAACAGCCGTGTACTGCTGGCTCTGCCCATAACCTATATTCAGGTAGCCAGGGGAGATGGTGATGGATTGAGCGCTGGCGCAGCCGCTCCCTAAGATTGCGGCAAAGACCAAAGCCGCAATTCGTATTGCGTATTTCCGCATGACTACTGCCTCCGGGAATGGGGGGATCCTATGTGCTTGTACGACGAGAGCCATGTTGCTAGGCAAGCTCTTTGCTGCATGGATAACTTGTCCGGTGACTTCTGGATCGCACATTCAATTACGCGCAGAACAAAGGGGAAGTTGCAGCCAAACGGCAATAGACCGCGCAGCTCGGAACTCTGTATTGGTTCCGGAGTACGTCACTCGGTATGTCTATGTGGAGCGGGAGAGCAATTCGTTACAGACAAGGAGAAAATAATTTTCTCGGTCGCTTATGACACGGCTTCACTCATTCGGAGTTCCCGTCTGGAGTAGTTTCAGCCTCATCCGATTGCAGGCGTCGCGCAGCTCGCGCTGTCTCCCCACTGGCGCTCATCTCGCAGCCATAACAGCCGATGAGTTAAGCAGAAGTCCTGACGACGATAGAGGTCCACTGTGAGTTTCCCACCGCAATCCCGTACAGAACATCCTCAACCCCCTGCCGGAGCCATGGAATCTCCTCTTATCTTTGATCGAGCCGGAATGTCCGCTCGCCTCATGGACGATGAGGCCCTGATTCAGATCGTTCTTCACGAGTTCCTCGCCGACATGCCACTGCAGTTGAAAGCGCTTCGGCTTCTGTTCAATGAGCGCGACATGGATGGCGTCTTGCGGAAGGCCCACATGATCAAAGGCGCAGCAGCCAACGTTGGCGGAGAAGCCCTTCGGGCCGTTGCCTGTGCCATGGAATCAGCCTGCAAGGGTGGCAACATCGACTCCGCCGCAGCCCTTATGGACGCATGTGAATTGCATTTTCAACAACTCAAGTCGGCAATGATCAGGAAAGACTAACCTGCGTTAGTATTCTCACATCAACCCACTCTTTTCACCCCTTCATCTTTCGCCAGGTTTATCCGATACCTCACTTGAGGATGCGCAAATTCCCAGCTGTTGCAGCGAACATTTTCCGCGCATCCGGACATCCATCTCTTTGGAGCAATCATTTTATGATCAAGTGGACACTGAGCAGGCGAATTCTTTTCATCGGCGTCGGGTTGGGTGCGTTGACGGTTCTGCAGGGAGCACTATCCCTTTCAAGCATGTACCGTACCAGGCAGGTTGTCACGGCACTCAACCAGGATGCTTTTGCCACGCTCTACTCAACCGGACAAATGAAGGCGGCGGCCAAGGATCAGCAGTTGGCCATTTTGCGGGACGTAGCAGCAACCGACTCGCAGGAATTGCCCATGTACGAAGCACAGGTCGACGAAGCCGAAACGGTCTTCGACAAACTTCGCGCTCAGTATCCCGCCATGAACACCGTTGATCGCGATACCATCGAGCAACTTGTTGCAGCTCAGGCAAGCTTCCATCAGATATGGACCCAGATCAAGACTCTTACACGGAATGGAGACAGACAGGAGGCGCTTGACCTCTACAACTCAAAGCTGCAAGAGGCTGCACTTTCAAGGAGCAGGATCGAAGATGCGCTTGGCGAAAGGGACAAGGAGCAAGGCAACCAGCTCGTCGCCGCCGCCAGCGCCAATGTAGGACGCGGGATCCCTGAAGTCTGGTTCATCCTCCTCTTTACAGTGATTGCCGGCACTACCGGCGCATTCTCGTTCGCCCATCTGGTTACCCGTTCCATCAAGCCGCTGGAAGTTGCAATCCAGTTGCTGGGCAGAGGAGTCTTGAAGGGCAGCGTGGATATTCACGGCGCGGACGACCTGGGATACATGGCAGCAAATATGAACGGCGCGCTTGAACAGATGACCGCTACTGTATCGGGTATCGACTACTGCAGTGACAAGATAGCCTCTGCAACAGGAGAGATCCTGGCGCGTACGGCGCGTTCTGCCGAGTCCGCGCTTACTCAGCGCGACCAGATTCGCCAAATCGGCGACTCCATGCAGCAGATGGTTGAAAATGTACAGCGCGTATCAGAAGACTCTCATCTTGCCTCGGACTCGGCTGACAATGCCATTGAGATCGCGCGGCAAGGAGGTGTCATCGTCAACGATGCTCTCTCCACAATGCGCACCATTGCCGACTCTGCCAACGCAACCGCGCGTAAGGTCCAGGAGCTTGGCAAAAACTCGGATCAGATTGGAAAGATCGTAGCCGTGATCAACGAAATTGCAGAGCAGACAAACCTGCTTGCCTTGAATGCAGCCATTGAAGCAGCACGCGCCGGCGAGCACGGACGCGGCTTCTCCGTTGTTGCCGGTGAGGTAAGGCGCCTGGCAGAACGCACTACATCCGCAACCAAGGATATTGCCCACATGATCCAGTCCGTGCAAGCGGAAACCCAGCAGGCCGTCAGTCAGATGATGGCGGAGACCAGGCAAGTGGAGGCCGGAGTTGCCACCACCTCCAGGGCCGGTACGTCTCTTGAGCAAATCATCGCTGCTGCGCAAGAAGTTGGCGCTCGCGTCGCCCGCATCTCCGACGCGGCTGCCCGCCAGGACGGATCAGCAAAACAGATTAACTCCAATGTTGAGCAGATTGCCCGCATTACAAGTGAAGCCGCTGAGGATGTGCAGGAATCTACGGCAACCTGTCAAAGTCTCTATCAGCTTACTCACTCGTTGAAGGAAATCATCAGCCAGTTCCACTTCCGTCAGATCATCGGCGAGGCATCCACGCAGTAGCTCCACGAATTTGGCCCAGCCAAAAATAAAGCAGGGCATCCGATGGGTGCCCTGCTTTATTGCATCGCCGAATGAAGCACTGTTACTTCTCCACAAGGCCCAGCGACCGCATCTCGCGGATCAGCCTGCGAATATCGATTGGCTTCATGAGGTAGGCGTTGCACTTCCCTACCAGCGCGTTCGTAATGTTCTCCATGTCTGACAAACCGGTAGTCACAATGATCCTGGTCGTCCGCAATACTTCGCCGGCTTCTTCCTGGTGACGGATCTCTCGAATCGCCTCCTGCCCACCCATCACCGGCATTCCCAGATCCATGCAAACCAGGTCATAGGGAATGTTCTTTTCGCGCGCCTCTTTAACGGCGTTCACAGCCTCTCTTCCGTCTTCGACAATGTCACACTCGCCGTACTGTGTCAGAAAGCTCTTCAGTACCGCTCGGCTGGTGAAATCGTCTTCGGCAACCAGACTCTTCATCTTCAAACCCCTGTTTGTTTCCCGGCTCCTCTATCGAGCCGTCCATGGTTAGTATTCACTTCTGATTGGTAAGCCTCTCCAGCGTTGCAATGCTTGAGAACTCAATATTTTGAATATCGGCAAGACTACCGCGAATCTTAAGCAGCCACCGCCGGGAATTGCCGCTGGAGCAGATACAAAAGTAATGCAACCTCAAAAAGCAGGAGGAGATGTCGAGCGAACTTTTTGTGTCTGAGCCGATGCGCGCTGAAAGATAAATCGGGTATATTGGTTCGCAACAGAAAACTATCCCGAAGTAACAGCCGAAAGTGCTGGATTACAGAGCGGAGCAGCGTTCCATTGCGTACCGGCTCCGGGCAACAGCGATCAGTATCCCCGGAGACAGCACAAATGCCCAGCTTTGACGTATCCGCAACCGCCGACTTTGCCGCACGAATCCCGGCAGCAGCACGGCTTGACCGCCTGCCCGTCACAGCCTTTCACCGTCGTATGATGTGGGTGCTCGGGTTCGTATTTTTTTTTGACATGGCAGACATCAACACCCTCTCCTATGCCTCCCCGGCCATCATGAAGTACTGGAACATTCCCGTTTCAACCATTGCCTTGTTCAGTTCGGCAACCTTTGCCGGCATGTTTGCCGGTTCCCTTCTTGGCGGCATCGTCTCAGACCGTATAGGCCGCAAAAAAGCGCTGCTCCTCACAACGCTGTTTTACGGCAGCTTCTCGCTGCTCAACGCCTTTGCTCTGGATCCCGTCAGCCTTTTCACCGTGCGACTTTTCACCGGCATCGGCATCTCCGCCATGACCGTAGTAGGCATCGTCTACATCAGCGAGATCTATCCCGCCAAACTACGCGGCAGCTTTCAGGGCTGGATCATGACGATTGGCCTGGTCGGCGTACCCAGCACTGCGTATGTAGCGCGCGCAGTGGTACCCCTGGCTGTCTGGGGATGGCGGCTCATCTTTGTCTGGGGGGCACTCGGCCTGCTCTTTCCCCTCTTCAGCGGTGCTCTGGAGGAGTCCCCGCGCTGGTATGAGAACCACGGACGATTCGAAGAGGCAGACGAAGTTCTGACACGGATCGAAGCGCGAGTCTGCATGGAGTCGGGCGCACCTCTGCCGCCGGTTCAGCAACTCGTGCCCGTTCCGTCCGAGCAATCAGGAAAGTTCCGCGATCTGTTCAACCGCGTTTATCTTCCCAATACCGCCGTACTTGTCTTTATCTGGATTTGCCTCACCATGGGATTCTTCGGCTTCACCACCTGGGTTCCCACACTGCTTGTGGCACACGGATTTTCTCTTGTGCACTCGCTCGCCTGGTCGTCCACCATGTCGCTGGCGGCCATTCCCGGCGCCATGCTGGCAGGATTCTTTTCTGACCGCTGGGACCGCCGATGGGCCATCACCGTGATTGCTCTCTTGATTGCTGTCTGCGGCGCGTTCTATGGACTCACCTTTCGCGTAAGCTTTATCGTCATCTTCGGCTTCCTGGTGGAGATGTTCCTGCACACCAGCATGCCCTACACGTATGCCTACACGGCGGAGGCATTTCCATCCGCCATTCGCAATCGCGGCACCGGCCTGGCGTATGGCGCAGGTCGGCTGGCCAACGTAGTAGGACCAATTATTATTGCCTATGTTTATGGGCATTACGGATACAAGAGCGTATTTGCCTACATCGTTGCGGCATGGGTTCTGGTTGCATTGGCCGTGGGCTTGTTTGGCCATCGCAGCAAGTCCCTTGTGGAGAAGCCTTCATGATTGCAGACAATTTGGATGAGCCGCAGGTTCAGCCCTCCGATGAGGCATGGAAAGCCATCGTGGGCGCGTATGATCTACACGTCCACGCAGGCCCCGACGTGATGCCAAGAAAGATTGACGACGTTGGCCTGGCTCGCGAGTTTCTTGCCCGCGGCCTGCGCGGATTCGCTCTCAAGTCCCATTACGTACCCACACAGGAACGAGCGGCTGTGGTCGCCGGAATCGTGCCGGGAGTCGATGTACTGGGCACCATCACGCTCAATCACAGCGTCGGCGGCCTCAATCCGGTAGCACTTGAGATTGCCGGACGCGGCGGATGCAGACTTGTGTGGATGCCTACCGTAGATGCCGCCAATGAAACCGCAGGGCGCACCACGGGAGGAAAGAAACTCCCCTTCTGGGCCACCATCCAGCGCGATATGGAAAGCGCCGGCATCGCCCCACCGCCTATCACGACACTGGATGCGCACGGCAAGCTGACCGAACCGACTAAGCAATGTCTCGAGGTCATCGCGCGTCACGATATGGCGCTTGCCACCGGCCATCTGGGGCGAGCAGAGATCTTCGTGCTTGTCCGGGCCGCAAAAGAGATGGGAATTCGCAAAGTGATCGTCACCCACGCGGAGTTTCCATCGCAGAGTCTCTCTGCAGCGGAGCAAAAGGAACTAGCCGATCTGGGCGCAATCATCGAACACTGCTTTACTACCATGTATACCGGCAAGGCAACGTGGGAAGCCGCGTTCGCCGCCGTTCACGCCACCGGTTGCGAGCGCACACTACTTTCTACGGATCTCGGCCAGCCCTTCAATCCCGGTGTCTCGGAGGGCTTCGCCATGTTTGCGCAACGGTTCCTCGACGCTGGTTTCACACCCGCTCAGGTCCACCGCATGGCCGTTCAAAATCCATCGGAAATCGCAGCCTGATCCGCCTCTTTCCATTCGAGTGGATTCCCAACGTCGCTCAAACCGGACTTGGGAATCCTCCCTCTCTTGTCCCAAGCGCCAATCCACTCCTCTGGCTCACCACAGAATTTACTCTCTCGTCTGCGCTTTGAATTAGAGCGACTTTGCACTTCATGGGAATGTATTGCAGAAGTAGCTTTGTAACAGTGCATCACTTTAGAGCTCTCAGTCTTACAATAGTTCGCATGTTGACACCTGACATCGAGGAACTCTTTGCGAAGACACTCTCCGAAGATTACGACGATCATGCGGCTTGGGATGCAGTCTGCATTCTGCACACGCTCGGTACGCGAGAGATCTTCGAAAAGGCTGCTCAATGGTGTAATTCCGATTCCCCACTGGTCAGAGCGCGAGGGGCCGATATTCTTGCGCAACTCGGCAAGACTTCCGAACATCCCCACAACAGCTTCCCTGAAGATTCCTTCACCGTTCTTGCAGCTCTGGCTCAACGGGAATCAGAACCACTGCCCCTAACATCCGCAGTCGCAGCTCTTGGTCACCTTGAAAATCCGTCAGCCCATGCGCTTATCGCAAGTTTTCATTCTCATTCAAATTCCGATGTGCGGTGGCATGTTGCATCTGCCTTGGGATGCTTCCCCAACGAGCCCCTCAGCGTTTCCACTCTGCTCAAGTTGATGGAGGACGAAGATGGAGACGTCCGGGATTGGGCGACGTTTGGCCTTGCTGTGCTGGGTGATTGCGATTCTGAGCAAATTCGTACTGCTCTCATTCGACGCCTAAATGACACAGACGACGATGCACGCGAAGAGGCAATGGTCGCATTGGCAAAGAGAAAAGACCTGCGAGTCCTTCCTTGTCTTCTAGTGTTCCTGGAACAAGAAAACACGACCGACAGGGTGATTGAAGCGGCCTGCTGGTTGCTTGAAATGAAGGACGAACGTGAGGATTGGCACGGGCTCGGCTACAGTGCGGCTCTGAGGGCAAGGTTCGCTTCTTCCCTCAATTGAAACTTCCCTTACCGGCCCAGATAGTCCCGGTACTGCGTCTCGAGCACTCCGGCGGCCCGCGCCAGCACCAGCTTGGACACGTTGTACTGGTAGAGGCTCTCCACCAGATTGCTCTCCGCCGTGGCCAGTGCAGCCTGCGCCGTTACCAGCGGCAGATTGTCATCCACCCCGGCGTTTACACGGTCCGTCTCATCGCTCAGCGCGCGCGTCGCCAGCTCCACATTCGATCTGGCCACTTCCACAAGCTTCTTGTTGGCACTCACGTCAAGCAGAGCTGCTCGCACCTGCATATCAATCTGGTCGTGCAGGCTCGCAAGCTGTGCCCGCACACTTTCCGCCTGCGCCTGCGACGCATCTTCCTGTCCGCGCTGCCCGGCCTCGCGGAACAACGGCATCTTTACCGAGCCCATGGCAGAGAACACTCCATGCGTCCCTGCGCCATCCACCGTAACCGTTCCCCAGGAGCTGTTGAACGAGAGTGTGGGCCAACGCTGGCTGCGATACGCCGCGTGAATCGCCTTGTACTCCACCAGTTGGTTCTGCATGTTCTGATAATCCTGGCGGCTCTTGTAGGCCACTGCGCGCAGTTCCTCCGGCGTCTGATCAGCCAGATCGCTGTAGGGCGCAGGATCGGTCAATGCAATCTTCTGCCCCGGATCGATACCCGTCTCCCGCTTCAACAGGATCAGGTTCTTCTCCAGCTGATTCTCCGCGGCAATCAGAATCTGCTGCTGATTCTGCAACTGGACCCGGGCCCGCAGCTCGTCAAGATTTGCCACCACTCCTGCCGCATGAGCTTCCTTTGCATGATCGAAGAGTGTCTGCGACTGCGCCACCAGGGCCTTTGCGTTCTCTACTTCGCTCTCCGCGGCAATGGAGCGCAGATACACCGTGGCAACCTGCTGTACTGTTTCTCCCCGCGCGGACATCATGGCAAAGTGAGCTGACTTCTGCGCCGCGCCTGCTGCCTTGTACGCCGCAAATACCGGACCGGAGAACAGCGTCTGGCTCATGTGCAGCTGGCCTTCCGTCAGATCGTCGCGCGTAATCTCAGAGAACCCCTTGGGAAATCCGCCCGGCATTAACTTGGCAAATTTGGCAATAAGCGATGGCTTGAATCCCTGAGCCGCAAGATTGTGCTGGTAGAGTCCGGAGTCTCCCGTAAGCGTAATCGTAGGCAAAAATTGCTGTACCGCCAGGCTACGTTGCCCACGCAGCTCCTTTTCTCCGCTCTCAGCCTCACGGATGCCCAAATTATTCTTGAGCCCGCGAGTTACCGCATCGTCCAGCGAGAGTTTCAGCGTCTGGTCGCTGAGCGGCTGCGCCGTTACGCTGCCGAAGAAGGGATTGGTGGCGGAGGAAGGATTGGCCTGCCCATGGGCAGCGCACGGCAAAGAGAACGCGCAAGCCAGAGCCAGAGCCGACGCGGCCTGCCGAGGGACATATTGAAGGCCAATCTTCACACCCATATTGTCTCAGATGATCCGAACTGGCCGAAGTTGCAGATCACACCTCAAATCCCTGCCAAAATAGGCCAATCTGTCGAGCCTTGCCGATCCCGGGCCTCACCGATGCGCCCCACTTCAGGCAAACGAAAGCGCAGACT
>Ga0364860_10290_pt1 | contig 37489 bp, 32 predicted proteins | sample ExccelAu500001D4_FD_206916 | JGI IMG/M metagenome (GOLD analysis project Ga0364860, IMG submission 206916) | Enriched cells from Trout Bog Lake Hypolimnion, Wisconsin, USA - BchlTB.Aug20.5000.01 .D4 | ecosystem: Environmental > Aquatic > Freshwater > Lake > Hypolimnion/Profundal zone | place: USA...
AAACATTTTGTAGGAAAAGGCAAACAGGTAGAAGGTCTTCAAATTATCAAAGTAACCGTAAACATGGATGATCTGAACGCACTCTCTTACGAGTTTAACGGCGAAACTTACGCCACCTTCGAAGTTGCAAAAATGAAAACAGCAGACCAGTTCGGTCGCGAATTTACAGTCTACGTAAGCCGTAAAGAAGAAGTGGCAGACGAAACTGAAACTGAAAAAGAAACAAAACTGGAAACAAAAATGAAAAGGCCGGCTAAAAAAGTAAAGGAGAGCATCGATGAAGTAGCCGATCTTCCCTTCTAAAGTGAAAAAAACCCTCTAATCAGGGTTTTTTTGTGGTTGATTTTTTTTCTGAGAAATACCCTTTTACACTCAAATTACGCACAAAGGTATTGATCGCCAGCCGGAAATGTAAAGGGCCGTCCGGCGATACAAGTTAATCTTTTGGCGTATCGCCTTCCGGGCACTTCGTGCTTGTTCAGTTTCACAACCGGACAAGGAGTGGAGTCGAATTGCCGGTTGAGAAACTGACATTCGCCCTTGACACTATCCGCCTGGCTCAATATTAAATGCCCGTAATTTAAGTATAACCGGCGAGCCAGATGCCAAAATAAACCTGCAGGGCAGCAGTAGATGATTATGAGTAAGAATAATGGTTCCGCAGTAACCCGTGATGAAGCGGTTGCATTGATTGAGTTGGTTGAAGTAGAAGCAGTGGTTGCTGCTGTTGAAGTTCCTGAACCGGTCGTTTTAACGATTGTGAAGCCGGAGCTGGTACTAGCACCCCGGAAACTTTCCCTGGATGAACGGATTCAGAAGGTCGAAGATTTGAGTTTGTTAATCGACCGTTACCGGATCTTAAACGAAAGCCGCAGGAAGTTGCAGACTTTCCAACTAGGTGCCGATGGGTTAAGCTCATCCATTCAGCTTCGTGATGCTGCAGGAAATGAGTTCAGAACCTCAAACTCCGCAGTGATCAACACCGTCATCGACGAGATGAAACGGACGCTTGACACGAAAGTCCGCGAAGTTGAAGAGCTGATTGACCTTTGAAAATTGGGAGCAGTGCTCCCTTTTTTTGTTCGTGGCTGAGAAATATTGCTGCACCTGTTGCTAAAACATTCACACTTATAAAAGAATGCGATAAATATTTATAAATATCAATAAAGCTGAAATAGTCCAGATTATTTCAGCTAAGTTTAATTAATTTTAATCGATGAATTAAATTGCATAAATATCGGAACCATCGGATATTTAGTTTATCCAGTTTTTATATGTTTTACGCTTGTTAACTACAATGCTGAAATATATACAACCGAGTGTGTTTACTAATAGAATTAAATAAATATGTGTGGCTAGGTACGTTTATTTCGATGTTAGCCACAAGCAAAATAGCATATTATAATTATGACACTTGAAGAAATAAACAATTAAAAATTTTGAAAGAAGATGGATTAGAAAAAAAACTTTTGATTCCACTTTTTTCGAAAATGGGATTTCTATACCCTTTTTTGCATCACCACAACAATGAATAGGGGAAAAACATTGTCCTCAAGAAATACGACCCCAAATTCAAAAAGAAAAGCTATTTAGCTGTACTTGTAAAAGCAGGAGATGTAAATGGCTCTGCTTCAATTTTACTATATTGAATCAAGATAAACAAGCTTTAAATGAACTATATAAACTCATCTATGAGCTAAAAGAGGTAATAATCGACTAAATAATTATTGTTATAAGTAGTAAATTCTTGCCTACTTCATTAGAAAGTATATATTGCACCTTAAAATCAGAAAGACTTGACAAAGCAAATAAAAAACCATTCATATTAACAGGCTTCCAGAATTAATAAATGAATTTTCCCCTGAGTATTGAACTGAATTTGAAGATGAGAAAAAGACGTTATTAATTTAAAGATTCTGATTTGATGAATTATTAAAACCTTTGTGCGAGAAAAGTCATTATTAATGTTTAACTAAGTCAGGGAATGTTCATTGGAATTGCAAATTCCAAGTCTTTTGCCACCTGATGGCATATTCGGGGAACAGGGTAATTGTAAGCCTTCCAAACCTAAAATTATCGTGAAAAATCCAATTGTGAAAATTGACTGGCTGCCAAAATTTGTATTTTTACCCATTGTTACAATTGATACTTCATAACCTCAAATATAGCCATATCAGATTAATCTTCCATAGTTAACTCTGTTCTATATTTTTACCGGACAATTGTGAAATTTTATAAATTATAAGCCGTTATTGAATTTTTATAAAGAATTTTTATTTGTTCATGTATACTAATTTTTGAAATGAATTCTTTTACAACTTTAATCCATTCTTTGTAGGATACAGCTGTAAGGCAAACTGGCCAGTCTGAACCAAACATTATTCGGTCAGGACCAAAAGCATCATAAACAACTTCAAAATATGGTAGCAACTGATCTATATTCCAATTATATAAGTTAGCTTCGGTTGTCATCCCGCTGATCTTGCAATAAACATTCTCTCTCTTAGCTAATTCCCTGATGTTTTCCTTCCATGGACTCATTTCATTCCGCTTTATTTTTGGTTTAGCAATATGATCCAAAATGAAAATCTGCTCAGGATGCTTATCCACAAAAAGGATGGTGTTAGGAAGTTGATAATCATAAATCAGGATATCAAAGGCTAATCTGTAATGTTTAAGCAGCGTTATTCCTTCATTAAAATTCTTTCTTAACATAAATTCAGGATCAGGTTCATCCTCAATAACATGCCTTAATGCACATAACTTGTTGCTACTGCCATAAAATTCAAGAAAGTGCCTTAATCCGAGGTCAGCCAGTGGAAGCCATCCGATGACACCTAAGATAAAATCATTTTCTTTAGCGAGCTTCAATAACCAGTCTGTTTCAGTGACTGCTTGCCTTGCCTGAACTGATATAACACCAACAACATCTGTACCTTCAATTTCATTTTTCAAATTGTCTGGCAAGAAACTTCTTTGGATTTTTTTTCTATGATCTCCAATCCAAGCGTATTCAACCGGATCGTAATTCCAGAAATGGTGATGGGCATCGATAATCATACTATCAAATTATTATTTCCTTCAGTTGTACAAATTCTGAGTAATAAACCTTTTTCTGATCCATTTCAAAGATTCTCTACATCAGCTACCATTTTTCATTGGCCGTAGCATAAGCAGAAGTTTGCTGAAACCTGGAAACAAACGCCTCCCATTCCTGCAGACGGGGTTTTAGGCTTAGCTCCTTCATCACTTTTTTATGATCAATATCCGGAAGAGTATCAATAATCATAAATAACCGGTTTCGAACGATGAATATTTCCAGGTCAATAATCCCGACCTCTTTTACACCTTGGGGGATTTCAGGCCAGGCACAGCATGGGGTATGAATTTTTGTGTATTCTGCGATCAAAGGCAGATCATCTTTTAAGACTATTGTTTTACAAAACCGTTTGAATTCCATAATTGAAGAAATATTAAATTAAAGATCGTTTTTTATGCGAAGTATTCCTTAATACTTAATATGGTTTGCACAGCTGTGGAATCAGGATCGCGCCATGATAAAGCCTCTACTGAAATATATCCATCATAGCAAATAGATTTTAACGCTTCCCCAATTTCAGCTACGGGTAAATGAACCATCCCAACGGGATGCCTGTTGGGATTTGCAAAATGCATATGGCCAATGCTTTTCCAGAAAACTATAATTGAATCTTGTAATGATTCTTCTTCGATATTCATATGTAATAAATCTGCCAACAATTTAACATTTTGGTTATCAATTTTTTTTTGGAAACAGGTACTCCTTCCTCAAGCGTATTTATTAAAATTGTTTCATAACTGTTAAGAGGTTCAAAAATCAGATTTACTCCTTTATCTTAGGCAACCCTGATAAGAAAATTCAGACCTTCGACAAGCCATGAAATAGATTGTTCCTTGTTCAGGTAAGGAGCGAAAATCCCTTGCATTGAACCGATGATTGCCGATGTCCCATAGAGAGCACCAAACCTTATCATGCAGGAGTCAAATGTTATAGCTACTTTTCTGACATTAGGATCAGGATGCTTCAGACCGAGTATCGCTTTTCCAGCACCTGTGTCAATTGCAGAAAGTCCATTATTGTTTCGCTTTAATAGATTCTCGAAAGTATTGAAATCAATAGCATCTACAGTAGCGGCAATAAGTTCCACCCCATCAAATCCTATACCTTCAGCCTTTTCATTACTAGCCTCAAGAGGATCCCAGTAAATCCTGGATCCGTTCTTTATCTGAGAAACACGTGAAATAGTAACACTTGATTTAATCATAAATTTTCTGATTAAAATTTTACCATGATCTTGGTTATTGGTCCCGGATTAACAGACCATTCAGCCAATGCCTGACCAGAATTTTCTATTGAACCCATGCTTGTAATAACTTCGTTAACTGGAAATTTACCAGATTTAAGAAAACTAATAACCGTACTAAACTCATTTAGACAATTGCGGGAACCTAATATTTCAATTCCATTCCTGAAAACAACTCCAGATTTGAATTTACGCAAAATACTGATCGCATTGTAATTGTGGAGTACACTTAGCCAAATATCATGCTGATTTTTGGCTAAGTTCAATTCTTATGAATTTTAGTTGTGTTTTAAAATAATTGGCTTTACACTCATAGCATTTAGATCAATTTTCCCCAATTTTACAAGGCATCCAGTACTATCGAGATATTCTATCTTTGCTGATTGGTTATAGGTATATAAATTCATCAAAAACAACATTTCATTTTTCCCATCAGAACGTAATGTATGCCAGATATTTTGATTATCACTGAATACTTTTTGCCTATAGCCAAGTTTTGATAAAAGATAAAGTAGCATCTGATTTTGCTCTTTATGACTTGCAATCCAGTTAATTCCGGCAATTATCAAAGTTCCACCACCCTCTGTATTTATTTTACAGGCAATAGGTTTTTCTGAATTCTCTTCAATTCCCAAAACCATACAATTTTCAGGCATTTTTTCAAAATAAAATACATTTTTTTTCATCACATTACTGATGGTGTCAAACGAAGCGCGATTTACAGCATTATTAGAAGCGACCATTTTTATATTTCCAATAAAATCTTTTAATATGGTACACTCTTTCAGATCATTGTCAAATTCTGGAATGAGTGGAAATAAAAGAACTTTTCCTCCTTCTTTTAGAAAAGTCACAATGTTTCTTTGTTTTTCGGACGACATAACGACCGATGAAACGACAATTAGTGGAGTTACATCATTCAAAAATTCCGGGTTTGAAAGATCGCAGAATTCGGGAGAAACACTTGCTAACATTGCAGTTGTTAAAACACCTTTAGTGGTTAATTCCCATGCTTCGGGACTAGTAAATATGAAATTACTTCCTTCCTTCCAATAATTGGATGAACGGGCATATTCAAAATCCATTGAAATACGACAATCATGGATCATTTTTGCTTCTGAAAGCCAGTTGTCCTTTTTAATAAAATCTGCAACACCTTTTTGAGCATCATACAACGGACGCACTTCGCCCTTTGCTCCGATCGGCGCACCATAATCGTAAATATCAGTGGTGGCTCCAAAACCCATTGGGTTTGGCCCTCCTGTAAAAATGTAATAATTGTGCCCTTTCATTCCCAAAGCCAAATTAAGCATATAACACGCCTTCGCATCCATTGCGGACATGTTAGGCCAGTCGGAAGCACTACCTGAAGCTAATTCAAAAATGGTTGGTGGAAAACCCATTAAACGCAGCATTTCAAGTCCAAAAAATTCACGGATTGCATACTGAGGTGTAGGATTATTTTGAATCCAGTTCTGGTCCAAGTTATAATAACTATCCAATCCAAGCAAAAAAGGTTGTTTCAATAAGCTGACAGTTTCTTTAAAATATGGCACCATTTCAGGATTAGCGGCATTGTGTAAAAAAGGGACATCAATCCCATTGCTACGAGCCATAACTGCTAGAGTATCTAAGTACTCTGCAGCTATAGTAAAATAAAAGTCATAGTAATCTTTTAACTGTCTTAATCTTTCTACATTCACATATCTTTTAGGTTCTAAGGGAAATACATTTTGAAACGATCTGAATTTTGTTCCATAAACATTATTCAAGTTTTTAATTTCAGTATATTTCTTTTTCAAGAAAACTGCATATTCACCATCCTTTTTGCCAAACCCCATTGTTTCTCGATTATAATCAATACTACCATGCCAGATTTGTACACCAGTTAACTCATTATCAAGTTGCAGAAAAATAACTGGACCACCTTTATTTACTGAATATTTTGCCAGGATAGGGCAAACTTTATCAAACCATTTTTTTACTTTTTTCAAAAATAAAGGGTGTTGGTAGGAAACAACTGATCCTGGCAAATCTGATCCCTGATAAGTCTTAGCCCTTAGATCTGGATAATTTTTACTTAGCCAATTGGGCAATCCATCATAAGCTAATTCAGAATATTGATACGGCCCAGGGCGAGCTATAACATATAAATTCTCCTCCCTTGCCAATTTAAGAAAGCCTTCTAAATCTCGAAATCCATCACTTCCAAAATTAAATTGTCCTTCTTTTGGCTCATGTATCAACCATGGAACATAAGTGGCCAGACAATTTCCCCCAGCTTGTTTAAATAGCTCCATTCTTGCTCTCCAGTCGGTTTTTGGAACACGGAAATAGTGAAACTCACCAGATATCAGGTAAAAGGGCTTGTCATCTTTTAGGTAACAAGTTTTAGTATACTGAATTGGTGAAAAGGATTGCTGTGCTTTGCTTTCGAAGAAAAAACTTGAAACAGCCAAAAGCGTCAGTTGTAGAATAATTGTTAATTTCATATTAAAAAGTTGGATTAAAATAAAAATTCAGTAACTATCTGAATAATAAAGCCCTGTTGCACTTGTTGTTTTTTCATAATCAGTTTTTTACAAACCTATTCCGTAAGGTTAAACCCAGTTTTAATCACATATTAATCTGATATGACTTACCTTCTTCAGTAGTGATTTCTTTTGACTTGTTACTGTACTTCAAAACGCATTTTCCGCCTTCCCTGGAAAGCACTTTTAATGTTGACAACAAGCCATTTTTCCAATCCAAATCAACAACAAAACCTCCACGGCGCAAAGACCGGTTTCTTTTCCATCTTTCCAACACTTGGTAAAGCTGGTAATACTACTAAGTAGCCATTTTGGCTTTGTAGCAATAATTCAATCATGGCCAATGGAACACCCATCATATCTCCTACCTGTACGCAATTATGCGCATCCACAAACATATTCGGGTATGCTTTACCGAAGTATTCATGAGTCAACATATTAAGTGAGCCATCCCCTTCTTTCAACCTTGCCATCATAAAAGCAACCCAACCAAGGCTCCATCCTTGCGAATAGTAGTCGCGCGATAGCCGGTAATCGATTGATTTACTGACAGCTTCTGCTAATTTTGGAGTGCTATCCAACGAAATTCGATACCCGGGCATCATCCCCCAAAGGTGAGAAAGATGTCGGTGTCCTTCCTCTGTTTCTATATAATTTTCTGGCCATTCCATTAATCGTCCATCAGGAGCAATTTCAGGCAGAGCAAGTCGGTTAAGAGTCCTTTGCACTTCTCTTGTTTCTTCGTTTTTGATACCAAGTACACTACATGCTTCAAGGTAATCGCTCAACGAGCACCATGCAATCTCCTGATCGTGTGAGGGGCCCATAGAAATGCTAGCAGTTTTGCCATCAGGAAGCCTATATTTATTTTCGGGAGAGGTAGCAGGTCCTGATACCAATAATCCGGTCTTTGGGTTTGGCAAAAGCCAATCCATCCAAAAAAGCGCAGCTCCCCTAAGGACTGGCAGTGCGCGTTTAGCCAAAAATTCACGATCTTGAGTGAAGCGATAGTGTTCCATCATGTGTTGTGCACACCATGCTCCTCCAGCGAAGTACATGCCCCATAATGGAGAACCACCTTCCGGTGCTGTGGAGAGCCAGCCATCGGTACGGTGACCGGCAGCAAACCCTCTTTTTGTTCCAAGCCTTACCAGCGCAGTGGCTTCTCCATTTAGCGACAATCCCTCACAAAGAGAAAACATAGGTTCATGGCATTCTCCAAGATTTCCTTGTTCAGCAAACCAGTATGCTTCCTGAACATTTATATTCAGGTGCCAGTTCGATCGCCATGGATCCGCCATTAAGGGATTCCATATACCTTGGAGGTTCATTGGAATTCCACCATTGCGCGATGCTGAGACAATAACGTATCGACAGTAATCATAATAAACCATCAATAATCCCGGATTGTATGCTCCTCCCGCTGCTGCAGAAATTCGTTGATCGATAGGAGTTCTTGATTTTGAAAGTGCAGGAATACTGAGTGTTGAACTATAATATAGCTTCTGATAGCCAGCAATGTGGTCTGACTTAAGCTGCACGTAAGACTTGGTACTGGCAGCAGTAAGTTGCTGTTTACAATCAGTTACGCGGTTGCTTGTCAGTGGCAATCCTGGATTCTTAAAATTGTAGTCTGTTGCAACTGCCACCAACAATGTAACACTATTTGCTGCTGAAATTTTTAAATGATTGTCTATGGATGTGACTTTACCTCCGTCGTTCAAAACTTGTAAAAATGCGTCAAACTTAGCTCCCTTATGATTGCCTTCTAAATCGAATGCCTGACCGGAAATCCGGAGCTTATTACTGCCTTCAGTGGTAACGGTTGCGCCGGAAGGACGGTCGGGAGAAACAGTAAACGAAATCTTTCCCGATTTGCTGGCCGTATATCTGACCACAAGTACCTGAGCCGGTGTACTGACGAATGCCTCACGTAAGTATTCTACGCCATTCTTATCAAAATGCACGGTTGAAATGGCAGAAGTGTAATCAAGCGAACGTTGATAATTGTTCACAGATTCACTTATGTCATGAGTTATATGCAAGAACCCAAGCGGTTGGTAAGAACGTTTATCTCCCGTTTCTGGATTAAGAAATTCCTTGTTACAGATCTCTTCTGCTTCAGTAGGTTTACCTGCAAACAGAAGTTCACGCATACGGCTAATGAGTTCCGGACCATGGGGATTGTCAACCGGGAAAGGGGGACCACACCATATACTGCTTTCGTTTAGTAGTATATGTTCATACTTAATCTCGCCAAAAATCATCCCACCGATCCGCACGTTGCCAATTGGAATTGCCGACTTCCAGTCACTAGCCGGGGCGGTGTACCAGAAAGGGATATCTTCTGAATCTTTAATTTTTTGTCGGGAATAGATACTACTTGCATAAATGCAATCAATTAAGAGTAGTGTAAGGAGAAAAGGTAACCGATTTCCAGAAGTGTAAAAAAAGAAATGATGTATCTTTTTAAGAATCATACTTAAAATTCCAGAACTTAGATTCGATGTATTCACAAAATTGTATTTTTTAAGGCATGAATATTGTGATTGTGTTAAAAGGCATGTTTTTTACAATAAGTGCTAACATTATATTGATCTTGCCTTAAACGATTTTCTTTGTCTAAATTTACTTAGCTTTCCCAATCTTAGAGTATAGATATACGATTACAAGTTGCCTAATTAATATCTCAATGCTTAATTGACAAATTCTACTTTTGAATTCTTATTGATTCCGTTTTCGTTAAAAGGATCAATTGAAAAATAATAATTCTGAAACCTATTTAAACTTCTTATTGTAAGCGAATCGATATCAAATACTTGGTAGTTATGATATAATTTATCTGCCTGATTTCCATAACGAATATTATAGCCTACGGTATTTGTACACTTTTCCCACTTAAGTTTAACCTCTCGTCTATCGTTTAGCGAACGAATTACATGAAAACTTGATACTTCTGAGGGCTTAAATCCATTGCCGTTTCCAAATATGCGCAATCCAGCCAAAGCGAATGTACCCCCTGGGATATAATAGTTGGTGAGTTTTATATAACGTGCTTTCACTGGATTACTTAATTGAATAAATTCGTGCGGAATATCTGTTTTATTTGTAGTTTTGTCTACCAAAATTCTCCATGTTTTATTATCGTCCGAATATTCTAATAAATACTGGTAATAAATTTGAGGATTCCGCCCAAATAAATTGGTTTGATTTTCAGCAAAATTTATTTGAATAGCATTTAAAGTGCATTCGTTTTTCAGGTCGATACTTATCCACTCGCCTTTCTTTCCGGATTGTGCGCTCCAAAAAGTACGAATGTCTTCGTCTGTAACATACCTCTTTGGATGGTTGGGCAACTCTGACGATACTTCAATCGGTTTATTATATGAAAGTAGCATCCAGCGAGGAAACAATTCATCAGGTCCCTCAATTTTTTTTTGAGGTACAATCAATGGAAAATCACCAAAGCCTGTATAAGTATAAAGAATTCCATCCTTATCGAAAAACATAGGGAATAAGCCTAATCGCCGCTCGAAAGAATGTTTCTGAGAAATTGTCATAGTAGACATATGCCAATAATTGCCATATTTATCCTGAAAAGTACAACTATGACCTGCACCGGCAATAAAACCCTCAGGCTTTGAAGAACATGGATTATTCCTTGCTAGTTTGAATGGTCCAAGCGGATTATCCGAAATATATAATCCATCACAATAACTTTTAAATTCAGTTCCAGGAGTTGCATATTGTAAATAGTATTTTCCATTATGCTTTGTCATCCATGCACCTTCTATCCATGGCTTTTCTAGTCTGTCATTATAATCACCAAATTGTTCCCACCCATAATTATCCTTATCACTATTGAAACAAGGAATAGGTATTCCTTTAGGATTAAGACTTTTAGAATCAAGTTCAACTCCATAGATTGGATTAATATTTGAGCAGCCATAATAAAAATATAGTCGTCCATCATCATCAAGAAATAAATCTGGATCTGTCATTCCTATTGGGAAAGAAGAATTAGCAATATCCCATTTACCTGTTTTGGGCTCTGCAGATTTATAAATTATTACCGGGCTCTTTCTGGAGGCTATAAAATATAATGTATCTCTAATTTCCACAACAGTTGGAGCGTAATCTTCAGTAGGTAAATTAATAGACGAGATGAAATCCCAATTAATTAAATCCAAAGAATGCCAGTATCCACCTGATTTAGAAGCAAAAAGATAATATTCATCCTTATACAAAACTACAGTTGGATCTGCTGCTTCCCGTCTTGAAACGCTATCCAAGCTAAATCGATAATTTAGATTTAATGGATTGCAGAAACTGGTCTGTTTTGAATTTATCCGATCTGAGTCATTTAATTGACCAAATGTCAGGATATTTAGAGCAATAAGGATTAGACTTGTTAATAATTTTCGCATTCTTTCTGTTGTCCAATAATCGGAGAGTAAATCACTTTCTGATCCATTTCAAATATCCGTTCCATCAGTTGCCATTTCTCTTTGGATGTAGCTTCAGAGGATGTTTGCTGAAAACGGGATACGAACCTCTCCCATTCTTGCTGCCTTGGTTTTGTGCTCAGTTCATCCATAGCTTTTTCATATTCAAAATCTTGTATTGTATCCATAATCATGAACAAGCAATTCCCGGAAATGTATATTTCAAGATCAATAATACCCACATCTTTTGCCCCTTGGGTAATCTCCTTCCATGCATAATTTGGCTCATGAATTTTCTTATATTCCTCAATTAGCTTTGGATCATCTTTTAAACACATCGTTTTGCAATATCTTTTATATTTCATAACACTTATTCTATTAAAAATCAGATAATATTTTTTAATCAGAGATTTATTAATATTGAAAATATTTTTTAAAACTCTGAATTGTTTGTCTGGCAGCTGCCTCAGGATCGGGCCAAGGAAAAGCTTCTGCTGAGACATATTCATTGTAGCCAATAGTATTTAATGCATTCGCTATTTCCACTATTTGTAAATGCCCCATCCCAATTGGACGCCTGTTACTATCAGCAAAATGAACATACCCAATGCTTGTTCCGTAAGTGAGAATAGAATCCGTAATCGACTTTTCTTCAATATTCATATGGAAAAGATCTGCTAGTAAGGTCACATTTTTTGTGTCCAGTTTATGAATGAGTTTAGTTCCTTCTTCCAATTGATTAATCAAGTTCGTTTCATATCTGTTTAGTGCTTCAAAAATGAGTTTTACTCCCTCTTTTTCAGCAATATCACCAAGTAGGTTCAGTCCTTCTACAAGCCATGTAATTGATTGCTCTTTTAGAGTAACTGAGGCAGAATTTCCCTGCATTGAGCCAATGATTGCCGGGGCACCAAAACGGGCTCCAAATCTAATCATATCAGAAATGAAGGTTATTGCTTCTCGTCTTGTTTCTGTATTAGGATCGGTTAATGTCAACCCCTTTATTATCTTTCCGGCACCTGTACCAACAGCCGATAATTTAATGTTATATTTTCCCAATAAGGTCGCTAAAATATCTGAGTTAATGGAATCTGAAGATGCTGTAAAAAGTTCAACCCCATCAAATCCTAGCTCTGCCGCCTTAAAGATGCTTTCTTCAAGAGGTTCACTAAAAATCCAAGGTCCATTCTTAATTTGAGAAACTAATGACACTGTCACACTTGATTTCATCGAAAGCTACAATTTATCAAAATTTACCACAATTTTTGTAATCGGATCCGGATTTGAAGACCAATCGTCCAACGCTAGACCAGCCTCTTGAATGGAAACCATCTTAGTAATAACTTCGTTAACCGGAAATTTACCAGATTCAAGGAAACTAATAACCGGACTAAACTCGTTTAGACAATTGCGGGAACCTAATATTTCAATTTCTTTCCTGACAAAAACTCCGGTATTGAATTCTACAGGCTTCTTAGCGTAGCCAATACAAACAACCCGACCTGTGTAAGCCACTTCGTCAACTGCAGCCCGGTAGGTAATGTTATTTCCCACGGCTTCTATAATTACATCAGGACCTTCATCATTTGTAATCTCAGACAAAGCTTTGTGTAAATCTACTTCCTTAGAGTTTATTGTAAAGTGGGCGCCTGCCTTCTTAGCAATTCCCATTTTATTATTATTTACATCAATTGCTATTACCAGGGCACCGCGACTGGCAGAAGCTGCAATTGCTCCCAAGCCGACAATGCCGCACCCGAAAACAGCTACACGGTCATTGCAGGAAACTTTTCCTCTTTCTACTGCATGAAATCCAACAGTCAAAGGTTCGACAAGAGCTAATGCATCAAGTGATAATTCATTTGATGAAAAAAGGATATTCCATGGAACGGAGATATATTCAGTCATTGCCCCTGGCCTACGAACCCCCATTGTTTTATTATCCAAACAGGCATTAGGGCGACCTTTGCGGCACGAAATACATTGTCCACAATTTAAGTAAGGGTTAATTGTAACCTTCATTCCAGGTTTGAACCTTTCTGGTACTTTGCTTCCAGCTTTTTCAATAGTTGCACCCAACTCATGACCCAAAATAATAGGATATTCCTGTAATTCAAACAATCCTCGAAATCCATTCAGATCTCCTCCGCAAAATCCAACCATGCCAATACGCAGTAAAACTTCTTCAGGACCCATGATGGGCATTTCAATTTCTCTTATTTCTGTTTTACCCGGTTCAACTAAAAAAAGTGCTTTCATATATTAGTTTTATAAAGGTTTGTTTTTGGAATATTATTCTCGGGATTTCCCTCAAACCACATCATATTTTTTACAGGTTTAACCAACTTCTCGATTCGCAATAAAAGTCCATTAGGGATTGTGAAATCGAGAACCTTGATATTACGCTCAACATTTTTTATTTTTGACATCCCAACGATGGTAGTGGCAATGTCTGGATGATCAATGGCAAATCTGTTAGCAACATCTCCCAAATTCACACCGTATTCATCGCATAATGTAATTAATTTGTGCTGCATGTCCTTGACTGGTTGAGGTGATCGGTGCCATGAGGGTATCGGAGAATCTGAAAGAATTCTTTGAAGCAATGGGGAGGCATTTATCAGACCAAAACCTTTTTCTTTGGAAAGAGGTACAAGCTCATCATTAATTTCATCTTCCAGAAGATTGTAATGCGCCCATGAAAGAATCGTATCCACTTCTGTAAACCGGACAATCTGAGCAAGGTACCTGACTGGTAATCCTGTGATTCCGATATATCTTGCTTTTCCCATTTCCTTCACCTTAAGTGCTGCCGGAATAGCTTCATTTAAGACCTGTTTCATGGTTCCAAATTCAACATCATGTATTTGTAAAACATCAACATAGTCTGTCTGAAGTCTTTTCAGCGATTCGTCAACGCTTTGAATAACACTGTTATAAGAAAAATCAAAATCATTCTCCCCATACCTGCAGCATTTGGTTGCAAGAAAAATATTGTTTCGTTTACCTTTAAGTGCCTTTCCCAGGCGTGTTTCTGCAAGTGTAAGTCCATAAAAAGGTGCGACATCGAAATAATTAATACCATGATCAATCGCATAATCCACTGATTTTATCCCTTCTGCTTCATCGGCAGGTTCGAATACACTTCCTAGTGGCGATGCCCCGAATCCAATGATGGAGATATCCATATCCGTTTTACCAAGTCTTTTATACTGCATTCTTAGTTTACAATTAGTTATTAGAAAGTATTATTTACAAATAATTTAATAATCAAGAATTCAAATATTAAAGTTCATTTACTAGCTTATCCAATAAACGAATAGATTTAATTTTAAGCTAAAAATATCTTACCTATTATGATTATTGAAAGATCCAATTATTGATTATTAAAAATATCAAGCATTGCAGCTATGTTTTCCGGTTTAGCGTCTGGAGGTATATCATGAGCAGGGGATGCAACATAACCACCGTTTTTGCCAATAAATTCAAGTAATCTTTTGCATTCGTCCTGTACTTCTGATACTGACCCGAAAGGAAGAAGCTGCTGTGTACTGATTCCTCCAAAGAATGATAACTTTTCTCCATAACGTTTTTTTATATCATAAACATTCATGACTTCCGGCTGAAATGGGTTGAAAAGATCCACTCCAAGCTCAATCAGATCAGGCAAAATAGATTCTATTTTACCACAACAATGTATAATCACATACTTACCTTTTGATTTCGTCAGTTTGTACATTTCAGCAATACGAGGCTTGATATATTCGTTCCACATGTCATAGCCCATTATCAGCCCAAATTGGGATCCCCAGTCATCGCCAAACCGCATGGCATCGATACCATTCCGACAGGCATTTTCAATGATACTAAGATTGTACTCTAAAATCCTGTCAAACAGAGTGTGAATAAACTGTGGACTATCAATCATTCCTACTAGAACATTCTCCATTCCTGCTAAGATCCATGCACGCTCAAACAAGCTAAATCCCAAATCGGCTACAACAAACTTGTCAGGATTTTCCTTGATCCTTTGTTCGTAATAGGAATATCGAAACACATCAGAAGGATCTGGAAATGAAAAATTATTTACATTCGAAGATGTTATCTGGCAATTTTGTACGTTTCCGATATCTTTGTCTACTGTTCGGTTCCATTCGCAGCCAAATTCATCTGTCCAAATGTTCGGTTGAACTTCTTTCCAACTATTGGGTGCCTGTGTATCAAGCCATAATAAACAATTATTCAGCTTTGATTCAAATTCACAATCGCCGTAATACTTTGCCATATTTGCCCTTGCAATATGTGTAAAGGTTACGTGATATGGAATTTTAGTAGGCTGGTTATGCGAAAGTGATGTTATCACGAGTTCTCTGTTGTTCATAATGTTTTAAATAAATTTAATCAAAAACCAGTTAATCTGTCAGTTGTTTCTCAATTTCCTCAAGAGATTTTCCTTTCGTCTCAGGAAGGTATACACTCAAAACAATGAAGCCTGCGATACAAATCATGGCATATAACCAGAAATTCAATGTCCATCCCAGGTATTCATTGATTTTCGGAAAAGAAAACGTAAGGGAGAAATTACCGATCCATAGTGCAACTGCAACAAGCGACATGGCTGCACCACGAATACGATTCGGAAAGATTTCAGATAAAATAACCCATGTCACAGGAGCAAGCGTAAACGAATATATCGCCACACTTGCCAGAGTCAATATTATTATGGGGACCCCGATTATTCCTATATGAAAAAGATATCCTTCTAAAATATAAATTATGGCCAAAGATCCGGAACCCAGCAACATTAAGGTTTTCCGGCCAATCTTTTCAATGATGAAAATGGTAGAGATCACAGCGATCACCATGATTGTGCCGATCACCACGATTTGCAGCATCATTTCCTTCATGTCGAAGCCTGCGGCTTTAAATATGTCTGCTGCATAGTAAAAAACCACATTCATTCCGCACCATTGCTGAAAAAAAGTCAGAAAAACCCCAAGCAATATCACTTTGAATAACCTGCCTTTAAACAGCTCCCCTAGATGGACTTTGGCTACTTCATCACTTGAAATTGTGCTTTTTATTGCCAAGATTTCAGTCTCAGCATAATTTGCACCGCCAATTTTTTCAAGAATATGTCGGGCCTTGTCATTTTTACCTGCTTTCATCAGCCATCTGATGCTTTCAGGCATAAAAATCATTAATAGAAAAAAAATTGCTGAAGGAATTACTTGAAGTCCAAACATCCATCTCCACCCCATTTGACCATTCCAACTTTGCCTGATTATTTCAGCAGTTGCTTTCGCAGGCATCTCAGTATCTAGCAAAGATATTTGCCAATTGGCAATCTGCGCTGCCAAAACGCCAATATTTATCATTAACTGATTAATAGACACAAACTTACCTCGTAAATGAGAAGGAGCCATTTCTGCAATATATACTGGAACCAAATTCAGCGCAATTCCGATACCAATACCTCCCATAACTCGAAAAACATTATAAATGGGAAAGCTATTGGCTGAGGCAGTACCTATTGCTGCAACAGCAAACAAAAATCCAGAGAGAATCAGCAAACGTTTTCTTCCATATTTATCACTTAAGAAAATACAGCCAAATGCACCGATCATACATCCGATAAGTGCAGAACTTGTTCCCCAACCCTTCATATAGGGAGTAGTAATATTAAAATAAGGTTCATAGAAAGGTTTGGCGCCTCCGACAACTACCCAATCGTAACCAAAGAGAAATCCACCTATTGCTGCCACAAATGATATAAGCCATAAATATTTAATGTTGTATACTGATTTATTAATCATATAAATTAATTTTTAAATTAATATTCAATTCACTTATTGTGTTTTCATTTTACAATTTAATACGATCAGGGAATACGTTATGGTACTATTTTCCATAACGATCAATAATCCAATTAAGCTTATTCCGGTAATAAGAGAAATTTTCAAAATCAATATCTGGAGGGATAAAATGATCACCAAATGGGATATAGCCGCCGGTTTTTAAAACAATTTCCACTGGTTCAAGAATTTCATCTATTCGTCTTTTACCATATTGTATCTCCGATTTAGAAATACCCCCTAACATTTGCAGTTTTGGATATTCTTTACGCACTTTAACTATATCCATACCACAATGCGTTTCAAAAGGATACATTCCAGTCACTCCTGCTTCAATGAAAAGAGGGATAATCTCGTTGCAATCACCATCTGTATCAAGTAGGATTATTTTTACATTTTTTGACTTCAGAAAGTCCCCTATTCGCTTAATATAAGGAAGAAGAAATTCTCTTACCATGTCATTAGAAATCATGCATCCCTTGCCAAAAGAAATGTCCTCCCATATTTGCCAATGATCAATTTCAATCCTGGAAATCACTTCTTCGAACACAGCAAGCCAGACTTCTGTCAATGTATTAAGTATGTCATGAATAAAATCTGGTTTCATACAATACCAGAGAAACAAGTTTTCATAACCGATCAGGTGGGCCAATGTCCCAAAAAATCCATATGGATATCCTCCAATCGCAAGCGGGTAATCCCGGTCATTGTATTCTTCCACCAACGTATCCCAGTTCTCAGGGAATCGTTCTTTAATATTTTCAAGATTAAAACGTTCTTTTTTAAGTTTCTCCCAACTTTCCTCATCCTTTATTGGCCATGATAAAGATGTTGGAATCGTCGCTTCGTCTTTTAGAAACACACGCTTAACTCCGTCTATATCAATATAAATAAGCTTATTGTCATCCTCATCAAAAACCTCAATATCAAACAAAGGACAGAAAAGCAGATTTACGTTTACCAACCGTTGAGTATAATCCATTCCAAAATGATGTTTTACATCATAATCAAGAGGAAATCCCTGTGTTGGCCAGTATGCTCCTCCAGCCATAATCGCAATACCTTTGGGTAACGTACCTGCTCCTTTAGAGGTCCAGGCTCTACTGTATAACGATGCTGTCGGACTCGAAATGATTGGATCCGGTACAGGAAATTTTATCATTGGAAGTCCCTGTTTATACCAGTTACTGACTGTTTCACCCCAATAACCAAATTCCCATTTTAAGGAGTGGACATCGGTATTGAAATTCATAACTTCGTGAAATCGCTCTCTTAAATTCATAATAAATTATTAAATTACTTGACCGCATATGCTACTATTTTCGTAATTACCCTTAATTGATAAAGAATCCCGCTAATTTTTAGTAAATCAAGAAGAGTAATATTTTAATTTTCCAATCAAGAGACATTATTTATGGTAGTTATCATTTGGTCGCCATGTGGATTTTAAACGACCAGGCGTGCTCGCAAGGTCGTGACTTTTCATCCTGCAGGGATTCCGGAATATCAATAGTCAATCCCTGTTCATCTTGGCTCCATTTCAATGATTTTTCAACGCCCAAAATGTTAATAGTGGTGTTTGGTTCTGCTTTTAAACCTTTAAGTGTCAAACTGCGTCCAGGCCATTCCCTACAAATTGCATAGGCGAACTTACTATTCTTGCTGCGTGTGTAACAAACATTACCTTCTTGGTAAGGTGGTAAAGATCGTGTAGCATAAATTGCTTCACCATTTACTTTCAACCAAGCTCCTAGTGCTTTAAACCTGTTTATCACACTTTCGGGATAAACCCCGGATGCATTTGGACCGCCAATAATCACAAGATTTCCATTTCTACTTACAATATCAATAAATTTATGAATCAATTTAGAGGGCGGGCCAAGTGACATTTCATCATCCTCGAAGTTGTAGGCAAATGACTTGCTTATACCTTGATTCTCTTCCCATGGATGAGTATATGATTGAGTTGAATTATATTCGCTAGCAAAATAATCTCCATGAAGGTCGCGCGTTCCTTTGCCAATACGGTCATTTACAGCCACTTCCTTACGACCTTCGGCTTTATTATAAAAATATGCTATCAAATCGCGACTATGAATTATTTCAGCCGGTGTTTCCCATTCTCCATCACCCCATAGCCCGTCTGGATCGAAACGATCAACCATTTCTTTAACCAATGGCTCCATATATTGCTCATAGTAATTTTTGACCGGTATATTGCCTGATACACGTCGCTGTGTTTCTGCTGTAATTGGAAACACACCCTTATAACGGCCCCAATCCCATCTTCGATAGCAAGGCTTTCCATCATCTCCTATCATGGCCGTAGCCCATTCTTCATAGCAAAAATACATGAACACCTTGAAATCGCGCTTCTTGGCTGCCGCAATAATCGGGGTAAGAAGATCCTTCATTGGTCCCATTTGAACAGTGTTTCGTTTGGTCCACTGAGAGTCCCACCAGGCAAGTCCATCATGGTGTTTAGACATTGTAATTAAATACTTAGCACCTGCCTCCTGAAAAAGTGAAAGCATGGCGTCAGGATTAAATTGTTCAGCTTTCCACATTGGAATAAAATCATCCCATTGAAAATCAGCACCCCAGTATTTTGCATGGTGTTGCATGACAACTGAATCACGATACATTTCGCAACCATATGCATCAGGATAGGTTGCCGTCTTTTTTCCCCGTTCTTTATCCCATGCAGGCACTGAATGGATTCCCCAATTTAGCATTATGCCTAGCTTGGCATCGAGAAACCATTCAGGAGCATGGTGCTTATCAAGGGATTCCCAGGTTGGTTTCCACTTTCCTTTTAAATTTACTTTATCGATTTGCTTAATAGCACTTTCAGCTTTTTTCATTTGAGCGACAGAAAACTTCTGCATTAATTGCTCTGTAGTATATTTATATTCAAAAGGTTTAAATTTTACCGGACGCATCGGTGGTACTGTAACATTTTGTGCTGTTAGATTCTTTGAACAACAACACAATAATAAAAAACATAATAAAATTTCAATGATTGATTTAATTGAGTTCATTTTAAAGACTTTGATTTATTCACTTGTAAATACATTAAACAGATTGATATCGAAACAAACATTTAATCAAATAATCCAGAGGCCAATATTTGTTTTCGACTTTGATTTATTTTATACCTTAAGTATGGTAACCTTTTAAATCTCTATTTTGAAAGTATATGAATATTTACATGGGCGGTTCAATTCGTTCTGTAAATTGTCGGGTATTTCAATAGTAGTCAAACCCTCATTTTGATTATAATGCCAATTTAGAGCATCTTTAGTACCTAATAAATAGATTTTAGAACCTTCTTTGGGAGTAACCGATTTCAAATTTAATTGTCTACCAGGCCATTCAGTGGCAATAGCAAATACCGTTTTATTGTCTTTACTTTTTGTATACTCTACTATACCTTCTGATTTTATAGAATAAGTTCTGGTACTGTAAATTCCTTCACCATTAACTTGTAACCATTTACCTATATCCTTTAACCTGTTTTCCTGAACTTTTGGTAAAGCCCCTTGGCCATCTAAATTGATTATTAACAAAAGGTTTCCTCCATTGGCTACAATATTGACGAACATTTTAACAAACATTTTTGTGCTTATAACATTAGCTTCACTATCTTGCCAGTTATAACCAAATGATTGGCTTATACCCCGATTCGCTTCCCATGAATGAGTTTGAACTTTATCATCGTTATCATAAAATTCACTGGTAAAAATATCGCCTCTTTTGAAACGAAGTCTTTTCCCATCACTACCAAGCCCATAACGATCGTTCACAGCAACATCTTTTCTTCCCTGAGCGTGATTATAGAAATAGGCAGAAATATCATAAGTTTGTAAATCAATTGCTGAAGTTTCCCATTCACCATCATACCAAAGAATATCAGGATCATATTTGTCTATAAATTCAGTGGACTGAGGTACTATATAATCCCTTGAAAATTTTTTTACGGCAACTTTCCCTGATGATTTTTTTTCCATTGTTACTGAATATGGTACTATTTTTCCACCCCAAAGTCGATTTGCAAGAACACCTTCATCATTAATAATAGGGTATTCCCAATCTTCGACACTAAAATAAAAACCAAATTTAAGTCCCCGCTGCCTGCATTGATCTACCAGTGGTTTTATTAAATCTCTTTTTGGTCCCATATTACAGGCATTCCTCTGAGTATAGGAAGATGGCCAGAGGCAGAATCCAGAATGATGCTTGCTAAAAGGAATTACATATTTCATACCTGCCTCAATGGCTAATTTTGCAAGCATCTCGGGATTATACTCCTTTGCGGTAAATAAAGGGATAAAATCGTCCCGTTCAAAGTCCTTCCCCCAGTTCTTCTCATTGTATTTAACCGTGGATGGATCAATATACATATTGCGTTCATACCAATCTGGATACATTGCTCCATTTTTTTGTGTAGGCGCCCATCCTGCGACTGACCAAAGCCCCCAATCAATAAACATTCCAAATTTGGCATCTTTGAACCATTCAGGAGTTTGATGGCTGTCAATGGACTCAGGTGTTGGCTTCCATTTTCCTTTATTATTTACCTCTGTAACTGTTTTGTATTGCTTGGCTGAGCGTTTCATCATTTCTATTGAGAAATGTTCCTTTAAACCTTCCAATGAATATTTGTATTGAAATGGTTGGAAATTGTCAGGTTTCCTGTTTTGTTTAGGAGCAATCGGGATAGTGTCTTTTACAGCGAATTGCCCAAATCCAGGAACTGTTAGTAAAAAGAGCAACAATCCACTGATTATCATTAAAGGCTTCATTTTTAGTTATTATTAGGAATTGTAATAAAATAATAATAGGAGTTTAATATGGAGATAATATCAATTTTGACAGGAGCAGAAATGCCTAATCACAAGCATCCTATTTGACATTCTATCAAAATAATGCAAATTATTATAACCCATAACAGAATAGGCAAGTCGCTGGAAAATAACAGGAATAAAAGTGGATGAGAATTTCAGTTTATTATGGCAGGAGATAAAATCTCCTGCCATATCTTTTTAATATCCTGGATTTTGTTGCATACCGGAGATATCAATTTCAGATTGAGGAATAGGTAAAAGATACTTTTTAGTCGGGTTAAAAGTTCTAGTGTCGAGTTGAATATAGGAGTTAGCCCAGGCTACTTCACCAGTAGTCATATTCACTGATCCATCTCTAGTCCCATAAGTCGGGCCATTTAACGCAGTTGAACCAATATCCCATCTTTTAATATCCCATAATCTTAAACCTTCTAAAGCAAGTTCAACCCTCCGTTCCCTACGTACTAGATCACGTGTGAGTGTGGTGGCTGGTGGTAAATTACCTCTTGCTCTAAGTTGATTTATGTATTGGAGTCCAATATCCAAATTTTGACCAGTCTCAACTGCTGCTTCGGCATAAGTCAGATACATCTCTGCCAACCTTATTAATATCATATTGACCCCGTATGTTGATGGAACCTGTGAGATTGGAATACCCTTTATATATTTTAATATATTCATACCTGTACGACAGGAATTTACATCTGAATGATAATCTACATTTAGGGTTCCATCTGGTAAAAGTCTATCTAAAGAGTTGTAAATTTTGCCATTCCATACCATTCCAGGATGAAGAAATGTCATATTCATTCGAGCATCCCGGTTATTAAAAGGATGTGTTGGATCATATCCCGAGCTTGGATCGTCAATTGTTTTACCAAGGGTTGTTTCGTATGCATCAACTAAACTTTTTGTAGCCCCAAGTGCAGAATATCCACCATATGAGGGTGGCAAAAGCAGCTGGAGTATAAATGTTGAGGAAATATTATTATTTACATAATCGATAGCTAATATTTCTTCCTTATCGGTTGTTGCATTCCCTGGTAAAAACATCCCCTGATAATCCGGATTCAATTGATAGGTATTCATATCAATTACTTTTTTCGCATCAATCATTGCATCACTATAATCACCAGTGTAAAGTTCCAGCCTTGCTTTTAATGCTATTGCTGCCCCTGCAGTAACGTGTCCTCCTGATTGAATATTATTTTGAACTGGAAGAATTTGACTAATTGATGCCAATTCATTTAAAATGAATTTTTGAACCTGAGCTACAGGAGTCCTGACATGAGGAATAGAATCCAAGCTCAATACATTGGTCACTAAAGGCATATCACCAAATAATTGTGTTTTAAAGAAATAGTCATATGCTCTTAAAAAACGGACTTCTGCTTTATATTCCTCCTTGGTAGTTGGATCCATATTCACACTTTCTATATTCTTAAGAAAGTTATTGCATTTCGCTATTAGCGTATATGAAAACCAAATATTACTGCCACCTTGTGATTCAAACCATAAACCGACAGAGGAGGTAGAAGTATAGCTTCCATTAGCAACAAATTCGAAGGCATAAAACTGGTCATAAAAGTTATCACTCATAGAATCAAACCATAAGACATTTGTCCAACACTGCCAATTATTATAACAACCAGTCAATGCTAAATCTGCATCAGCTTTTGTTTTCCAGAAAGTTGCAGTTGATAGTTGATTTAGAGGAACAACTTCCAAAAATTTATTATTGCAAGAAGAGAAGAAACATACAATTATTAAAATAAAGAAATATTTTTTCATGATCTTTCATTTAAAAGTTAACATTTAGACCTAAGGTGTAAATTTGGGTCTGAGGATAGGTATAATTTGCCGTATTGGAAGAGCCATTTATCTCTGGATCATAATCCTTCATAAATTTTGTAAATGTTAAAGGATTTTTACAGCTAAGAAAAACGGCTGCTTTTGCTAAATTCACTTTTTCGGTCCATTTTGAAGGTAAAGTATATCCAAGTTGTAAGCTTTTTAATCTTAAATAATCAGCTTTTAATACCTGAAAAGAACTAAAATTTGTGGCATCGAGTCTTGATGGGCTATTGATCAGGGTTCGCGGATAGTATCCTTTCTTTATTACCTGCCCATTTTGAACAATTGTCCGGTCAAGATGTCTATTATAGGCAGTCCCTCCATCAGTGAATGGCCAGAAAATATTTCCTAAAGAGGTATAGACATTTGCTGCACCTTGAAAAATAACCATCAGATCAAAATGATGATATGAAAGACTCAAATCAAATCCATATGTAACTACTGGGATTGGATTACCTAAAACTACTCTATCTTTAGCATCGATGATACCATCTCCATTCTGATCTTTAAAAATAAGGTCTCCAGCTTTTACGGGTGAACCAACAACATGAGGTAAAGATGCAGCGTCTGCATCAGACTGGTAGATTCCAATACATTGATATCCGTAATAAGAATTCCACGGAACACCAACGCGTTCAATTTGATTTCCCAAGGACGGTTTAGGGAATTTTTCAACTTTGTTATGATTAATACCAATATTCCCTCCAATATTATAATTTAAAGCACCAATGTTATTATTATGCCGCACCTGTATTTCAAATCCTTTATTTCTCATAGAACCTGCATTTATAGTTGGAGCAGGCAATCCAAAGACTGCAGAAACAGGAATATTTGCAAGGATATTATCTGTTAATCGATCATAATAATCAACGGTAGCTGAAAATTTATTATTGAACAAATTAGCATCAAAACCAAGATCCTTCTCCGTTGTTGATTCCCAGGTTATATTAGGAACATTAGCTGTAGTTACTGCTGCACCGCTATGCATTGCACCTCCAAAAGGATAGTTTTGGCCTAAATTTATTTTTGCTGCATACAAATAATCACCAATGTTATGATTCCCTAGCTTACCCCAGGATCCCCTTATCTTTAAGTTATTTATCCAGGATAAATCTTTTATAAATTTTTCTTCTGATAATCTCCATCCAGCGGAAAAGGATGGGAAAGAACCCCATTGATATCCAGGACCAAACTTTGAAGAACCATCCCTGCGTAAATTTGCTTCAAATAAATACCTGCCTTTATAATCGTAATTAATCCTGCCGAAATAAGAGCCAATTCTGGCTTGGCTTGAGTTTCCACTATTGGTCATACTACTAGATGCTCCTGCATCAATCTGATTTAAAGAATTTGAAGGCAGACTATTCCTATATAGATTATCATAATTGTATGTGTAAGATTCGCGGTCTACACCTAATAAGAGTTTTAAATTATGGTTATTCACACTTTTTGTGTAGGTTAAAAAACTCTGTAGGGTAATTGTCTTCGCCCTTATTAAATAATCTGTAACATTATTCGGACCCTGAGTATTACCATTGCTATACGCAATAGAATTAATATCTAATTTATTATCATCCAAGCTGTAATTTATCCCCATTATTCCTTTAAGAACAAGCCCTTTCAGTAAAGTTAATTCTCCAAATACACTTTCCACCGCATGATAATTATTTCTACCATAACTACCTCCATTTTCTAATATAGCAAGTGGATTTCCGTTTAACCAAGGGACATAATTACCATTTGCATCTTTAATTGGTGCAGTAGTAGGTATCATTTCAACTTGTCGGAATAATTGAGCAACCCCAGGGTCCTGGCCAATTGGGTTAGTAGGTTCTGAAATTGCACTATTCGACAAACTAGAGTTCAAACCGACGGTCAACCAATTATTTACTTTACTATCCAGATTGAACCTTAGATTATAGCGTTTATAATTTGTTCTTGCAACAAGGCCATCCTGGTCATAATATTCCATTGAAAGAAGAAATCTAGATTTTTCGGTTCCACCTGAAAAGGATAGATTATGTGTTTGCGTGAAATCAGTGCCTGTTTTTAGCAATTTGCCATACCAATCAGAATTTGGATAATTATATGGATCAGACCCTGACTTGAATTTCTGAATTTCTGCTGCAGAATAAATAGGAGCAAGCCCATCGTTTGCATATGCTTCATTCAATAACGTTGCCTGATCCCAGGAATTGAGTATTTGAGGTCTGTGTATAACTCTTTCACTACCTAAATGGACTTGATAATTAACTTTAATACTTCCTAAATTGCCTCTTTTTGTAGTTACTAAAATTACGCCATTTGCAGCACGAGTTCCATATATTGAAGCTGCTGCTGCATCTTTTAAAACATTTATATTATCAATGTCGTTTGGATTAATGTCATTCATCGTTGCTTCAATCCCATCAATTAATACCATTGGGCTTGAGTTGTTCATTGTTCCCAAACCCCGAATTAAGACATTCATGATTGTTGCTCCCGGTTGACCAGAACTTTCTGTAACAAAAACCCCAGGCATTAGCCCCTGTAGTAAAGATGTAGAACTTGTTGCAACTCGTCCGCCTAATTGTTTTGTATCGACTGAGCTTACCGAACCTGTTAGATTCGCTCTTTTCTGTGTTCCATAACCAACAGCCACAACTTCATCTAACCCAAATGTTTCTTCCAACATCGTTGTATTTATAGTTGTTTTGCCAGTAATTGCAATCTCCTGGGACTTCATCCCAACAAATGAAAATGTAAGAGCTTTCGAATCAGCCGGGACTGATATTCTGAACTTTCCCTCAGAATCTGAAACCGTACCAGAAGTTGTGCCTTTAACCACAACACTCACTCCTGGCAATGATACTCCTTTGGTATCGGTAATTTTGCCGGAAATTTCTTTCTTTTGGGGTTGTTCTCCTGTTAATGTTGGAAATTCACTCTTTTCTGACGATAAGATCACTATTTGTCGGTCATGAATTTCATAATCATTATTTGTTCCTTTAAATAGTTGATCAAGAATTGATTTTACAGTTTCATCATCAACCTTTATATCAATCTTTCGGTTAAGATCAACTGACTTTTCACTGTAGATAAATATAAATTCACTAGTCTTCTCTATTTCCTGAAAGACCTGATAAACAGTCCTATTTTCCAAATTCATTGTGAACTTTATTTGCTGTGAATAGCCGTTGGCAGTTACAGAGGCTATGGATGCAAACAAGAAAAAGGTTAATAGTTTCATTTTTAACAGAATTTTTGACATGCTGTTATAATAACAGCATAAACTGATCAATTTTTTTTTCATACATTTGTTTGTTTATTATTAATACCATAATTAGATAAACTCTGAAAGCCAGTGGAGTCGCAATCTCCCTGGTTTTCTTTTTTCTTTAACTTTTTTAATTTCTCATAGGCTGTTTTTTTATATTGGTTTTAATTGTTACAATTTTACCTGTTATTTGATATTCAAATTTTGTAACCCTTGATAATACAATCATTACTTCATTTAATGATTCTTTAAGATCCAGTTTGCCTGATACAGGCAAAATTTTAGAAATTACTGTTTGGTCGTATTCAAAATTTATATTATAATATTTTTCAAGTTTTTTCAATACCAATTCAAAATCTTCGTTTTTAAATTCATACCAACCATTTACCCATGAAATATATCTACCTGATTCCAATTCTGATTTCAATGCAATGTTTTTCCCTGTTTTATCGTATGTAGCTTTTTGGTTTGGCACCATCTGAATTTTTTCTGTAAAAAGCCTCGTATTATCCCAAATATTGACACTTCCTTCTAATAAAACAGTTTCACATAGATTATCCGATTTGTACGCACTAACATTGAATCGAGTGCCAAGAACTTCTACATTAATTTCGGCAGTGGATACAATAAAAGGCTTATTAACATTTTTTGCAACTTCAAAATATGCCTCACCGTCTAAAAAGACTTCCCTTTTCTTGCCATTAAATTCTTGAGGAAAAGCAAAGCGGCTTCCTGCATTTAGCCACACTGTTGTACCATCTCCCAACACAAGCTTCGATTTTTTCCCAAAAGGAATAATCACCTCATTAAATTTCGCATTGTTAGTGGCTTTATTGATCGTTGACTGATTTTCAATTATTTGATCATTATCGATTTGAATGGCACACTGTCCCGTTAAAACCTTAATTTTTGATTCAGATTTTTCTAATTTGACAGTATTTCCATTGGAAAGCACTAATAATAGACTTTCTGTTTTCAGATCATTTCTGGATTCGGAAAATTGATATTGATTTTTGACCTTGTTAAAATGCAGGTATAACAGTCCTCCGAGTGAGATGATAATCAGGATTGAGGCCGCAACTCTGACGAAAGTTTTTAAACTAATAGATTTATGGTGTCTGGAAAACTCAGTATTAAATCTGTAAATATTATCCCATAACTTCTGATTCTTTTCTTTGGCAAGTATTTCCTCTTCAGATGTTTGGAAAAGCTGAAGAATTTTTCGCGCTTGAATAATGTTATTTGCAGATTCACTTTCATATTGAAGGAATTGGTCCCACTCTTCAGGTGAGTTCAGTCTTTTTACAATAGAAACAAATTCCTGATCATGAAGCAGATCTTCAACTGAATAAGCGTTGTATTTTTTTCCTCTCATTTCCCTTTTATTTTTATACAAAAAGGAAGAATGAAAGATTTTGTGACAGAATAAAAGAAATATATTTTTATTCGGTTGTTAACCTTCTATAAATGAATAGCAGAAAAAATTTATTCTTCGACATAAATTGCTTCAGAGAATTGATACTACGTGAGACTAACTGACGGGCTGAATCATAATTAATAGACATTATTTCACAAATCTGATCATAATCGTAGCCAAGTGTAAATTTGTAATAAATCACTTCTCGTTGCTTTGCATTTAATTCTTTTAGCCCTCGCCTGATAAACTTTACGCGAATCGATTGTTCTTCATCCGTTATCATCTCCTCTTCAATGGAAAACACAATTTCAGGCACCAGATTGTATTCCCTGTCAAGTTTTGTCAATTTATGTTTAATTTCAATTCCGCGTAGAAGTTTTCTCCGGAACGATTTTAACAAGTATAAACGGATATTATCGGTTTGACTAACAGATTTTCTGTATTTTATTAAATCATAAAATAAATCCTGAATTATATCCAGAATAAACTCTTCGTCAGAAGTGAATCTTTTACCATAAAAAAAAAGAAAATCGATATTTTGACTATAAATAAATGATAAAGCATTCGCTTCTTCATTTTTAAATTCATTCCAAATATCTTTATCGGTTGTCAATTTGTTAGTGTTTTTTAAGAACAAACAAATATAAAAATAAATTAGAGTAATGAAAACCAGTATAAAATATCAATAATCCGTAGAAAAGGATTTAACGTAAGTGCAGAAATGGTCACACACTCTTTGCAGATTGGTTTAATCCCAATGAATTATTGGAACTGGGATAAGACCATAATCATTACACATCTTTTAAAATAATTATCATCTTTTCACATTCTCGGAGAAACAAAGGTACTTTGATTCAAATTAATCAGATGACCATATTTGGTCCAAATACGTTTATCCACAGCATCCCCGAAATGGGTGGCCTCTTCAGGTAAAATGGAATTCTTCTTTTCAGAAGTTTTATCTTTCTCAAACTTACCATTTCGATCAATAACCCTGGTATTGTTCATCGAAATAAGGGTGTACTTGCATTTTCGACCATTGATGATGAATTTAGGATAACGGGGATCTTTACCTTTCAATATATTCATCCACAATAAGTATTTATCATGCTGGGGAGGCTCCATCCCTTTATGGACCCGTGATTCAATATTCCAACCATTTTTTTTAAACCGTTCAATGGCCTGGTCATTGTAGGTCTTGGAATTCTTGATGTTAGGCTGCCGGGAATCTCCGTACCGGTCCCGGAAATAAATAACCTCCTTATTGGGATGTAGAGAATAATAGCCACACACTTTATCCACCAGATCATCAATCATAACCCCGGGAGTATCCGATTTTACGAAAAACTCATTAATCGTACAATCAACATTTTCAACGATTTTGGTGACAAAATTATAACTCCGCTCCTGCCCTACCGAAAACAAGGCGATTTTGGAACCCCAGTCCGGAACTAGCTCCAATGGTTTTCCAGGATCACAATCCAAATCAAACTGGGAGTTTTCATTCTCCAGTTGGTTGATATCCCAATTGCTGTTTTCTGCAATCCCTCTGATTAAATCATCATTGTACGCATTATAATAAATATGCACCTGATTATCCAGGTGGTAATAGCAATCCTCTACCTGATCAATGATCCAATTGAGAATCTCAATCATAAAGGTGAGCAGGTTCTGCTTCTCGTATTCCCTTACGATGTAAGAGAATCCCAGATTCTTAATGTTATCAAAAGCATTAGCCAGAGTAAAGAGTATTCCCTCTTTTGAAACAAAAGGGGTGATCTTCATCTTTAGCCTCACAGTTTCATTCCAGATATCCTTAAATAATCCGGAATTCTTTTCCTTGAACGCATCAATGAGCTGAAGTTGTAGTTTTACAATGTTGTTCCAGATCTCGAAGATTAAAATATTCTCTTCCTGCTGGTAATAGTCACCGAATTTTAACAGCCATTTCTGTTCTGCCGTATATGGCATAGACGAAACATACCTGAACCCATGGTGCTGAAGAATCCGTTTACCAGGATCAACTCTAAAGCCCCAGATATCTTCATTTCCCCGGTTAGCGGGTGAAACTTCTTCGTCATACCGCTGCTTATTGAGTGTCAATGCCTCATCCACAATCTCACGGTCAAGGTTTGGGCCACGTGAAGAGCCAGCCCGTTCCTGAGAAAGCATTAAAAAACCGGTCCCGTTGGAAAAGGAGATGAAATTGTCATATTGGGTAACCTTTTCATAAGGTTCCTGAAAATGTAACCGTTTGGGAGGCTTGCCACCAATGATAAAATCCTTGTCTTTCTCATAACCTAACTTCTCCAGGAATTTAAGCGTTGATGGCAGCGTTCGGGTATAGATCTGTCCAAAAGTCCTTCCTGTAATGGAAGTTACGGACCTGGGCATGCTGCGGATGATCCGGTTCATCTCCCATCCAATTATGTACGATTTACCAGTGCCCCTCCCGTGTATATTCACTTCGCTTTTAGCCTTACTCAATACAGATAGCTGCTGCGGCCTGTTCAATTCAATTAGTTCGTTAATCATGATTTCATAATCTCATCAGCTTCAATATCGGTAATCTCATCACCGGCACAAATAATCCGGTTGATCTCTTTCAGGGTTGCATTGGGCAAATTCTCAATGCTGTCCAGATCAATCTTTACCTCCTGGTGATTGTTCTGAATCAAAATGTAATATTTATGCTTCTCACTACGCTTTGGATCAACCAATTCATCAGGTTGGACACCAATCAGTTTAATCAGATTGGCATGTTCCATTGCAATTATCCGCCGGTCTTTATCGGATTTGGATTTCTTGCAGGTTAAAATATTATCCACAATATCATTGATCATCCAGCTACGCCAGAAACCCCATTCAAATTCATGAACGGTATTGTATAGCCTTTGAGCCAGCTTGATGTCATCATAAACCTGAACCTTACTCAGATGACTGTATTTTTGCTGATGCAGCATATACGCATTTTTACGAATCGGATTCTTATCCAGAACCCTAATCACCGACATTACACGCTCAAGTTGCTCCTGTTTCTTTTCCGATAGAGGGGAATGTAACGGATCCAGAATATGAGCCTTTATCAGATCATAACTGGTTTCTTCCAAAGATATTTGATTCATTATCTGTTCTCTTTTTGAAAGTTTAGTAATTGCTGCTGCGAAGGGCTGGAACCATTCAGGGCAGCTTGTTTAATGGCTTTGCGAAGCAAAACCTCACCACTAAGCCACCCTCTTAGATAAGCGGCTACAATTGGCTGTCTGGTGGCTTTGCATATGACTCCTTCAGTAAACTCTTCGCTCTCTAGTTCATTCATTTCCAGGCAAATTGCTATATCATCCGTGGAGAAGAACAGGCCGGCCATCTCCTCCACCATATCAAGCTGTTCCGCGTTTAAATTCATCTTCCAAAACATTTAAATCAAATTCAAATACACTTGGATCGGTAAATATCGTTCCACGTTCCAGTTTGGGATTATCCGTTGCATTCTGACTCGTTACAATAGACAAATTCCATTTGTCATTCCAAAGCAGAGCAACTTTGGCATGCACCGAGGTACACCGGTATTCGAAACTTTGCATGAGCATCTGAAACGGTTTTGGGCTCATTGTTTTAACCCGGTTATCAATGATTACCCGAAAGGAAAGCAAATCCTTCTTTTCAATCCGGTTTTGCAGCTGTTCAATGCTGGTCTGACTAAACGAATAAGAAGTCATCAAGCAATGGACCGGCCCGGTCTGCCGGATTAAATAAATGATCAGCCGCACCAGGTTAAAATTACCCCAGCTGTAATAATGGGTATCCATCCCGGCCGTAAGCTTACCAATCGCTTTACTCAGGTTTTTATCGGTATCCGCTATAAAAGCATTTTCCCCTTGGTCTGAGATCAAACCAATGGCTTCCTTTTTTAAACTATGATCTGCAGTACTTGGTGCATTTTCAGGATCAACGACCACCAGATCTTTTGAATTAAATAACATCTATTCCAGATTTACCAGTTGATAATCAATATCCTCAATCATTTTTATACGTTCTCTAATCCGAAGTTCAATCAGGATACCTTTGGCGGAAACGGGGTTCTTTCCTATTTGATTTAAGTTGGCTTTTTCAATTAAGCCCAATTTCTTCTGATCCTTGGAATTCGAGGTTTGGAGGTTTTTCTTTTGCTTTTTTAATTCAACTTCATTCTTTTGAATTACCAGATTATCTTTTTTGGCTGATTCCTCCGGATATATAAAGCTCTCCTCCGGGATTTTCCAGTCAACCAAGAATTTCTGTTTGGCCTCGTAAAGAAAAATAAACCGGTCAGAAATCTGCTTGATCTGATCCAGTAGTTTTACACGCTCTTTAATCCGAATTCTTTTATTCGAATCATCCATGCTGACCATTTTACCGTGCAGAAGGCTCCGCTGTTGATACAGGTCGGACATATCATTCATTATCCGGTGAATAATAACCGGATACTCATCCTTCAGACCAGGAAAAATGATTTTTTCATCAAACTCATTTTCATCTTCCTCATTGCGCCTTTCACGGAAAACATCAATGGCTTCTTTGGATCCCCTGGGGGCTACAAGTGTCTGATTAGATTTAAGCCGCTGATCAAAATCATCGCTCCCGTAATCATCGATATTTTCAATCAATAGCTTCCAATTGGTATGATTAGCCAGGCCTGCAACCTTGCACAGTTCATAGGCTAATTTATCCTTTAGCTTCTTCTCTTTCCCGGCAAACTGGCTTAAGAGCCCTTGCCTTCCAGAGAGATTAATAACCAAACTTACGCCTTCATTGTAATTCATGCCGGATTTTATCCAGTCGATTACTTTTATCTTATGCTCTTCCATTAGTCAGTTAATAACTTCATTTTAAATACTTATCATAATCCATCCCTTCTGCTAACCGGCAATAGTGAAGAATGTAGAGCTCTTTGATCAGTCGGATCTTTAATCCGGCCTCCAGTACAGCGTAGCTGATCTTGCTGTCAACTCCAAGGATATTTTTACGAATTGTTTTGTGGTAAACCTCATCCCGGATATTTACCCAGGTGCCTTTGCGGATTACCATTAAATGTCCGGCAATCTTTCCGTTAATCTCGTCAATTCTGTTTTTATAATTCTTTGCACACTGATCAGCAATCTTTTTGTGATACAAAATAGAATCTGAATTCATATTGACACCTGGAAGCATCTGAATCGGATAATGACAACGACTTGCATAACAGGTAAACAGTCCGGTATCCGGATAATCAGCCGTGTACCTTTTTATGACCTCTCCAAAATCCGGTCTTAAAAAGGCAATATCCCCATCAGTGATTACCACCCATTCATTTTCATTTTTGATTAACCCGATATAACGGTCTATCGCATAAAAGAGCCGCTTCTGGTCATCATAGGGAGTAAAGAACCAAATCATTTTTTTTAATAAAAATAAAGTGCAGAAAAACAGGAAGAAAGGACATAAAAAAAACTCCGTTGCCAGAGTTTTCTTTTAAAATATAAACTTACAAAACATGGTTACGTACTGTTCTTTTTGCTTCCAGACCTTTTCAAACCAACCTTTACCAGTTTGGGTTTTTCCAGAGTTTCGAATTTATCCGGTTTCTCCGAATTATCCAAAACCCCGTAAAGCTCCTTATTCCCCAACTCGGTAATCTGAAGATAAGGAAAGTCGCTTTCCCAAAGCTTTTTCAAAACCTCAAGTGATAGGTTTGGTTTACTAAAATCAACCTCACCGCACAGAAAGGTAATCACCTTACCAGGTTTCAGACGAATCAGTTTAAAATAGTCTGTCCACATCTTTTTTCGCGTTAAACTTCGGCCTCAGTTAGTGGAAGGGTTCCCTTATAGACAAACTGATTGTTAGTCTTATAGGTGAATTCCAAAGAAATACCCTTACGTGCAGCCGTAGTTTTCCCGGTACCGGCACCATCAGGAGAGGAAGCCAGGACTGCAGCCCGAAGCGCGTCACCCATGATGTATTTTTGACCATCGGAATCAATGACCACAAATACCAGGTTCTCATTCTTTGCAGCCCGCATGAAACCAAGAATAGTTTCCTGCAAACCAGGATGGAAAAGGGAAAGATGGTTGACGAAAGAATGGCCATCAATTTCACCCACTAATTCCATTTTATATTCACCCGTATCATCCGTTATATACATCTTCCACAACCGCTTACCGGGTTTCATAATCAGCTCGCCGGTCAATGAAGAAGCAAGCAGCAACGTAGTCGGATTTACCGGAGGAATCGGAAAGGTTTCAACATCGGCATAATATCCGAAATAAATCACCTGGGTCAATCCTCCCATGTTATCTCCATTGGGGAGATTTTTATCAATATCTGTAAAATCAATCATGATCAAGGTTTTTAAAGTTTAAAATAAACGGATTAGACACCCGAACCAGATGGCAGGATATTGGTCCATACGGCCTGATTCACACCAAAACCCAATCCTTCACTCCAGTCGGCCATAACGGCAACAGATCTTTTTGCTTCTTCGAGCTTAAAAAGATTCTTTGTAAGCGTCGCAGGAGAAACATGAAGGAAATTCTCAGCAGGTGTACAGAAAATATCATCTGTTCCTACCATGGAAGCCAAGGCTTTAACATTAAGCGGCGTAAAATCAATCCCTGCATCAATTTGCTGATCAGAGGTTTTCTGATAAAAGTTCTGCGCCCTTTTATCCTGAAGGTATTTCTTGTACCACCAATGGCTCATAAATACATTCATTTTAATCCCCTGGTAAACCTCGCTGATCTCATCAGTGAACGATTCAACCTGGTCGAAAATCGTTGAAACATCCAACGATCCAATAGAAACAGAATTGATGGTTCCGGCATCAACACCCATTTGAAGCTGTTTTTTCAATCCATTCATACCCGTACCTGAACCACCGGCAATACCCGTCACCGGAGCTGCATAAATACCGTTGTAGTATTCACTCAACTCCATATCCTGATCAATCTGTTTTCCATAATACACTTCAATCAGCCACTTTACAAAAGGCCAATCCTTACGGTCAACAGTTTTTCCTGCTAAAAAACCATTCCAGGTACATACCAACTCATCTGGTTCAAACTCATCATCAATCTTAAACCGATACTGACGAATCTCGTTTGGAACAAATTCAACACCACCTTTTTGGGTAAATGCCTTTTGAAAAGGTTGCACTAGTGAACGGAAAGTCGCGTTAGCCAAACGAAAGATCGTATCATCCGTTTTTATGGGAGTTGCAAACGCAGTGATCTCCCTGGGTTGGGTGAGCATTTGCAAAATTCTTTTTTTGTTTTGACCGGCATCAATGTAATAGGCTCCGTATTCCTTAATAATTTCCGAAATAGTAACTGACATAGCAAAATGGGATTAAAGGTTAATATCAACTTGTTTATTGTGAGCCAGATTGTTGATTACATTCCAATCAACTTCATCCGCCTTAATTTCATCCCGTGTTACAAGGTTCTGAATGGGTGCAGCAGCCGGCCTTGAGGCAAGAAGAACCCGAATTGCTTCTACTTTAGCTTCGGGAGTTACTGCCGCTAAAACTGTTGGATCAATGGCATTGAAAGGGTCATACACGCTGGCAAGTAATGCCCGCGAAGTCTCATCTGCTGAAATAGCATCTGTGCTTAGCTGTATAGCCTCGTCGCGCTCCACTGAAAGTTGCTGATTCAGTTCAAGCCGCTCTTCGACCGATCGTAACTGCTCCTCGTTTAGAAAAACACCTTCATCGGTAGCTTCAAGCACCTCAAGAGCCAGCACACTGTTTAAATGGGAAAATTGCTTCATCTGTTTTTTGGGATTTATAATTTGTTGATTACTTCCGGTTGTCTTTGAAGTCCCGGAATTGAAATTCGCTAATAGCAGCACCTGGTCAACGGCTGTACTAAATTCACCAATAGAATCGACCAGCGATCCTATGACTTGGACTGCCATAAAGGTTTTCCCCTTTAACTGCGTTTCCAAAACCTGGGGTCGATTGGCTAAAACATCTGCCCGGAATTTTGCATTGAAGGGATTTAGTATCCGGTCTTTGGCCAAGGTAAAATCAAATTCATTGATGGCCTTGTCCCACTCTTCATTCTTTTCTTCACTCCCGTCGGCATAAATGGTCACGGATATGACTCCATGTTCATCTTCTGCAGATTTTGATTTCCTCCCTTCGTAAACGGCCATCGTACCAATGCTTCCTACACAATCCATATCCCGGCTGGCAATGATCCGATCACAGTAACAGGCAACATAATAAGCGGCTGAAGCGGCCATGCCATCGATCCAGACAACAATGGGTTTGGTGCATTTTTGAATCGCATCGGTCATTTCCGGAACTGCCGAAGCCTGGCCTCCCCCGGATTCAATAACCAAAATATGACCCAATACACTCGGATCACTATCTGCCGCCAGTAAACGGTTCCCTAAGGTCCGGGTACCCACGGGTCCGCAATTCTGATCATGCTTGGTTAACAGGGAGCGGACCGGTAAAACATGAACCACTTTCTCTTTTTCAACTTCTGGTTCCGAGTCTTCTTCTGTTAAAGGAACTTCAGGCTGTGACCACATGGATACATTGCGCGTCAAAGCCGATATCTGATAAGGCAAATGATTTTCCGGTTCCAGGCTCTTTTCAAGCTGAAGACCATGGAACAATCCGCGAAGTACAGGATAAAAGCTGTTTAGTGTCCCGGGCTCTATTTGCCAGGGCGATCCAAGTACATCTTTTAGAAACTCATAATTCATCACTTTCCTGTTTTGCACAATTCTAAGGCATAAAAAAAGCAACCCAAAGGACCAGGTTGCTCTAAAAAGCAGAAAAACAGGACGATTCGGCTTTTAACTAAAGGGATTCTCGCTTAAGCGTAAAGGGGGAAAATGAACATTACCGCTGAATTTGATCTTAAAACCCCGTTTTGAAGCATTGGTTTCGCCGGTTTCAAAATCAGCG
>Ga0364860_10291_pt1 | contig 37486 bp, 29 predicted proteins | sample ExccelAu500001D4_FD_206916 | JGI IMG/M metagenome (GOLD analysis project Ga0364860, IMG submission 206916) | Enriched cells from Trout Bog Lake Hypolimnion, Wisconsin, USA - BchlTB.Aug20.5000.01 .D4 | ecosystem: Environmental > Aquatic > Freshwater > Lake > Hypolimnion/Profundal zone | place: USA...
AGGGGTAAACAGTAAAGAAGCAGCTCACCGTTTCATTCATAGAAATGTATGGCTTACTGAAGATGATTTCAGAAAGCTGGCCGGTAAATCTGCTGCTATCTCCTTGCTGGGATATATGGTGGTGGAAGCAGGTAAAGAGCTGGCGGTAATTGAAGAAGTAATTGAACAACCCCACCAGGTGTTGGTTCGTATTACCCTGAAAGGAAATGAAGCATTGATACCATTGCATGCAGAAAGCCTGCAGAAAATTGATCATAAAACCAAGCAGGTGCATGTGGTTTTACCGGATGGGTTACTGGAAATTTATGCTCCTGAAACAGTAACAACGGACTAACCTTATCCTTATGCCTGAATATACTTTTCAATTTTCATTTACTGTATTACCGGAGCACCTGGACCAGCTGCACCATGTAAACAATGTAGTGTATGTGCAATGGTTGCAGGAAGCTGCTTCCCGGCATTGGTCTGGCAATGTAACCCCGGATATAGATGGAAAAGTATTGTGGGTGGTGAAAAGGCATGAGATTGATTATCTGGCTCCTGCAGTGCTGGGTGATGAGCTGATTATGAAAACCTGGACTGGTAGTTATACAGCTGTAAGCTGGGACAGGCATTATGAAATTACCAGAGTCAGCGATCAGCGTAAAATAATTACTGCCAAAAGTATCTGGGTTTTATTAGACAGTAAAACCCTGAAACCCAGGCGCATAGATACAGAAATACTGGCTGTTCTAGAGCGATAACCCAATAAATTCCTTTCCGTCCGGAATTGATTATATCCAATTATTATTACCTTACTGGTCATGTCATCCCCACAGCAATATATTGCCCATATGGACCTGGACAGCTTTTTTGTAAGTGTGGAAGTACTGAATGATCCCTCCCTGAAGGGAAAGGCGATCATTGTAGGCGGTTCCAGGGAGCGGGGAGTAGTTTCTACCTGTAGCTACGAAGCCCGTAAATTTGGCGTGCATAGTGGCATGGCTATGCGTAAGGCTATGCAACTTTGTCCGCATGCCATATTAGCCCGTGGTGCAATGGGGCAATACAGCAAATTTTCGCGTTGGGTTACTGATATTATTGCCGCCAAAGCCCCCCTGTTCGAAAAAGCCAGTGTGGATGAGTTTTATATAGACCTTACCGGAATGGATAAGTATTTTGACCCCTTTAAATGGACCATCGAACTGCGGAATGAAATCATAGAAACTACTAAACTGCCTATTTCTTTTGGATTGGCTACCAATAAGTTTGTAGCTAAGATTGCTACAGATGAAGCCAAACCCAATGGTTATCTCTTTGTGCAACCCGGTATGGAACAGGATTTTCTGGCCCCCTTACCTGTTAATAAAATTCCAGGAGTAGGTAAAACCGGTTATCCTGTATTGCAAAAACTAGGCATTCACCTCATTGGGGATATCCTGAATTTTACACCTTCTTTTCTGGAGGAGAAATTAGGAAAATGGGGACCAGAATTGTATCAGAAAGCACAGGGTATCCATCATGGTAAAGTGCATTCCTTTCATGAAGCCAAATCCATTTCTACCGAAAATACTTTTGATGCCAATAAAACAGACCTTGATTTTTTATTGAGTGAACTGGTAAGGATGACTGAAAAGATTGCATTTGAGTTGCGTAATGAGGAAAAAATGGCAGGCTGTATTGCAGTAAAAATCAGGTATCCCGATTTTGAAACCACTTCCAGGCAGGTTACAATCGATTATACTTTCCGGGATGATGAACTGATACCTGTTGCTATTGACCTGTTTCATAAATTATACCGCAAAAATATGCCGGTACGCTTATTAGGCGTGCGTTTGAGTGAACTGAACAATCATCCATTACAGGCTAATCTTTTTGATGATGGGGTTAAAAAAACCAATCTGTATAAAGCCATTGATAATGTAAAAACGTCGTTTGGAAAATATGCTGTTCAAAAAGCAAGAACAGTAAAGAAACCAAAAACCTAAGAAAATTTTAACATTATATCCTACCAGTTTAGTAGGATATAATTATATTTGTTCTTCAATCAATTATTTCAACTTAAAAATAATAAAAGTATGAGCCTTCGTCTCGGAGATATCGCTCCAAATTTTACAGCCAAAACCTCTGTCGGGGAAATAGATTTCTATGAATATCTTGGAAATTCATGGGGTATTTTATTTTCGCATCCTGCAGATTATACACCGGTATGTACTACAGAATTAGGTAAAACCGCTCAGCTGAAAGCAGAATTTGAAAAGCGGAATGTAAAAGTACTGGCCTTAAGTGTAGACCCGGTAGAAAAGCATTTAGGCTGGATTTCCGATATCAATGAAACACAGCATACAACGGTAGATTTTCCCATCATAGCTGATGATGACCGTAAAGTATCTGCTTTATACGATTTTATTCACCCCAATGCTTCTGCCACTGCAACTGTTCGTTCATTGGTAATCATCGGTCCGGATAAAGCCATAAAATTAATCATTACCTATCCTGCTTCTACCGGTAGAAACTTTGTGGAAGTATTGAGGGTAGTAGATTCCTTACAGCTTACTGCCAATTATAGTGTGGCTACACCGGCTAACTGGAAAGAAGGGGAGGACGTTATTGTAGTGCCGGCCATTTCTACAGAAGATGCCATCAAAAAATTTCCTAAGGGGTTAAATATAGTGAAGCCTTACCTGCGGTATACGCCTCAGCCTGATAAGGATTAAGCAAATTATTACAGATACCGTAACAATATTAATCAGTTAAAGCTGCCTGTTCAAAGGCATTATTTAACTGATTGCAACGCTGGTTTTATTATACTTGTTTTTTGGGAGTCCTGCCATTCCTGGCGGGACTTGTTTTTTTTGTTTATTTTCTTCCGCCCTGCTGCTTTATATAGTTGGTTGGCGTAATATTAAACTGCTTATGAAAATCCCTGGCAAAATTAGATTGCAGGCTATAACCAACCATATTAGATACTTCGTTTACCCGGTAATTTCCGTTGGCCAGTAATTCAGCTGCTTTTTTTAGTCTGGCCAAAGTAATCAGTTCATTGGGGGTAAGGTCAGATAATCCTTTGATTTTTCTGTAAAAAGTACCCCTGCTCATATTCATCATTCTGGATAGTGAATCAACATCCAGTTCTCTTTCTGTAATATTTTCTTCAATTACCTGATGCAGTGATTCCAGAAAGCCCTTATCTGCTGTAGTACAGGCAATCCCCCGGATATGTGCCAATGGGCTGTGGGCATAATATTCTTTAACAATATTACGGTTGGAAAGCAGGTTGCTAATCTGTGCCTGCAGGTATTTCAGTACAAAAGGTTTTTCAATATAGGCATCTGCGCCAGTTTCCAGACCTTCAATTTTAGCAGTTAATGTATTTTTGGCAGTTAATAAAATAATGGGGATATGACTGTAATTCAGGTCTGTTTTCATTTGCCTGCACAATTCAATTCCATCCATAATGGGCATCATGATATCACTGATTACTAAATTAATATTTTCTTTTAGCAATATTTCCAAGGCTTCCCGGCCATTAAAGGCTTTGAAAATATTATAGTCAGTCATTAATTCTTTCTGCAGAAAATGAACAATTTCTCTGTCGTCTTCCACTAATAATATAGAGATCTTATTTTCATCTTTTTTAGGTTCATTTATTTCAGGGTCTGCAGATTGTGCAATAAGTGCGGTTTCAGTTTCCTGTTCTCCCAGGTTTATCTCTTTTTCCTGGTGTATAGGAATGGTAAGTAAAAAAGTATTGAAATGGCCATCCGGTTGTTTTAGGTCCAGCACACCTTTGTGTAATTCTGCCAGAGAGCGGGAAAGTGGCAACCCAATACCGGTACCTGCAGATTTTTCCGTTTGTTTAAGGCGGTAAAAAGGCTCAAATATTTTTTCTTTTAAATCAAAAGGAATAAGATATCCGTCATTTTTAAATTCAATATTAAATACAGTATCCTCGCTGCTGAAGGGCATTAACCGGATAGTAATTAAATGATCTGCATATTTAATAGCATTATTGAAAAGATTGCTCAATAATTTTCTGAAAGCCTCCGGGTCAACATATGCCAGTAATGGAACACGGGGTAATTCCAGTTTAAAGGATATGCATTTTTCTTCAGCAGCCGGATGATAAGTGGCATACAATTCTTTCAATAATTCATTGATATCAGTTTTAACAAAATTAAGACTGTAGTGATTGGCTTCTGCTTTTCTGAAGTCAAGCAATTGATCGGTAAGATGAATTAAACGGTTTGTATTTTTCTCTATCATAACCAGGTTTTCAAATAAGTTTGAATTTGATGATACAGTTTGCAAAAGTTTTTCAACCGGCAGTTTAATCAAAGTAAGTGGTGTCCTGATTTCGTGTGTAACATTTGTAAAAAATTCAATTTTAGCATTGTAAATTTCGCGTTCTTTTTCAATTTCAAGTACTTTGATTTTTCTTTGATTTTTTTCACTTAATGCGATATAGTAATAACGAAGAATCGTGAATACAATTCCAAAAATTACAAACATATACAAGAGGTAAGCCCAGATGCTTGCCCAAAAAGGAGGAGTTATATGTATTGTTAATATCGTTTCATCCGGATTCCAGATACCATCACTATTGGAGCCCTTCACTTTAAAAGTATAGTTGCCCGGAGATAATTTGGTATAATATATTTTCGGATTGTTTTTTATATAATTCCAATCCTTATCCACCCCTTCCATTTTATAGGAATATTCATTTCTGCCGGGTATGCTGAAACTTAATGCAGCTACATCAATATTGATATTGGAGCTGTCATATGGCAATGTAAGGCCTGCTGTATAATGTCCTGTATTATCTGATAAAGACCGGTAATGGTTTACATTCAGTTCCTGGTTGTTTACATAGATACTGGTGATGTAAACGGGTGGGATAAAAGATGACCTGCTGAATTGTAAGGGGTCAAAACTGATCATCCCCTTTTCAGTGCCAAAAAATAATTTCCCCTCTTTGTTTTTATAGGCAGAGTTATAATTAAATTGTTCTGTTAATAACCCATTATCAGTATTAAATAATTTAGTTTCTTTTGAAGTTGGGTTCATGCGTACCAAACCTTTTGAAGTTGATATCCATAGTATCCCGGAATTGTCTTCCAAAACCCGGAAAATCTGGTTGTTTCCCAACAGAAAATCATCAGTGAACCGAACTATTTTTTTTAATAAAAAATCATACCTGCATAATCCGCTTTCTGTACAAAACCATATATTCCTTTTACTGTCTTCAAAAAGATTGTTCACATAATTATTAGGTAAACTGTTACTGTCTTTTGCATTAAAAGTGAAACTCCCTTTAATGCCATTGGCCGGATTATAAAAGTATACTCCATTTCCATAACTGCATACCCAGATTGTTCCCTTTTCATCTTCAAGTATGGCCTGCGCCTGCCTGTTAAAAAAAGGAAGGCTGATAAAATTATTTTTTTGCCTGTCAAACTCAAATAGCCCGCCCCAGGTACCAATCAGTATTTTTCCATTTCGGGTTTTATAAATCGTTACAATAAAATTACTGTTCAATGAATTAGGCTTACTGCTTTTTTCATAATGCCGGACTACTTTTTCAGTGGATAAGTCCATTACATCCAGTCCATGTTCATAAGTGCCAATCCATAATTCATTATTATCCGCCATTAGTCCATGAATATTCTGGTAAGCAATATAGCCACTTCCCTTGCCTGGCATATAATGGGTGATGATACCTGATTGCTGGTTCAGTTTATTTAACCCGGCATCTTCAGTGCCTATCCATATATTGTTGTTTCGATCAGTACAGATTTCATGCACCAGGCTGCCGCTCAGGCTGTTTACACCTGGTAAAGGAAAGTATTTCTGAAACTGATTCAGTTGTTTGGAATAGAAATTCACTCCCCCAAAAAAAGTACCTACCCATGTATTGCCTTCTTTATCAAGGCAGAAATCAGTAATTACATTATCATTTAATGAATAAGGGTTGGCATTCTGTTTCTGAATAAGTTGTACAGTTTCGGTTTTAAGGTCCAGAATATATAACCCGTTTTCTGTTCCAAACCAATAAGAAGAGGCAGACTCCCTAATAATTTTGTGTACCTGTATATTATTTGCCCAGGGATAATTGCGGAAAATATTTGTAAGGGCTGTTGTTTTTGTATTTAATAAAAATGACTGTTTAAATGTGGAGATCAGCAAAGTAGAATCACTTGCCGGATAAATGGTTTGAATAAATACAGATTCCTCCTTTTTTGTTAAAGGCAACTTGCAACTGTTTATGAATTTGTCTTTTAAAGGATCATATTTTTTAATCATCCCTGAATCTGTTCCACACCATACCGTACCATTTTTACCAATACTTAGAACAGGAATCTGTGTTTTTGCAATAGAATAGGAACTAACGACATGGGATGAAGTGTTATACTTATATAAAATAAACCCTATTACAAACCAGATATTATTAGATGGGTCACTGTTGATAGATCTTATTTCATGTTGCGGTAATTGCGTAAACAGAGTGAAGTTTTCATGAAAAGCATCATAAAGATATACTCCCTTATACGTACCCACCCATAAATGTTGTTGCTGGTCTTCATATAAACTGAGAATTGAATTGCTTCCAATACTGTTTACATCTTTACTGTTGTTTCTGAATATTTTAAATTGAATACCATCAAACCGGTTTAACCCGTTTCTGGTACCAAACCACATAAATCCACGGTTATCCTGTAATATACTGGTAATGGTATTGCTGGAAATTCCATCAGAAACCTGGTAATTGCGGAAATAGTAAGGTTGCCCGTAAGGCAAATATGCCAGATAAAACAGTATTAATATTAAAAGCAATCTTTTTTTCAAAATCGGTCCTGATTTGATACGCAATTAAAAAATAGACAATCTTCATTGCATTTTCAATGCTTCTGTAAAGGTATTATTAGTATAACGGTTAAAAGAAAGCAGTTGTAAAATGGTACATTTTGAAAACAAGTTGAAACGCACAGATTGCCTTCGGGGAAATATTATCATTCACTTCGCACTATCAAATAAGCCTTTAGATTTTAAAGGTATCAACGCTGGAAATTCATTTTAATTAATCAAAAACCATTTTGCTATGCCATGCAAAAATAAAAACCATCTGATGCTGGTCCTCTTCTTTCTTGTGGCCGCATTTTACACTAAAGCTCAAACTGTTCCTTTTTCTGGGCAGGTGTATTCAAAAGATAATAATACCAGTCTGTCGGGAGCCTCAGTACAAGTAAAAGGGTCGCCCGTAAAAACGATTACAGATTCTTTGGGGGTATTTAAGATTAATGCTGCTAAAGGGGCAGTTTTAATTATTTCTTATGTTGGTTATGACAACACTGAAATTAAAACAAATGGAAATAAAGACCTGAAAATTCAATTAAATCCAGCTAATAAAAGTTTGCAGGAAGTGGTGGTGGTTGGTTATGGTACCGTTAAGAAAAAGGACCTGACAGGTTCTGTGGCATCTGTAAACACGAAAGATTTTAACAGTACACCCATCAGTGATGCCGGTCAGGCCATTGAGGGTAAAGCTGCAGGAGTGCAGGTAATGTCTTCCGGAGCTCCCGGAAGTAATGTAACCTTCAGGATCAGGGGTACAGGTACCATCAATAATGCAGATCCGTTGATTGTAGTGGATGGTGTGCCAACCGATGCTCCTTTAAATAATATAAATCCAGACGATATCGCTAGTTTTGATATCCTGAAAGATGCTTCGGCAGGTGCTATTTATGGTTCAAGAGGTGCCAATGGCGTTATTCTTATTACCACCAAAAAAGGGAAGAATGCTAAAGGACAGCTTTCTTTTAACTTTTTTACCGGTTGGCAGACTGCCGCTAAAACAGTGCAAATGTTAAATGCGGCTCAGTTTGCTGTGTTAAATAATGAAATGCTTGCCAATGGTAATCAGACTATCAACCCTGCTTTTGCAAAACCGGATACCTTGGGTAACGGTACCAATTGGTTAGGGGCATTATTGCGTACTGCGCCTATGCAGAAATATACCCTTTCCTTATCAGGCGGGTCTGATAAATACACGTATTACCTGTCAGGCTCTTATCTGGATCAGCAGGGTATTGTCATTACCACCAGGTATAAAAGATATGCTTTACAGTTTAACAGTGAGGCTAAAGTGCTCGACTGGCTGAAGTTTGGAAATAATATCACTTTTACTGCTGATGATAAACCATCCGGATCCTATGATATACGCAATACCATGGCATCCAATCCGGTACAGCCAGTTTATAATAAAGATGGCTCCTATTCCAATGTGCTGGGTAATCCGTTATGGTACGGGGATATAACCAATCAGATAGGAACAGCCCATATTAACCAGAACGATACAAAAGGTTATAATGTTCTTGGTAATATATATGCAGAAATTACATTGGCATCCGGACTTAAATTTAAAAGTACCGGAGGTATCCAGGCACAATTCTGGGATAGCCGTAGCTGGGCTCCAGTATATAATTTTCAACCCAATCCGCAAACACAGGCTTATTTATCTGAACAGTATAACAAGAGCCTTACCTTTTTATGGGACAATTATTTTACTTACGATAAAACTTTTAGAACAGATCATCACCTGACATTAATGGCTGGTACCAGTGCACAGAATAACCGGTATGATTATATGAACGGGAATATTGTAAATTTTCCCAGCAGTATTACCCAGCAGTTAAATGATGGTACAGGTGTTGCCAATATTGGTGGTGATGCATCTGAATGGGCTTTGTTTTCTCTGATGGGCAGGGCAAATTATAGCTATCAGGATAAATACCTGCTTACTGCAACTTTAAGAAGAGACGGATCTTCCCGTTTTGGTGCAGACAATAAATATGGCGTTTTCCCATCAGCATCTGTTGCCTGGCGTATTTCAAAGGAAAATTTCTTTAAGAATATTCAAGTGATTAATGATCTGAAACTAAGGGCCGGATATGGGGTTACCGGTAATCAGAATATCGGGAATTATGCTTTTGCATCTTCTCTTAATGTAGCTCAGATAAATTTTAATAACAATATCGTATCCATGGTCTATCCGCTGGTTTTACCCAATCCCAATGTACAATGGGAACAGGTAGAACAAAGCAATATTGGCATTGATGCCAGTTTACTGCACAGCAGGATTAATATTAGTGTGGATGCCTATCTGAAAAATTCCACCAAAATGCTGGTGCCGGCTGTAGTACCTGTAACAACCGGATATTCCAGCACAACAGTACCCTCTATTAATGCAGGAAATATGCAGAATAAGGGGATTGAAATTACGGTGAATACGCATAATTTAACTGGCAACTTAACCTGGATTACTGACTTTAATATCGCGTTTAACCAGAATAAAATTACCAGCCTCAACAGCAGTACACCGCTGTATGTAGACAACTACGGGCTGAATGCTAATTTCGGGATTGATGCAGTAGGGCATCCTGCCAATGAGTTTTATGGTTTTGTAACCGATGGCCTTTTTCAATCACAGGCAGAGGTAAATAAACATGCAGTGCAGCAGGCGGGTACTTCAAAATATAACAGCACTTCTCCGGGTGATATCCGTTTTAAAGACTTGAATAACGATGGGGTTATTAATGCCAGTGATATGACCTATATCGGCAATCCAAATCCCCAGTTTATTTATGGTTTGGGTAATAGTTTCAGTTATAAAGGATTTGATCTGTCTATTTTCCTGCAGGGTATTTATGGTAATAAAATTTTCAACGCCAACAATATTTACCAGGAAAGCATGAATACCGGTGAAAACCAAACCGTTAGAACCAATCAGCGCTGGGAAGGAGCAGGTACCAGCAATTATATGCCAAGGGCAATTTATGGAGATCCGAATAATAATTCCCGTATTTCTACCAGGTATATAGAAAATGGTTCTTACCTGCGGATTAAAAATATCACACTGGGTTATACATTTCCTAAAGCCATACTGCAACATATTAAGTTCTCTTCTTTAAGAATTTATGCGTCCTGTAACAATGTATACACGTTTACCCATTACAGCGGATTTGATCCCGAAGTGGGAGTGAATGGAGTGGATTACAGTGTATATCCGGTTACCAGAACCATGAGTATAGGAATCAATTTAAATCTCTAAATCAATTAATAATATTGCCATGAAATTTTTACAATATGTATTACTGGCAGTGGTGGTTATTGCATCCGGCAGCTGTAAAAAGTATCTGGATAAAGCACCACTGGATACTGTGAATACTTCGAATTATTTTCAAACTGCAGATGATGCGATAAATGCAGTGAATGCCTGTTATCAGCCCATGCAAAGGCCTAAATTGTATAATATGCGTATGTGGACTTCAGACATCTATGCAGGAAACAGTGTAACCGGTGCTGGAGGGGGTACTGATGGAATTGAAACTGTAGAGGAAGCTAATTTTACCACAGATGCTTCCAATGCAGGGGTGCTGGATTTGTACAGAGGGCCATATCCTGGTATCCTGTACTGTAACCTGGTTATTCAGAATGTACCTGGTATTCATATGGATACTGTTTTGCGCAACAGAATCATTGGGGAAGCCAGGTTTTTAAGAGCTAACTATTATTTTATCCTGACTCGTTTCTTTGGAGATGTACCCCTTATTACAAAACCTCAGACACCTGCTGATAATCTATACCCGGCCCGCACACCCAAAGCACAGATTTATCAGTTGATTGTGCAGGATTTACAGGCAGCTATTAATTTATTGCCACTGCGTGAAACTTATTCAGGTGCAGATATTGGCCGTGCGTCCAAAGGTGCGGCAGTGGGTACCCTTGCAAAAGTATATTTAACCCTGGGGCAGTATGCCAATGTGGTTCCGCTTTGTCAGCAGGTTACAGCAATGGGTTATAGCCTGAATGCCAATTACGCAGATAATTTTAATACAGCTACCAAAAACGGTAAAGAATCTCTTTTTGAAATCCAGTACAGCGGAAATACTTTATATGGTTTCTGGGATGACCAGAACCAGGCTTCCTGGACAAGCCCTTATATGGGTCCCAGAAACACCACTTTTGTTGGTGGTTCATGGGGCTGGAACCAACCTACTCAGGAGTTTGTAAACAGTTATGAAACAGGTGACCTTAGAAAAGACCTGACCATCCTTTACCAGGGATGCCCCAACTTTAACGGAAATGTGTATTCCAGCAGTTATTCCACCACGGGTTATAATGTACGGAAATTCCTGGTGCCTACCACTGTAGCCTCCCAATACAATAACAGTGCAGAAGATTTCCCGGCTTTGCGTTATGCTGATGTATTATTAATGCAGGCAGAAGCTATGAATGAACTGGGACAAACTGCCCAGGCTGCAGCTCCTTTAAACTTAGTTCGTGAAAGGGCTGGTTTGCCAGATATTCAAACAGGGTTATCACAGGCTGATTTCCGTACAGCAGTATTACATGAAAGAAGAATGGAGCTTGCATTTGAAGGGCAACGCTGGTTTGACCTCATCAGGATCAACAATGGACAATATGGAATCAGTTTCCTGCAATCCATTGGGCATACCAATGTAAGTACAAAAAATCTGCTGATGCCAATACCATTAGTTGAAATACAAGCTAATTCCAACCTGACGCAAAACCCCGGTTATTAATTCCTAAAAATTATTAGTATGAAAACATTTGTATTGTATCAATACAGCCGGTCTTTTATCCTGAACCGGATATTTATGGGTACACTTTTCCTGTTATTGGTTACCGGTTGTACCAAAACTGAAAACTTTATACCCTCAGCTATCAATGCACCACTGGTTTTGAAAGTTGCGGATTCTACTGGCAATCCAGTTACTAATGCAGTACTGGTTCTGAATCAGGCCAATCAGAATAATCCTGCTCTTATATTTAACTGGACTACCGGATCCAATCATCAAACCGGTAATGCCATTACCTATGTACTGCAAATAGATAAGACTGGAAATAATTTTTCAAAGGCCTTGTCCAATAATATGGGTAAAGCCATTTATACCAGCAGTTATACAGCAGGAGCATTCAATACCCTGCTACAGACATTCTGGTCAGATACAACTGCTGCAACACTAAATCTGCAGGCAAGAGTGTATACCATTATTGGAGACGGATCAGGTATTAAAGGAGATACTTCTGCAGTAGTCAATATTACTGTTACTCCTTATATTCCTGTTTCTACTAAATTGTATATTATAGGAAATGCCACCCCAACCGGATGGAGCGCCAATAATGCAGATTCTTTGACCCCCGATGCCACAATTCCTGGTTTGTTTCATTTTCAGGGTACATTATCACCGGGTAATTTTAAGTTTCTAACTGTTTTAAATGGCAACTTTCTTCCATCCTATAATATGGGTGCGGATAGTGCACATCTTTTCTACAGAACATTAAGCAGCCAGCCTGATAATCAGTTTCTGATTACTGTCCCTAATTTTTATTATGTGGATGTTAATTTAATCAGTTTAACCATTAAGGTTACAAAAGCAGCATTGCCTTTATATAAACAATTATGGATTGTAGGAGATGCAACACCCAATGGCTGGAATATTAATAGCCCTAACCAAATGTATGTGGATCTGTTTAACCCCTATATTTTTCATTACAATGAAGTATTGGCAGCGGGCAATTTTAAGATTCCAACTGCTTTGGGTAACTGGGGTGGTGATTATTACCGTCCTTTAACTAATCTACCGTCCCTTACAGATACTACGGCAGCATTGGTATTTGGCAATACCAATCCGCCGGATAATCAATGGAAAATAACCAATGCAGGGTCGTATAAAATATCATTGAACATTATGGTAAATTCTATTCATATTTCACCATTCACTCCGTTTAAACAATTATGGATGGTGGGGGATGCGACACCCAGTGGCTGGAATATCAATGCTCCTACTCCAATGGTCCCAACACCAGGTAATCCTTACCAGTTTACTTATTCTGGTAATCTTACAGTAGGAGAATTTAAAATACCCACTACAACAGGTAATTTTGGATGTAATTATTTCAGGCCAGATATCAATCATCCTGCTTTAACAGATAACAATGCACCATATGTTACAGTTGGCAGCGGACCTGCAGATGCCAATGATTATAAATGGAATATCACTGTTGCCGGTAATTATACCATTACTTTTAATCAGTTATATGAAACTATCAGTATTGTAAAACAATAGTTGGGTGAATAAGTTGATTTAAGTTCAATTGAATCCCGCCGAATGTATTCGGCGGGTATTCTTAAAGTTTAATATTTACATATGAAAAAAATAACGCTCCTGTTGTTGCTCTATGTTCAGGTATCTGCCTGCAATAAAAATATGGCACATAGCAGCAATACAACACCAGTGCAGGTTACTGATACCACTATTGTTATTACTACAGATAAAGCAGTCTATCATCCCGGAGATCAAATTTCTTTTGTTATCAATAAATCACTTCCTGCTTCCGCTAAAATTAGGTTCAGGCAGTTGGATAACCTGATTGCTGAAACAAATCTTTCCGGATTGAACTGGCAATGGCAGGCACCTGCCACTGACTTTACCGGTTATATGGTGGACGTATATAATAATGTGAATGGGGTGGAAAAAATTTATGGTTCTACAGCTGTGGATGTTTCATCCGACTGGTCCCGTTTTCCCCGTTATGGTTTTCTTTCTGCTTATGGCCAGTTGGGTAATACTTATATGGATTCAGTGATGAATAACCTGAACAGGCTGCATATAAATGGGTTGCAGTTTTACGACTGGGATTATGAACATCAGCAACCGCTTGCAGGAACGGTAGCAAGCCCACTATCTTCCTGGCTGGATATTGCCAGCAGGACTAATTATCAGTCCACCGTTAACTATTATATTACATCAGCACATACTCATAATATGAAGGCAATGTCTTATAATCTTTGCTATGGTGCATTAAATGATGCTGCTGCCCAGGGAGTTTCAGATCAATGGTATATGTATACAGATCAGAACCACCAGACAAAAAGGATATGTTCACTAAGTGCACCGTTTAAAAGTAGCATTTACTTACTGAATGCTGCAAATACAAACTGGCAGCAATTTCTTGCAGCAAATAATCAGAATATGTACAATGTATATAATTTTGATGGTTATCATGTGGATCAGTTAGGAGATTTGGGTGGAGTAACTTATGATTATAATGGCAATCCTTTAAATTTACCGTCAGGGTTTGCTTCCTTTTTAACTGCGATGAACAGTTCAGCCCCTTCCAAAAGGCTGGTGATGAATGCAGTGAACCAATATGGCCAGCAAGGCAATATTGCAACATCCCCGGTAGATTTTTTATATACAGAAGTATGGTCGCCCAATGAGGGATATACTGATCTGGCTACTATCATACAAAATAATACGGCATGGAGCAGTAATACCAGGAAAACGGTTTTGGCTGCTTATATGAATTATAATGTTGCCAATAATACCGGCTATTTTAATACGCCTGGCGTGCTGTTTGCGGATGCAGTAATATTTGCATTTGGCGGATCACATATTGAACTGGGAGAACATATGCTTTGTAAAGAATATTTTCCCAATGCCAACCTGCAGATGAAACCAGATCTGCAGTCGGCAATTGTTAACTATTATGATTTTCTTACCGGGTATGAAAACCTGTTAAGGGATGGAGGAACATTTAACAGCCCTACGATCATTTCATCGGATGGAAAAGTGCAGCTGAACAACTGGCCCCCGCAAACAGGAAGTATTTCTGTAATAGGGAAAGACATGGGTAACAGGCAGGTCATACACTTTATTAATTTTGCCAATGCTGCCAGTTTTGATTGGAGAGATACCAATGGCAGTCAGACTGTTCCCAATACCCTGCAAAATATCTCGTTTATCTTAACTCCGTCAAAACCCATTACCAAATTATGGATGGCTTCACCGGATATAAATGGAGGGGTACTGCAATCAGTGCCATTCACACAGTCAGGCAACTCTATTGCATTTACATTGTCTTCCCTGCAGTATTGGGATATGCTGGTGGCAGACTATTAATATTATCAATACACACCAGTAAAATGTAAATTTTTATTTACGGGTATATTATTTAAATTTCCTTTTTAATAAACGGTTTTATTTTACCCTGACCGATTCTAAAATAAAATAACATGTTTCTATATTTCAGCATGAAAAGGATTGTTTTAGCCCTTCCTTTTATGAGTATCCTTATTTGTAATGGCCAGTCAGGTATACCCATTTTTCAATCCAAAGCGTTTTCAATTTTTAAGGATAGTGTTATTCAAAATCAATTTACTGCCAGGATTGTATCGCCCACTGAAATACAATCCAATTATCAGAGTAATGTATCCCTGCCCGTAAAAGATAAAACAGCTGTCAGCTGGAAGCTTAACAGGGATATTACTGCTTTCCCGCAATACCATTCGGAACTACCTGTTTCAGATGCGGTGTATAATTTATCACTGGAAGAAATGATCCGGGCAGTTGAAAAAGACAGCACATTCCGCACCGGCGAAAAATGGGGGGGAGTATGGACCAGGGATATCAGTTATAGCATCATACATTCCATGGCTTATATGCAACCAAGGGTTGCTATGAACAGCTTATTAAGAAAAGTAAATAAAAAGAAAAGAATTATTCAGGATACCGGAACAGGGGGTGCATATCCCTGTTCAACAGACAGGATCATCTGGGCAGTAGCTGCCTGGGAATTATATAAGGTTACCGGTGATAAAGAATGGTTGCAGCAAGCCTACACTATTATTAAGAATTCTATTGATGACGATTTACAGAATATATATGATGTAAAAACAGGATTGGTAAAAGGAGAATCCAGCTTTCTGGATTGGCGGGAAGAAACCTATCCAGCCTGGATGCAACCGGCAGATATTTATGAGAGCGAATGTTTGGGTACCAATGCCGTGCATTATCAGGCTAACCAGATTTTATCTCAAATGGCCGCTATTTTACATGATAAGGAAGCCGTAATCAAATATCAATCCATTGCTGCCAGGATAAAAAAAGGCATTAATCAATACTTATGGATGCCGGATAAAAACTATTACGCTCAGTACTTATATGGCAGAAATTATAAAATAGTGTCGCCCAGATCAGAAGCATTGGGCGAAGCTTTATGTGTACTATTTGGTATTGCAGATGAAGAAAAAGCCAGGCAGGTAATTGCCCATACTCCTTTAACAGCTTATGGTATTTCCTGCATCTATCCACAAATTCCGGATATTCCCCCCTATCATAACAATGCCAACTGGCCATTTGTGCAAGCATACTGGCTCAGGGCCGCTGCAATGGCCGGTAATGAAAAAGCAGTGCTTGAAAGTATTGCAGATATTTACCGGCCTGCAGCTTTATTCCTCACCAATAAAGAAAATATGGTGGCTGATAATGGCGACTATAACGGTACACAGATCAATTCCAGTGTAATGTTGTGGAGCTTATCTGGCAATATCAGTATCGTGCATAAAGTATTATTCGGAATCAGTTTTAATGAGGATAACCTTTCCTTCACTCCCTTTGTTCCCAAAGCAATGGCCGGTAAAAGGTCTCTTCAAAATTTCAAATACCGGAATGCAAAATTAAATATTGAACTGAATGGATATGGCAATCAAATCCGGACTTTCACAATTGATGGAAAAGCTTCAACTGTGTATGCTGTTCCTGATGATTTGACGGGTATCCATACTATTCAAATTGAACTGTCAGATAATGACATAAAAGAAAAGGCCATTCATATAGTGGATAATTATACCAGTCTGCCAACGCCTGAATTGTTAGTCAACCAGGATACCATTTACTGGAAAAGTACACCCGGGGCTAAAGCTTATACATTATTGGATAAGGGTAAGGTTATTACCACCACCACAATGAATCATTATTCAATAAATACTAAAGGGTATCATGAATTTTCACTCATTGCCATCGATTCCAATAAAGTGCAGTCATTTGCATCAGAACCATTAGTTGTTGCCGGGATACACAATCCTCAATTATATGAAATTGAATCTACTAATCCTCCAGCAGCCTATCCTTATACCGGCTTTTCCGGAAAGGGATTTACAGAAACCAGTACTACAGTAAACCGTACGATAACCATTCCAGTTGAAATCAAAGAAACTGGTTTATATGCCATTGATTGCAGGTATGCCAATGGAAACGGACCGGTGAATACAGAAAACAAATGTGCCATCCGGACTTTACAGTCAGATACTAAGAAAGCAGGTACACTTGTATTTCCCCAACGTGGAAAGAATGATTGGAATAACTGGGGTTTCTCCAATTCAGTTTCACTACAGTTGAGTAAAGGGAAGCATATCCTTACCATCATTTTTGAAGAGGCTAATGATAATATGAATGGGGAAGTAAATGCGGCCATGCTGGATTATCTGAGAATTACCCGTTTGGATCAATAACAAATTTGTGGGGATTTTATAGCAACTTTCCTTTCAATGAGTATCTTTCATAAAATTTAGCTTATGAGAAAATTACTCCTGATTGGTTTATGTATTACACAGACCCTGTTTGCACAAAAAACAATTTTGCATTGCGGTCAACTCTTTGATGTACGGCAATTGAAAATGCTGCCCGAAATGTCTGTCGTAATTGAAGGCAATAAAATTACAACAGTGGATAAAGGGTATACTGCTGGCGGGCCTGCTGATAAAGTGATTGACCTGACCCATGAAACCGTATTACCCGGTTTAATTGATTGCCATACCCACCTGGAAGACCAGCTGGCACCCAATGCCCAGATAAAACAGTTTACCCAAAACCCGGCAGATATCGCTTTTAATGCATCAGTCTATGCCAGGACTACCTTACTGGCCGGCTTTACTACTGTCCGCGACCTGGGTGGTACCGGTGTGAATATTTCATTGCGAAATGCCATTAACAAAGGTGTAATCATTGGCCCCCGCATTTTTACAGCGGGCAGGATGATTTCCAGTACCGGTGGGCATGGTGACCATACCAGTGGATTAAGAGACGATATCATGCATAATCCTGAATTTAATAGCGGAATTGCCAATGGGGTGGATGAATGCCGGGCTGCAGTAAGGCTTCGATACAAAGAAGGAAGCGACCTGATTAAAATTGCTGCCACTGGAGGTGTACTGAGTATGGAAAAAGATGGGGCAGGGGCACAGTATACCGAAGAGGAGATCCGGGTTATAGTGCAGACAGCCAAAGATTATGGTATGAAAGTAGCTTCTCATTGCCACGGAGTGGAAGGGATGAAGCGTTCTATCCGTGCAGGTGTAACCTCTATTGAACATGGTACCTATATGGATGCCGAGACCATGGAACTGATGAAACAATATGGTACCTACCTGGTACCTACCATTATAGCCGGTAAATCAGTTGCAGATTCTGCTACTAATAAACCAGGTTTTTTCCCTCCTGTAATTGCCAGGAAGGCAATGGAAGTAGGGCCGATTATACAAAATACATTTGCCAAAGCTTATAAAGCCGGTGTAAAAATTGCGTTTGGTACCGATGGCGGTGTCTATGCACATGGAAAGAACTGGATGGAGTTTGTGTATATGTCAGAAGCGGGTATGCCTGTGCTGGAATGTATCCGTGCTGCCACGCTTAATGCGGCCGACCTGATTGGGAATGACCAGATCGGGGTAATTGAAAAAGATAAATTAGCCGATATTGTTGCCATTGATGGAGACCCTGTAAAGGATGTTCATGCGATGGGTAAAATGAAATTTGTAATGAAAAATGGGGTGGTGTATAAGAACGAATAATCTGTCTTTTATCCCTTCCATTTTCTCAACTGCTGTAACAGAGCCCTCAGGTCTTTTGGGGGTTCTGCCTCCAGCAGGTATTCCTGATCATATAAGGTAAACTTCAGACTGTTGGAATGCAATGCCAGCCTGGATAGTATGGGCCTTTCTTCTTCTGCTTCTTTAGACAGTTTAAAATTTCTCTTTAAAGAAGACAATAAAACCGGTTTATGTTCTCCGTACAGGTCATCACAAACAATACTATTGCCCAGATGTTTCATGTGCACGCGTATCTGGTGGGTTCTGCCGGTATGAATCTGAAACTGCAGCCAGGAATACTGACGAAAAGCTTCCAGTACTTTATAATCCGTAACTGAATGTTTTCCTTTCTGATGGGTAACCATCAGCCCTTTTTTAACCGGGTGTTCCATAATACCCACATCAATAGTGCCTTCGGGTTGAATTAAAGTACCGTGCACCAGTCCCAGGTAATATTTCTCCACTTCCCTGCCTTCAAACAGTTTAGAGAGTTCTTTGTGTGTTTCTTCGTCCTTAGCAAATACAATCACCCCGCTGGTATCTTTATCCAGGCGGTGTACTGTAAATATTTTACCCAGCCGCTCCTGCAGTATGATCTTTAAGGAAATTTCCTGCCCTAATCTGTCAGGTATCGATAAAAGTCCGGATGGTTTATTAACAGCTATAAAAAAATCATTCTCCAAGAGTATTTCCAGCTTCATAGTGGTGTTTTTTTGAGAAAGAATGATTCATAAACTTCAGTAACCTTACTTCCTTTTCATTCAGAAAACGCCAGGTACCTCTGTCCACATTCTTTTTGGTAAGATTGGCAAACATAACCCTGTCCAGATTTTTAACATCATAGCCCAGGTGTTCAAATATGCGGCGCACAATCCTGTTTCTTCCGCTGTGTATTTCTATACCAACGGTAGATTTATCTTTAGGGTCTACATAGGCCACTGCATCTGCTTTAATCAGGCCATCTTCCAGGGTAACACCATTGATAATGGCTTCCAGGTCTTTTTTAGCCAGTGGTTTATCCAGTTTAACGTCGTAAATCTTTTTAATCTGGAAAGAAGGGTGTGTCAGTTTCTGAGCCAGTTCCCCATCGTTGGTTAATAGTAGCACACCTGTAGTATTTCTATCCAGCCTGCCTACCGGGTAAACCCGTTCCTTGGTAGCCTGTTTAACCAGGTCCAGCACGGTTTTTCTGCCTTCCGGATCTTTGGCGGTAGTGATATAATCTTTCGGTTTATTCAGTAAAATATATACCAGGTTCTTTTGCAGGAATATTTTTTTGCCCTTTACTTTTACATCTTCATTACCCAGTACCTTGTATCCGGGTTCATAAATAACATCCCCGTTTACCAATACCATTCCCAGTTTCACCAGTTCTGCCGCTTCTCTTCTGCCACAAATACCGCAATAAGCAATAAATTTATTCAGGGGCATCCGTTCATTTTCAGTAGGTGCACCTCCGATTGTTTTGGGAGTTTTGGAATCTGTTTTACGTGGATTTTTTTCGAATGGGGGTTGAATTTCCCTGTTATTAAACCGGGGAACATTGGGATTGTATTCTATCTGTGCTGGCCTGTCCTGCCATTTTCCTTTAGGGTCCTGATCTTTATTATCCCTGCTGTTAGTTCGTTGTCCTGGTTTTTTAAAGCGGTCATCCCATGGTTGTTCCCTGTTGTCGGTAGATGTAATACCACGCTGCTGTTCCCATTTTCTTTTACGGGCTTCTTCACCAGCTGCGCGTGCTTCTTTTTTAATTTTTCGCTTTTCCTGGCGTATTGCTTCTTTCTTCTTTGCGCCTTTAAATTCGGGTTTAATAAATTTCTCGAATCCTTTGTTTGTAGCCATATTTTTAAGTTTGCTGTTTTCCAACAGGTGCTGCAAAGGTACGCTTATATAGGGAAATCAGTTAAAAATGCTGTAAATGTCTGAAAAAGAAGAAGTTACCTGTGGAAACAGGTAACTTCGGTGTTGTCAATATACGTAGGTTTAACCAACATATTATTTTGAAAAATCTCTTCCCTGAGGTCCCCATGGCCTTCCGCGAAAACCACCTGGTCCTGGATGAAAATTTTTCTTCATACTATCTAATTTTGTTTGCTGATCGGCAGTTAAAACAGATTTCAGACTTTCTTTCTGTTGTTGCATCAGCGATTTCATTTGTTCTTTTTTCTGTTCCGGCAACAGGGTTTCATTTTCACGGATTGCTTTTATTTTTACCCTGGCATCAGCCTGTTGAGCTTTCAGTTTGGCTACCTGATCGTCATTTAAACCTAAAGTTAGTTTCAACCTTTCCAGCCTGGCAGTTGCATTTACTTTGCCATTGATTGCTAGATTATTTTTCTGCCTGGCTATTTTTTCTTTCTGTTCTGGAGTTAATATGCCTTCTAATTGGGCTTTATGGTCTTTTTTCAGTGAAGCCAGCTGGGCTTTATAATCCCCCAGGCTTATTTTATCATTGCTTTCCAGTTTTGCCAGGTTGCTATGAAAGGTTTCATTGATGGATTTAGCCTGTGCTTTTTGTTCTTTGGTCAGGTTCAGGAAACGGTATTTACCCCATTTCTGTTGATTCATTGGTCCTTTTTCAAAAGACCTATTTTGATTTTGAGGGCCATCCCATTTTTTAGGAGTGTTATCTGTAGCCTGGGCATTAACGAAACCCATCCACAGTGCAATTGCGATAATTGAAGCGATAATTTTTTTCATTATTCTATTTTTTACGCAATTACTGACTGGATATGCTACATAAAGTTTAATATTCAGGTACGAATAATCACGTATTTCACCTGCTGATAGGTGAAAACTTGAATATTACCGGTTAAAGGGAGCTTCTTAAGTTTTATTCTTTGTTTTTATTGGCCAATTGTCCGCAGGCTGCATCAATATCTTTACCCCTGCTATGGCGTAAACGTACATTTACCCTGTTTTTTTCCAGGTGGCCCATAAAATTGGTAAAGCCTTCGTCATCCGGTTTGGTAAAGCGGAAATTATCAATAGGATTATATTCGATAATGTTAATCAGATCGGCCGGAACCTGGCGGTAGAGTTTAATCAATTCTTCAGCATCCTTTAATGAATCATTAAAATTTTTGAAGAGTATATATTCAAAAGTTATTTCATTACCTGTTTGTTTATAGAAATAGTTCAGTGCTTCCACCAAAGAGCGGATGTTATTTGCTTCATTAATCGGCATGATCTCATTCCTTTTAACATCATTGGCAGCATGCAGGGATAAAGCCAGTTTAAAACGCACTTTATCTTCACCCAGTTTTTTAATCTGTTTGGCTACCCCCGCAGTAGAAACGGTTATACGGCGCTGGCTCATGCCCAAACCATCTTCCGCACTAATTCGTTCAATGGCTTTCAGTACATTCGTATAATTCATCAGCGGCTCACCCATACCCATAAATACAATATTGGTCAGCTTTTTCTGGTGCACTTCCTCACTTTGTTTATTAATCAGCACTACCTGGTCGTAAATTTCATCATAATCCAGATTACGTTTACGGTCCATATACCCGGTAGCACAAAACTTACAGCTTAAGCTGCACCCGATTTGCGAGGATACACAGGCTGTTTTACGTTCTTCTGTAGGGATCAGTACCCCTTCAATTTTATGCCCGTCGAATGTTTTAAAGCGGTTTTTAATGGTACCATCCGAGCTGAATTGAGTAGTATCAATAGTCAGCGCCGGTAATATAAAGGCTTCAGACAGCTTTTGCCGCAGGTCTTTACTCAGGTTACTCATCTCTTCAAAACTATGCGCATGTTTTTGCCAGATCCATTCATACACTTGTTTTGACCTGAATTTCTTTTCATTGATCGACAGGAAAAAACTTTCTAATTGCTCGTAATTAAGGTGGCGAATATTTTGCATAGCCGGCAAAGATACGAAACCCGGAGCGGCTTGAATTTTTGAGATGTGAAATATTAAATGGGAGGCCCGGATTGTATTTAGGACGAAAAATTAAGTTGCCGGGTTGATTGTTGGGGTTAAAAACGCAGTAAACAGAAACATAAACATTTGATAATCTACTGATTAACTTCAATTAGTTGCTTTAGTTACTGCCATTTAGGCGCCGGATTTAAGGTTAATAGCTTCCAATTTGCAGGGGATGCAACATATACCAAAGCCATACCAGCACCTTAATCGGCTCGGAATCGGCTCGTATTAAGTCCGTCATTTAACGGACTTGGCCCTAACCGATTCCGAGCCTATTAAGGTGCTGGCCCCCATCTTGTACCGTTTAAATTTCATTATAAACCCCTTCAACTGTTTTGCATTTCTGAAAATTCTGTTATCTTCAAAAAAAATAATGCTATGAAAAAATTGTTTGCTTTCGGAATTACCTTTTTATGTTTTGCAATGGTTTCATTTGCTCAGGCCGATACTACCGGTAAAGACCTGGCAGGCAGGTATATATTCCCGGATGGAAGTGTGGTGACTGATGTTACTGTAAATTTTGATAACGGAGCATTGACGATGGTTTCTTCTGCTGGTACATCAGACCTTGTAAAACAAACCATTGATTTCTATACCATTGTGTCTTTCCAGGGAAATGCTGCGTTTAAACGCGACAGTGTCACCAAAAAAGTGTTGGGCGTAGTGATAGATGCTATGGGTTACCACCTGGAAGGTGTAAAAGATTCAGCAGCAAAAACCAGTTATGTTCCGGTGAAAGTACCTGCTGAAAAAGAAAGTATAGCGCTGGCTATTGCCAACCATCTCACGTATTTCAGCAGAACCGAATTAGAATTTATTAAAAACAATCAGTTCTTCCTGTTGTAATATTTGTTGTTCTCCGGATAGTAAATTTTTCAATACTACTGTATTTTCAGCCAATTCCTTACTGCCAATAATTGCGGCGTAAGGAATTTGCTTTTTATCGGCATATTTAAACTGTTTGTCAAATTTGGTTTGTTCGTGAAACAGTTCGCAGGCAATATTTTTATTTCTCAGCTGCTGCATTAAAGCAAAAGCGCGTTTACTTTCTGCATCGCCCAGATTAAAGAACAATACTTTGGTGCCGGATTGTACTTCTAGTGGAAACAGTTTCAGTTCTTCCATCACATCATAAATCCTATCCACCCCAAAAGAAACCCCCACACCCGGAATATTGGGCACCCCAAACAAGTCTGTAAGATCATCATACCTGCCGCCGCCGCCAATACTACCCATTTGTACATTATTGGCTTTCACTTCAAAAATGATACCTGTATAATAATTTAATCCGCGTGCCAGGGTAAAATCAATACTCACCGGAGAAGGTTCATCTGTAAAATAGCTTAACAGAAATTCCATTTCTTCAATCCCCTTACTGCCCATTTCCACAGAACCCAGTAAGGATTTGATCTGTTCCATTTTCTCAGCAATAGAGCCTGAAATCAGTAAATATTTTTCGATACTACTAATTTGAGTTTCAGACAGTCCGCGTTCCACCAGTTCCCCTTTCACTTTATCCATCCCAATCTTATCCAGTTTATCTATAGCCACGGTAATATCCGTCAGTTTATCAGCACCGCCCACCAGTTCGGCCAGGGCGGCCAGTATTTTACGGTTATTGATTTTAATAGTGATATCAATACCCAGTTTTTTAAAAGCCGTGGCATAAATTATGGCCAGTTCCACTTCATTTAGTAAAGATTTACTACCCACCACATCCGCATCGCACTGGTAAAATTCGCGGTAACGGCCCTTCTGAGGGCGGTCTGCCCGCCAAACCGGCTGCACCTGGTAGCGTTTAAACGGAAAAACCAGCTGGCCATGGTTCATTGCCACATAACGGGCAAAAGGAATGGTTAAATCGTAGCGAAGGGCACGTTCGGTTAAATTAGCCGTGTTTTTGCCCTGCAGTATTTTTTCAAATTCAGCTTTAGCACTCTCGTGTTTGGATGGATTATCCAGACCGTTATTTAAAATTTTAAAGATCAGTTTATCCCCTTCCTCCCCGTATTTACCCATCAGGGTATCCAGGTTTTCCATGGCAGGGGTTTCCAGCGGCTGAAAGCCATAGAGTTCAAAAACCGAACGGATAGTATTAAAGATATAATTGCGTTTACGAACGGTTTCTGCGTTAAAATCCCTCGTGCCCTGGGGTAAAGATGGTTTAGCCATGTTGAACTTATTTTTAATGATCCGGATTGGATCAGAACTATTTATCGGTTATTGGTTGAATATTTAAGAATAATCTGGTCGCATGCTTTATCCAGCATTTCAAAAACGGAATGATACCCTTCTTCGGTTCCATACCAGGGGTCCGGTACTTCCCTGTTTTTACCGGGATAGAGTTCGTTCAGTAACAGGTCAATGCGTTCCTCATCAAATAAGTCCCGGCTCATTCTTTTTACATCAGCATAATTATTACTGTCCATCACATAGATCCGGTCAAATTCCAGCATATCTGTTTTAACAAACTGGCGGCCTTTGGAATGAGAGATATCAATACCATGGATGCGGGCCACTTTCTGAGACAAGGGATGCGGTGCTTCATTAGTATGATAATTAGCCGTACCTGCACTATCTACGATCCAATCCAGTCCGGCCAGTTTAGCTTTATGCTGCAAAATACCCTCCGCCAAAGGGCTGCGGCAAATATTACCCAAACAAACCATCAATATCTTCATGGCGCAAATATAGGATTGTTGGGGAAAATGTTTTTGAGTCGGGAGTTTGGAGGCGGGAGAAGGGAGTTGGTAGTTTGGAGTTGGGAGAAGGGAGTTGGGAGTTTGGAGGCGGAAGATCGGAGGGGATAGTTAATTTAGTAGGGGTTATGGAAAGGGATTCGACAATGCAGGCCAAACGATATTATTATCGTAAATTCGTACAATAAACCTAAGACTCCATTATGACAACGATATCAATTAATCCATTGCCCAAAAAATCAAAAGGAAAAGGAAAGTCATTGGTTTCAACTACAGATGTTGCAATTAAAAAATCGGAGCGTAAAAATATATTCAGGCCAGATGTAAAACAAACTGCTGCATTGGTAAAAGTTGGCAGGGCTGGTTCAGCGAATGCAATAAGAGCTTCTAAAGCATTAGGGTTGAGTATCACCTATATGCAAAACGGTGTATTATATAAAGAAGATTCAAACGGGACTAAAGAAATCGTTAGCACTTCAATAAAGCAAAATTCAACTTCAAAAAAATCGCCGCTACCATTAAAAAAAGGAATGTTGTTACATGCAAAAAAATAAACGGTTGCGTGTTTTTGCCGGACCCAATGGATCGGGTAAAAGCACTCTTTTCGAAGAATTTAAAAAGAAATACGATCCGGGATTTTTTATTAATGCTGATGAAATTGAAAAGCAATTAAGTATAAGTGGGCTCATCGATTTAAAAGCAATTGGAGTTAAAGCAAACCAGCAAGATTTAGAAAAGTATAAAAAATCAAAAGAGGCTGTTTCATTACTCTCAAAAGCTTCTGCAGAGAATCATATAATTGATATTGAAATAAAAGAAAACTTTATTGTTGATAAAGCGAAATACACGCATAGTTATGAAGCATCTTTTACTGCATCTTTTATTCGCTGGTTATTATATTCCAAAAACAAATCCTTTTCTTTTGAAACAGTAATGAGTCATGCTTCAAAAATTGAAGAATTAAGAAAAGCTCAAAAGAAAGGATATAAAACGTATTTGTATTTTGTATGTACAGATAGTGCTGAAATAAATATTGATCGTGTTGCCAACAGGGTTCAAAAAGGAGGGCATCCGGTTGATAACTCAAAAATAAGATCTCGTTATAGTAACACTCTTGGCAATTTGTATGCTGCTATCAAATTATCAAATAGAGCGTATTTATTTGATAATTCCGGAAAAAGATTAGAGTTGGTAGCAGAGGTGTTTGAAGGGGTTATACAATTAAACATAAACAATCCACCTCAATGGTTTATTGATTATGTTTTGCCATATTATCAATAAGAGTTCTTTATTAGTTAAAGAGGGATGATACCCTATTATTACTATCCATCAATTAGAATCAGTCAAATTCCAGTATATCTGATTTAGCAAACTGGCGGCCTGTGGAATGAGAGATATCAATACCATGGATACGGGCCACTTTTTGGGACAGGGGGTGCGGGGCATCATTAATATGATAATTAGCCGTACCGGCACTATCCACTATCCAATCCAGCCCGGCCAGTTTAGCTTTATGCTGCAAAATACCCTCCGCCAAAGGGCTGCGGCAAATATTACCCAAACAAACCATCAATATCTTCATGGCGCAAATATAGGATTGTTGGGGAAAATGGGGGAAGAGGGGTAAGGTAGCCTTTAAACCAGTGACTATGCAGGGAATATTTTAGAAAGAATACCGACTATTTTATCTTCCTATTTTGAGATATATTTGTCATACATATATTATAGCTATGGAAAAATCAATACACCAGGGCCGAAACTTGAAGAGATTTCGTGAAATGATGGGGGTCAAACAAGAGGCATTGGCATTTGAACTTGGGGATGAATGGAGCCAGCGAAAAATATCATTGCTGGAGCAGAAAGAAGAAATTGACGATAAATTACTGGCTGAAATTTCTAAAGTATTAAAAGTGCCGGTGGAGGCCTTTAAGAATTTTGATGAAGAGAAGGCGGTAATGAATATTCAGAATAATTATGAAGGATCTAACACGAGTGCTTCGCCTGTTGGTATTCAAAATAGCTGCACTTTTAATCCATTGGATAAACTGATGGAACAGGTGGAGGAAAATAAAAGGTTGTATGAGGCCTTGTTAAAGGAGAAGGATGAGAAGATTGCATTGATGGAGAGGATGATTGGGGGGAGGTAGTGTTTTTATTTTTTGTGTTTGGGAAATAACCAACTTTTATGTTAAATAGGCACAACGAATTGATTTCCATTAATTTAAAAAGAAAAGCCGCCAACGCTTCTATTTTTATCGCAGAGAAGATTTAATGCGGGATTTTGTACTTATAAATTAAGTACGTTGCTAGAATAGTTCCAGCAATTGCCACTAAAACATAAAATATAAATTTTATTGTTTTGAGTGTAATAAATGAAATGCCATCAACTGCTGCCTTTTTTAATTTATGGCTAATTATTTTCCTTTCACTTTGTTTTGATTGGGTGTATTTTTTTTTTGCTGGCAAATGTTCTGCTAAGCGTAATAAGTCTTGAATAAATAATTTTTTTGAACCTTCAAAATCATAACCGCCACTGTGATATTTTACCCATACTTTTTCGAACTCTTTAGGATATTTTTGTTTTATTAAATAGGTTATAGTTGAATCATAATCCTTAAATATTTCAACAAATAATCCAACCCATCTTAAACTTGCCCCATTTACTTTATATAATCTTTCTCCTTCTTCTGAAATGTTTAATGTGTGGAATTTATTTTTAGAAGATTCTAAATAACCTCTCACGTCTAAATTTGCTAAGGCTGTTTTTATTTCTTCTAAAGAAAAAATATTTTTATACAATCCAATAAAATGCGTGTAGAATTCGTCTGTATCAAATTCTTTATGTAAATGGTATTCTCTTAAAACTAAATATTCTAATTCTAACATAATGCGTGTATTATTCGTCGGCTCTCGCCTCCGATACCTTTCTCTTTTTAAAATACAGAAAACCAATTCTGCCAGCTCGTGTCGAAATGCTCCTAAGAAAACATAGCATTTCGCACCACAGAATCTACCACACTTAGACATAATATGCAGTTATATTAATTCCTTACATTGGTATCTGTTTATTTATGGCCTTTCAGGGCAGGGCAGGTTTGCTGTTGCGATTTTATAAATCTGTTTATTTTCGGGCTTCATAAAGAAGCAACAGCATACCCGAAGGTAATGCAAAGAAATTACATAACTAATATTTATGTTAAGTATGTACAACTAATTAATTTTCAAATAAATATTTTTTCTTTCCTAGACTTTCCATAGGACGTATAGTAGTGAAAAAAGTTTGTTTATAATTAATAAAGTAACAGGTCTGAATTCCAATAGTTCTCAATCAGAAAACAGACCTATTTTTATTTTTTAAATAATTAAAAATTATCTCTTAGGAATTTGGGTTGCTATTCAGAATAAAAAAATTTATTACACTGAATATACACCCGATAAAGAAAAAAGAAATGGTAGATTAGGCTGTCTCTAATAACCAGTACATATCAGTTACTTGAGAAACTAAAATACTATAATTAGTGGCTCCTGCTAATTTAATGGCTAATTCTACAAATTGGTAAATCCCTACACATGTGTAGTTTGATTCAATATAATATTCCGCTGATGGCAATTTAAAACTTACCCTATCGGTATCATAGACCGTTCTATTGAATCCAACCTTTGCCATTTCTTTGTGAAGATTTTCATAAAGCGTTTCATTGAGTGTGCCATGCAGCTCAATACGAACAATAAATCTGCTCATTTTAGTAAAGTTTAATTAATCAATAAAGTTTACTAAAGTTATGCAATAAATTATTTGCATACTATAAATTTTAGTAAAAAATAATTTCCTAACTAAATTATTGAGATTATTGTTAGGCTGCGCCTAACCATTTGTCGCTATTCTGCTAATGCAGAATTACAGATGTAAGAAAGGCTTCGCCTCACAAAAAGTAAAGAAAACCTTTGAAAACCAATTCTGCCAGCCCGTGCCGAAATGCTTTAAAAAAACATAGTATTTCGCACCACAGAACCTGCAACATTTATCCCCTTATTTTGCCAAATACACATCTGCATTAATAACAGTAGCATAAAAATAATTAAGCCCGGCCAAAAATGAAGTCTGTACGTCTTTTGCTTTTACAGATATGGAATTTACTTCCAGGTCTTTTGTGGCACATGCATCGCCAATTACTATAGAATTAAAACCAAAATCTTTAGCTGCCCTTGTGGTGGCATCTACGCACATATGTGTCATCATACCGCAAATGACCAGGTCCTTAATGTTATTTGAATGTAAATATTCTAAAAGTTCTGTTTCTCTAAAACTGTTTGGGTAGTGTTTGATAATTACTTTTTCATGGGAGCTTGGTTTTACGCTTTCATGTATTTCAGCCCCTTGTGTGTTGGGAATAAAAAAAGTTGATCCGGGCCTATTAGCTATATGTTGGATATGAATGACAGGTAAACTTTCTTTTCTAAAATATTCAAGTACACGCTTTGTATTTTGTCCAGCATTTTCTGCGTTTACAAGTGGTATTGCCCCATTTTCAAAATAGTCGTTTTGAATATCAATAATAATAAGTGCAGGATTCATTTTTTATTTTCTGCTAAAATACTTAAGGTAAACTAATTCTTATAAAAGTAATAATGCATTTTCAGATACAAAGTAATAGATTGATATATTTAAGGCATTATTTACTTTTCGCTAGTACATACATCAGGAAAATATGGGATAACCCTACCTTGTGTTTCGTTTCAAAAATAATCAGAGAACTTGTAGGCATCCTGGTGAATTTAAATCTCATTTCCGGATGAAATGTATTCTTTTATTTAATCAGCCTATTATTTGTATAAAATAAATAAATATGCCTTTAACTAAGTGAAATACCATCGGCTTGGGTAAGCCATTAAATGGAATTTATAAAAATAATATACAATATAATTCGTAATATTACTTACGATAAATAATTGGTAATGAAATATATTATAATCCTGATTCTGCTTTTTCTTCAAAATAATATTGTCTATTCTCAGAAAACTATTGATTCTATTTTGAATATTGTTTCTCAAAACTTAAAGCTACTAAAAAATATAAAGTATAACAATACAAGAGAATTGAGCTACTCTTCAGAAAATTATCATTATATTTCTAAGTGGTTAGTTTATAATGATTTTCAAAGCAAAGACACAATAACTGGTTTCAAATATCAAATTGATGATTCTACTTCAAAACAGATTTATAATGGCACAGAAAAATTTTATTTGGATAAAAAAAATAACACTATTCAAATAAATAACCATCCAGATAAAGAATCTTTTAAAAACATTTCCCCTTTATATAATTCAATTACTACACTTAAAAATGTCTTGCCAGTATTGATTAACCGTAAAGCCGCAATTAAATCTTTAGCTGATACCTCTATAAACACCAAATCGTATTTTTTAATCACATTCAATATTGGCAAATATCGAATCCAAAATTTAGGTAATGGCTTTGATTCAATGACTACAAAATATAATTTTATTTATAAAATCATAATTGATAAGAATAATTATTTGCCTTTTGAGGTATTACAAATAAATGATAGTAATAATGATTTTATTAAAACAAATTTTACCAATATAGAAACGGATATCAATGCGCCATCTGAATTATCATGGTATTACTCAACCTATTCGAATGATTATAAACTGACAAAAGAAAAGAAAACTTCAAAATTACTTTCAATCGGATCTTTGGCGCCAGAATGGAAACTTGAATGTACAAGTAAGGATAAAGCACTTTCACTAGATGACTTCAAAGGGAAAGTGATTTTATTAGATTTTTGGATAAAAAATTGTGGAACCTGCATACAAAGTGTATCGAAGTTGAATGAATTACAGCAAAAAATTAAAGACCCAAACTTTAAAATTATAAGTATTAATTCTTACGATTCAAAAGAAGATGTTTTATGGTTTTGTGAAAAACATCAAACCAAATTTTCGGTTTTACTAAATGGTAAGGAAGTAGCTGAAAAATATGGTGTAGTTGGTTTTCCTACAATTTTTATTATTGATAAGAATGGAAAAATAATTTACTCGAATATTGGTTTTGACAATTCCATTCAATCTGTTGTTGAAAAGATTATTAAAAACGCTTTATAATTGTTTAAAGCAGCTGGCTTAGCAATTAAAGAATTAAATAGTAAGAAAACTGTTAAAGGGCATCTAGATGCTTCAATTCCCTAAAATTTGTTAACACTGCAGGGGTATTAAAATTCAGTAATTTAATGCTTTGAATAAAAATTAAACTTATAAAATGTTGCTTTTTTATATAGCCAAAATCCATTTTCTATTTAAAGGATTTAAAAAAGGGTTTATTTTTTTCCTTATTGGTGTATTATTTTTAAAGAGCACTTCTATAGGACAACAATCATTGTCCCTGAACAAAAATGAAAGGTATGCGGACTTTGACACGCTCCTCAGTAAACTACAAACTGTTTCACCACATATTCCGATAAAGAAAAGAGTGTGGGGTTACGATGCAATTGCACAAATAAAGACATTACGAAGGGAAATTGACACGATTTCCTCGGACGAATCTTTTCTTCGATTAATAAATCGGGCCTTGATTGGTGCTCAGGATGAACATACCAGCCTTTGGGGAAGTTCAGCTGGCCACCAAAAGCAAATGAAAATGTACTTGCCTGTTGTATATGATAAAGGTAATTATCTTATTGCCAGATCTTTTATTGTAGGAAATGACACTGTTTTGGTGGGTAGCCGTATAGAAAAAATAAACGGCACAAAAATAGATGCGTATGTAAGAGCACATATGACAGATAGATACTATCGTTTTGATGCAAAAAGAAAAAAATTCTATTCTGAATCTTTTTATGAAAACCTTCAAACAGTTGAGAGTAACCAGATAGCTCTATCTATACGAAACCCATTTGGGAAAAACATGGGATTTACTTTGTCTACCAATCAGAGGCTTCATTTTTTAGTACCCAATATGGATACGACTTTTGGCTTAAAAATTTACTATTGGGAGGATACCAGGACCTTGTATATAAAACTGTATGTTATGGAGAAATCCTTCATCAGACGCTTTAAAGCTGGGATTGACCAGTACAGGAACAAAAATATCGACAAGATAATAATTGATCTCCGCAATAATGGCGGTGGTAGCGATTCTGTCTGGGAATCCTTATATGCCTACTTATTGCCAGAAAAATTTTCTTATCAGGTTAAAATAGATGGGTATTTACCATATTTTATGCCTAAATCGTATTTGGCTCAGTCTGACATGGATATTAAAAGTATCCAAAAGGAGAAAAATTCTTTGCTATCAGGCCTTGGTTTATATACATACCTCTACCATACGGAAACAATCATTCCAGATGATTCATCAATTAGGTTTAGAGGAAAGATTATTGTGCTGGGGGAGAATATTTATTCCTCGGCTGGAAGTGCAATGTCGGTACCGAATGCATATTCACATGACAATATTATATCGGTAGGCAGGTGTTCAGATGTTTTTTTAGGGATAGGTTATTCTCCAGTGGTATTTCAGCTACCCAATTCTGGTATTGAATACAGGATTTCTCCTTCCATTGAAGTCACCAACATAAAAACATTGAATGATATTATGCAGGATCATTATGAGATAGAAGTACCTTTTAGCAAAGAAGAACTTGAAAACAAGAATAATTATATGGGAAATTCGCTGGGTTCTTATTATCTCCAGCATTTTGACCCTTTTATCAAAGTCGCACTATCCCTTTGATCCCTGCTGAAAGACTGTTTTAGAATACGAGAAAGTATCATAATTTTAAAAATGTAGGTAATATACTATTTTATGTACAGTGATTATATTAAGCCTCCTGTTGAAGGTTTTACAGGAAAAGTTTTAGATGTTTACCTGGCAGCCGGATATTACCGGATGCGGCATGATCTGTTTACTACACATTATATTCCGCGATTTGATGAGGAAAACTCCCTGGTAATTATGCCTGTTTTCTGGTTAAGAACCCTGGTTAATAAGATTACTGAAAATAAATCAGCATTCAGGATACGGAAGCAATGTGCTGCATTTACTGTTGAGTATATTACTGCATCAATAACGGAAGAAATAGAGGAATTATATACAACCTATCATAGCAAGATTGAATTTGATGCAGCTGAAAAATGCAGGGATTATCTGGAGGATCCAATTAAGGCAAATCCTTTTGATTCGCGAATGATTGTAATAAGGGATGGAAGGAAGCTAATTGCAGTAGGTTATTTTGACCTGGGCCAGGAGGCGATGATGGGAATTCTCAATTTTTATCATCCGGATTACCGGAAATATAGCCTGGGAAAATACCTGATGCTGAAAAAGATAGATTTTGCAAAACAGCATGGGGTTCAATATTATTATACTGGTTACCTGGGTACTACCGAAACTAAATTTGATTATAAATTATTTCCGGATAAAAAAGCGATGGAAGTGTTGCTGGCTTTTGACCAGGAATGGGTGCCCTGGGGCAAATTTGATAAGGCTTGGCTGCATGGGTATTTTATGGATCAGGTATTGGGGGATAGCAATTGAAATTTTTTTCGTTTTAGCCATTCTTTTTCATTTTCTGCTGCACAAAACTATTTTACATATTCGGGCAATGCTGTACCGGCATAATAAGGTAGATTCAATAATAAATAGGGCTTTTTATTTAGAGTAACTGCTTCCACAACTTTTAGTACACCTGCATACATCCGGTTGGCATATAAGAAGTCTGCGGCATCAATAAACTGATGAAATTATTTAAATGCATAATCCCTAATTTGCCCTGAATGTCACAGAATAAGGGCAAATTTTGATAAAAATTGTAACAGAATAAACCCAGATTTGGGTATTTATTGTAACAGAATAAGGTTAATTGGTAAAATCTTCAGGAAACTCTGATCATTAAAGTATAAGATATAGGGTCATTTTTCTTCTTTTTTATAACTTAATAAATTAATATAAATTATATCTTTATTAAATAATTCTAATATCATACTATGAGAATACGTTTAACTATTAATCTGCTCTCATTTATTATTTCCAGTAATTTATTTGCACAAAGAATTGATACTCTGATAAATGATTATGGAAAAAATTATCCTGTAGAAAGAATTCACCTTCATTTAGATAAATCAAACTATGCTCCAGGAGATACTGTTTGGTTTAAAGCGTATATAGTATCTGGCTTAGTGCCAGATTTCACCAGCAAAAACTTATATGTTAATTTTGTAAGCGAGGATGAAAAAGTATTGGCTCATCAGGTTTACCCGATTATTCAGGGTAATTCCCCCGGCCAATTTGTAATACCAGATGGATTGCAGGGAAAAATCATCCATGTAATGGCATATACCAGGTGGATGCTTAATTTCGATTCTGCTTTTCTTTTCCAGACAAATTTGGCTGTTATTCATCATGAATTTATAGGACAAGAAACGATAACTAAAGAACTGAAAACTTCTATACATTTTTTTCCGGAAGGTGGTGATGCAGTGGCAACGCTGGAAACCCGAATTGCTTTTCTGGCAGAAAATCAATTTGGACAGCCTGTTAATATAAAAGGAGAAGTGAAAGATAACAAAGGGAATAAAGTGGCAGACTTAGTAGTTCAAAAAGATGGCATGGGTGATTTCTTTTTTATTCCTGAAGCCGATAAAAAATATACCGCATTCTGGACAGATGTATCCGGGAAAGAAAGAATCACCGACTTGCCTGAAATAAAAACCAATGGGATAGCGATCACTATGAATTTTATTGGAGCTGAAAAATTATTTTCAATAGAGCGCACTAAAAACGTAACTGATGAATTTAAACATGTACATGTGGTAGCAACCATGTATCAGCAAGTGGTGTATATGGCCAACTTTTCAATGAATCAATCAACACTTATTAATGGGACTATTTCTACTAAAAATCTTCCATCTGGTATAATGCAGGTTACTGTATTTAATAAAAACTGGGAGCCTATGGCAGAAAGAATTGTTTATGTAAAAAACAATACAGATACTTTTACATCCCTTGCAGGATTCTCAAAACTGAACTTTGGAAAAAGAAGTGAAAATGAATTAATTGTAACGGTTAAGGATAGTTTTCCTGCTACCCTTTCTTTATCCATTACAGATGCAGCAATAAAGGTGGATAGCAATAATAACATGATATCCACTATGTTATTGAAAGATCAGATTAAAGGAAAAATAAATCGTCCCTATTATTATTTTTCTGATTCCTCTGCCGATGTAAATAATAACCTTGATTTACTGATGCTTACACATGGATGGCGTAGGTATAACTGGAATAATGTAATCAATAGAATTCCATTAAACCTTAATTATCCGGCTGATACTTCCTATTTGTACTTATCCGGATTAGTATCAGGGTTAAATACAAAGGAATTAGCCAAAGCAAAAAATTTATTATTGAATTTAAAAACAAATGCACATAGCAAAGGCAAAATGATATATGTTTCTCTGGAACCGAATGGTAGTTTTAAATGTCCGGATTTTATATTCTTTGACTCATTATTGATAAGTTATCAGTTTATGGATAAAAACAGAGTATTCAGTAATGCTGCTATAACATTTATGAATGATAAGTTAAAAGCACCTGCAGGCTTTTCAAAATATTTTTTAAATCCCAGTTTTCCACAAACAGATACTATTGGGAATTCGGTAATGAATAAATTGTACAGCAAATACCAGGAGTCTGGATATGTAACTTTAAAAGATGTTACAGTTTATGCAAAAGCAAAAACACAACTGCAACGATTAGACAGTATGTATGCCAGTCCGCTTTTTCAACAAGGGGATGTAAAGAATTTTGATGTTAGAAATGACCCTTCATTTTATGGAGGAATGAACATTTTCAGATATTTGGAATTTAGAGTTCCCGGATTGCAGGTATACTCAACAAATATTGTTGGCGAAATTCCCAACATTCTTTACCGGGGGTATACCCCTGGGTTTTTTATAGATGAAATTCCTGTTGATACCTCTGATTTGAGTTTGATCAGGGATCTTAATTTAAGTGATATTGCTATGATTAAAGTTATACCTCCTCCATTTGTTGGTGCATGGGGCAATGGTCAGGGTGGTGCCATTGCTATTTACATGAAAAGGCCGGATGACAGGGATTTTGAAGATAAGAAAAAAGACTGGATTTCAAAACGGGTGGAAGGTTATTCCGCTATGCGGGAATTTTATTCTCCCAATTATGATACTGTTTACAATGTACCTGATAAACCAGATGTAAGGACTACACTTTACTGGAATGCAAACCTTGCTACAACCCGCCAGCAACATACAATAAAACTTAAATTCTATAATAATGATTTTACAAAATCTTTCAGGATTATAGTAGAAGGGATGAATTCAAATGGTCAGTTTACGCATTATGAGAAAATTGAACAATAATTTTAAATGAAACTTGATTAATGATTAATGAACTTTTGTATTATAAAAACATTCAGGTAAAATAACATCATTGAGTGAAGGAGTATTCTTACTGTCTAACTCATGAGGGAAATGTTTTGTCTCTTTTTTATCTTTAATCCTATCTTTTCTTAAAAAGGTAATTTCAAGGACGGGCGGAGCCTTGAAATTTTCATATTCCACTAAGGATTTATTATTATTTGGATGTATATGTACAATTTCAAAATCCTGCTTAATCTTCATGAAACAAGCATTAATTAATGTGAACCCTATGCTAGAGAATATAGACTGGAAATTATGAAATTCAATAACTAAAATGCGAAACCTTTTTAGAATCTCTCTGTTTGTTTCTATTAGTACATCATATTCTCCCCCCTCAATATCCATTTGTAAGATTAAATTATTATCGTCTGAATCCGCATACTCGAGTACCCAATTTTCGAGAGAAATATAATTACTCTTATTTTCAAACCCGATAAATTTTTTGATAAAATGAAATTTATCATTTTCTAAAGGGGGAGCATCTACCGAAAAATCTGCCATAAATATATCAATACCATATATTTTAGCTAAATCATCTTCAAAATTTGCTAAATTAAATGTTCCGGGAGAAAAACAGGTTTTAATTCCTTTTAAATCATCTGGTACCAAATACCCGCCATCTCCAGTACCTCCTAAGCGAATTAATATTTTTTCTGTACTGTATGG
>Ga0364860_10294_pt1 | contig 36959 bp, 29 predicted proteins | sample ExccelAu500001D4_FD_206916 | JGI IMG/M metagenome (GOLD analysis project Ga0364860, IMG submission 206916) | Enriched cells from Trout Bog Lake Hypolimnion, Wisconsin, USA - BchlTB.Aug20.5000.01 .D4 | ecosystem: Environmental > Aquatic > Freshwater > Lake > Hypolimnion/Profundal zone | place: USA...
CCGCCAATTTAATCCAAAAGAATTCCGCATTGTGGCTGCACCTGATGTGATTGATTTATTTCTTGAAGAAGAAAATCAATTCTTGGCGCAGCTGGGAGATTTTATCAACAAGCCAATCAAACTCCAGGCGGAAGGTAGTTTTCGTCAAGAACAATACGATATTGTTCTGAGTTAATTCAGCCAAGTTTTAAGCATTCGAAAACTGTATGCGATGCAGGTTTGCATACAAACCATCTTGCTTTATCAAGTCTTCATGCGAGCCGTTTTCAACCACTTTGCCATGCTCTAAAACAACAATGCGATCGGCGTGCTCAATAGTTGAAAGGCGATGGGCAATGACCAAGGTTGTCCTACCAGCCATCAACCTCTCCAAAGCATCCTGAACCTGGCGCTCTGACTCTGAGTCGAGAGCGGAGGTGGCTTCATCCAAAATCAAGATAGGCGCATTCTTATAAATAGCGCGCGCGATTGCCAAACGCTGACGCTGACCGCCAGATAAGCGATTGCCGTTATCCCCCACTATGCTATCAATGCCATCAGGCAATTCTTTAATCATGGCGCTTAAATTGGCGGCCTCCAAAGCTTCAATTACACGACCGCGATCAATGCCTTCTTCAACAACCGCACCATAAGCGACGTTAGCAGCAATCGTGTCATTGAACAAAATGACATCTTGGCTTACAAAGGCAATTTGCTTTCGCAAATCAGATAAGACAATTTCTTCAAGTGGCGTATCGTCTAAGAAAATATGTCCAGAAGTCGGCTTAAAGAAACGCGGCAAAAGGTTTACTAAGGTGGACTTACCGCCACCGGATGGTCCTACAAAGGCCACGATCTCGCCTGGCCTAATAGATAAATTAACGTCAGTAAGCGCGTCTTTACGGCCGACCTCTTGCTGATAAGAGAAACCAGCATTTTCAAAGCGAATACCGCCCTTAGCCTTAGTCAGGGGCTTCATATTTGGTGTGCGAGACTCTTCCTCTTCAAAAGGCTCGTCCATTAATGTGAAGATCATTTCTGCCGCGGTTAAACCACGCTGCAAAGGTTGATTAATATCCGCCAAGTGCTTCAGAGGGGAAATCACCAACATCATGGCTGTAACGAAAGAGGCAAAGCCACCGACGGTAGTTCCCTCAGTAGCGGACTGCATCAAGGCAATCACCAATACGACTGATAGCGCCATAGAGGCAATTAACTGAGTAATCGGTTGGTTTAAGCCACCCGCTACGGCAGACTTCAAGGCAAATTGACGTAAGCGCTCCGCCTTTTCCATAAAGCGGCGCATCTCGTACTGCTCAGCTCCATGCACCTTAACAATCTTGTAGCCTGCTGCCGCCTCTTCAACGATATACGCCAACTCACTCGTCAAACCCTGTTGCTCTCGATTTAATGCTCTCAAACGCTTATTGATCTTGCTCATGATGAGAGCAATCACTGGGAAAATAATTAATACGACCAAGGTGAGACGCCAATTGAGGTAAATGAGATAACCCATCAAACCAACAACAGTCAATGAATCGCGTACCAGGCTAATCAACATGCCGCCCATGATTGAGAGAACATTATTCACTTCGAATACAACGGCATTTATTAAATTAGAAGCGGAGTTTTTTTGAAAAAAGACTGTGCGAGCATGCAAGAGGGTTTGAAACATCTGCTCACGCAGCTTTAAGAGCACTGCGTTAATGACACGAGTCAGTAAATAATTGGATAAAAATTGGGCTAGGCTGCGAACCATCGCTAAACCCACTAGGAAAAGCGGCACCTGCCAAAGCTTGTTATCGAGCTGCCCCGTAAAGCCACGATCCAGCAAAGGCTTCATTAAGGCTGGAATAGAGGTCTCGGCGCCTGCCACCAAGGCCATCGCCAATAAAGAGCCAATAATCAAGCGAATATGGGGCTTGAGGTACTGAATTAAGCGGTTTAGGGCGGTACGGTCTTGAGCATTCATATAATGAATTATGCCCACCTTATCAGTCATACTCATCACCCGCAATGAAGAGGCCAATTTGGCCGACTGTTTAGCCTCCCTAGAAGGGATTGCTCAGCAAGTTGTGGTGGTGGATACTAATAGCTCAGACTGGACCCTGGACATCGCTAAATCCTATGGGGCGGTGATTGCTCAGCCGCCAGATTGGCCTGGATTTGGCCCCCAAAAGAACCGGGCCCTGGATCTTGCTACCGGTGAATGGGTTTTATCCCTAGATGCCGATGAAAGACTCACCCCAGCCCTCAAATCCGAAATTGTCACAGCGATTCATCATTCGGCCCATGTGGACTGTTTTGCCATTCCGCGCCTATCTTGGTATTGCGGGCGTTTTATTAGGCACTCCGGGTGGAATCCTGACTATGTTGACCGCCTCTTTAAACGCGGCAGCGCCCGGTTTTCCGATGATTTAGTCCATGAGCGTCTTATTCCCTCTGGACAAGTCGCAAAGCTCGAGAACCCCATGTTGCATTACAGCTTCATGGATTACTCTCAGGTACTCCAAAAAATTGACCGTTACTCCACGGCATCCGCCGAACAAGCTTTTGCCCAAGGTAAAACCAGCACCCCTCTAAAAGCAGTCCTCCATGGTGCTTGGTCTTTCTTTCGTACCTACTTCTTGCGGGCTGGCTTTTTAGATGGTCCACAAGGTTTTACCTTAGCCATGTCAAATGCCCAAGGTACCTATTATCGTTATATCAAGCTGTGGCACTTGATTCGGGAAGCCAGCAAATGATGTCGATTTTGTTGGCCACTTACAACTGGCCAAAAGCGTTAAAGCTTTGCCTAGAATCCCTTGGCACTCAAAATGATCTTGATTTTGAAATCATCATTGCTGATGACGGGTCGAACAATGAAACTAAGGAAGTGATCGATGGCATCAAGGAAAATTTTCCAGTAGCCATCACACATCTCTGGCAGGAAGATCAAGGCTTTCGAAAAACCCGCATTCTCAATCAAGCTATTGCAGCAGCGCGTGGTGATTATTTGGTTTTCTTAGATGGGGACTGTATTGTCCAGCCGGATTTCATTACTCGTCATCGCGAATTAGCTCAAGCAGGTCATTTAGTAACAGGGAGTCGCGTATTACTCAATCAAGCACTCACTACCTCGCTATTAGCGTGGCCACATTGGAGCTTTGCACGCTTTGCCTCCAAATTATTCAGCTATCGTCTGAGTGGTGGAATCAATAAATACTGGCCACTCAAAATCAAACTGGGTAATGGCTCGTGGCGAGACTACGATCAATTTGTTTGGCGCCGTATCAAGGGTTGTAATATGGCTTGCTGGAAAACAGATGCGCTAGCGATTCAGGGTTTTGATGAAACCATGACTGGCTGGGGTCATGAAGACGCCGACTTTGTGTTTCGTTTACAGCACAATAAAATTATCCGTAAATCGGGGGCATGGGCAACAGAGGTTTTTCATCTCTTTCATCGCATTCATGATCAAAGCAATGCAGCAGAGAACGCTCGTCGTGTGCGCGAGAAAATTTTAGCTAAAGCACTCTAAACGCATGACTCACTTCTCATCGCTCAAGCCAAAAAAAGTATTGTTTATTGCCACTCGGCAAATTGGTGATGTATTAGTAACCACACCCCTCATCCAGCAGGCTCGAGAGCTCTGGCCTGAGGCTGAGTTTCATTTTCTAGGCTATCGCGGCAAACTCGATATGCTCAAAGGCAATCCTAATATTGCTGAGCTGATTGAAACCTCGGACCGACCTGGTTTTGGGGAGTATCTTTCGCTCTTTAATCGCCTCTTTCAGCGTTATGACTTGGCCATCGTCACACAACCCAGCGACCGAGCGTATTTCTATGGTTTAGTAGCAGCCTTCAGAAGGGTTGGCGTATTGGGCGGACATCCCCAAGGCCTTACGGAACAAGATAAAGCCAAGAAAAGTAAAAACGATAAACAAAATGCTTGGAAGAAAGCCATCTGCTTACATACAGTCGACGTAGATTATTTTGGACAGCATGTCATTACTGAAAAGCTGCGATTGCTAGAAGTGTTTTACAAAAATGTTCAAGACTTATTTAGCAAACCAATTTCTGTAGTGCCCCCTGCAGGCGAAGCCCTCACTCCAGTGATCGCCAGTCAACTACGCTCACCCTATGTCGTTGTACACCCAGGCCCGCTAACTGCATACAAACGTTGGCCACTGGCTTATTGGCAAACTCTGGTCACCTGGTTAACGCAGCAAGGCTGGCAAGTGGTACTGAGCGCCTCACCAGCCAAACAAGACTTACAGCTCAATCAGGATATCGTTTCTTTGCTTGATGAAGCTACGCGAGAAAATGTAGTGGATGTCGCCGGTAAGCTATCCATCCCTCAGGCACGCAGCTTAATCCAAGGGGCGCATTTATACATTGGTGTCGATACCTCTATTACCCATTTGGCGGCCGCTTGCAATATCCCAACCGTCGCCCTATTTGGCCCAACACCCCCAAGTAACTTTGGGCCCTGGCCTAATGGCTTTATCGGGAAGCAACCCTACCAATTGCGTGTGCGTACCCAAACTGTCGGCAATGTCACTATCTTGCAAGGCCCGGGTGAGTGTGTGCCATGCCGTAAGGCAGGCTGCGAAGATCGCCCTGATAGCAGGAGTGAATGCTTAGATTTACTGGAGCCCAATCAAGTGATTGAGGCCATTGAGAAAATTACTCAGAAATAAACTGCAGAAATCTCTAAAAATTAGAGATATTGAACCTGTACCGGGTTAGTTTGTTTAGAAGCCAGAATTTGATGAAGACTATGCAAGCAAGCGTCATCCGGATAAATTCTTAGCTCTTCAGGAAACTGCATCAAGCAGGCGCCACCACTAGTAGTCACCGCAGCAGTCAACATCAAACCCTTAACGGCATCATTGCCACCAGAAGCTGCTGGCGCCGGTGCGCCAAACTTAGTATCCCGCACTCGGTTAGCCATCAAATAAGGGCCGATTTGAGTACGCAACATTTTCAAATCCGTTGCCGAATCAATAAATACATGAATATTGCGAGCAAAACGCATCCGGGCACCGGTGATATCCATCACGCCTTCCGATACGACGCGCATGCCACCAGAGAATTTATCTGGCGTCACGTTGACTTTAGCCACCAACAGCTCATCCTCTTTCAGCCAAGAGCGATTCGGCTCATACACCTCGCTATAGAGGGTGACTTCGATTGCCGCGGAGCCATCATCAATCGTCGCAATCATCATGCGACCACGTTGACCTGTCAGCATGCGAGCTGAAGTGATGATGCCGGCAATCAGCTGATCTTTGCCTTCGGTAACCTTAGCAAGCGGTTGACGAATAAAGTGAGAAACCTCCTCACGGTAGGCATCAAACATATGCCCAGTTAAACAAAGTCCTAAGGATGTTTTTTCTTCTTGAAGGCGTTTCTTCTCAGACCACACCGGCTCACGAACCAATTCAGGCAAATGACGATCCTCTTCACCAGCTGCTTCAAATAAACTCACCTGATGGACAGAGGCTTCAGCCTGCTCAGCCGCTTCAATGGCACGTGCCAGCGAGGCTAACAGCGTAGAGCGAATGTCGTACAGATTGCCACCAGCAGTCAGCTCATCACGATACAAGCTATCAAATGCTCCGGCGCGCATCAGCGCTTCAATTGCACGACGATTGACTTGACGACGATCGACCCGAGCGCAAAAGTCAAACAAGTCTTTAAATGGCCCACCACTCTCACGCACCTTCACAATCGATTCAATCGCTGCTTGACCGGTACCCCTTACTGCGCCCAAACCATAACGAATATGACTTAGCGGCGAATCTGGTGATGCATCGGGTGCACGTAATGGCGTGAACTCATAAACACCAGTGTTGATATCTGGTGAGAACACACGAATTTGGTTATTGAGGCAATCGTCATACAGAATCTTCACCTTATCGGTGTCATCCATCGCGAGTGATAAGTTGGCCGCCATAAACTCAGCGGGGTAATATGCTTTCAACCAAGCAGTTTGATAGGCCAAGAGTGCGTAAGCAGCCGCATGGGACTTATTAAAGCCATAGCCCGCAAAGCGCTCCATTAAGTCATAAATCTCGTTGGCTTTGCCCTCGGTAATACCACCAGCCTTTGCGCCATCACTGAAGATCTTGCGATGCTGCGCCATCTCTTCTGGTTTTTTCTTACCCATCGCGCGACGCAACATGTCAGCGCCACCGAGTGAGTAGCCCCCAATCATCTGCGCCATCTGCATTACCTGCTCCTGATACACCATGATGCCGTAGGTTTCACGCAGAACGGATTCGATGCGAGGATCTGGATACTCTACTTTTTGACGACCGTGTTTACGTTCAATAAAGTCCGGAATCAAATCCATTGGACCTGGGCGATACAAAGCCACCAAAGCAATAATGTCTTCGAAGCGGTCAGGCTTAGCTTCACGTAGCATGCCTTGCATGCCGCGACTTTCCAACTGGAAAACAGCAACAGTATTCGCCTTCTTGAGAACCTCAAACGCCCCCGCATCATCAAGCGGGATCTCGCCAATATTCCAATCTTGACGATCAGCATGCAGGGTTTTAATCCAACGTTCAGCTGCAGCCAAAATAGTGAGCGTAGTTAAACCCAAGAAGTCGAACTTCACCAAACCAATCGCTTCAACGTCATCTTTATCAAACTGGCTAATGACGGAGTTGCTATCTTGATCCTTGGAATCTTTTGCTTCTTGGGTATAGAGCGGGCAAAAATCCGTTAAGCGGCCAGGGGCAATCAAAACGCCACCCGCATGCATACCCACGTTGCGGGTCATGCCCTCTAACTGCTGAGCCAAAGATAGTAGCTGGCGCACTTCATCTTCATTCTTCTCGCGCTCAGCCAATTGCTTTTCTTCTTTCTTAGCAATATCAATGGTCATGTATTGACCAGGCTTATTGGGAATGAGTTTTGCAATGCCGTCGACGAAGTTGTAACCTTGCTCAAGTACACGACCTACGTCACGAATCGCTGCTCTTGCCGCCATCGTGCCAAATGTCGCAATTTGACTAACAGCGTCTTTGCCGTACTTGTCTTTGACGTATTGAATGACGCGATCGCGCCCATGCTGGCAAAAGTCAATATCGAAGTCGGGCATCGATACCCGCTCAGGATTTAAGAAGCGCTCAAAGAGCAAGTTATAACGCAGGGGATCAAGGTCGGTAATACCTAATGAGTAAGCCACTAAAGAGCCGGCACCAGATCCACGGCCAGGGCCTACTGGGACACCATTGTTTTTTGCCCAGTTAATAAAATCTGCCACGATCAAAAAGTAACCTGGGAAACCCATTTGAGAAATCGTCTTCACCTCAAACACTAGGCGATCGTGATAGCGAGATTTTTCTTTGGCACGCTCCTCTGGATCCGGAAAATTGCGCTCCATATGACGATCCAAACCAATCTCCGACAGCGCTAAGAGATATTCATCTAGAGTGATGCCTGGTGGGGTCGGAAAATCTGGTAAGCGGGGTTGACCTAATACCAATGACAGGTTGCAACGTTTAGCGATTTCTACAGAATTCGCAATCGCAATAGGAAGATCGGCAAAACGTTTCTCCATCTCTTCTTGCGATAAGAAATATTGCTCATCATTAAATTTCTTTTGACGGCGTGGATTACCCAAGAGCTCGCCCTCTGCAATGCAAACACGCGCTTCATGGGCCGTGAAATCACTTCTTTGCATAAACTGCACAGGATGCGTAGCGACTACTGGCAAATCCATCTCGCTCGCCATATGACAAGCCCGTTGAAGATGTTGTTCATCTTGTGGATGTCCGCCACGCTGCACTTCAATAAAAAAGGCGTCTGGGAAAATCTTGGCCCAGCGACCTGCCGCAGCCTTAGCCTGGTCTTCTTGCCCCGCTAGAAGTGCGACACCAACATCACCCCAGCGACCACCGGATAAAGCGATCAAGCCGTGCGCTAAGGTTTTTTTAGTCTTCTTATCTTCCTCTTTAGCTGCTGGCTCAGTAAACCAGGCGGGGTCGACCTCAGCACGACCGCGCGATTGGTTTTCCAAAGAGGCGCGGCTCAGTAACTGGCATAGATTAAGGTAACCAGAATGGTTTTGAACTAAAAGTAGTAAGCGATAAGGCTGATCAGGATCTTGATGGTTGCTAATCCAAACATCAGCTCCAGCAATCGGTTTAATGCCTTTGTCACGCGCGGCTGTATAAAACCGTATTAAGCCAAATAAGTTACTCAGATCGGTTAAGGCTAAAGCCCCCATTCCATCTTTTTCAGCCTGCGCTACCGCATCGTCAATGCGCACAATCCCATCCGTAATCGAAAACTCGGAATGAAGGCGAAGATGAACAAAACGGGGTGAAGCCATGAGATCATTTTAGCTGTGAACGATCCAAAAAATCCCCCACCCCCAGCCGGCGCCTATCGCGGGCGATTTGCCCCCTCGCCTACCGGTCCGCTTCATGCTGGATCACTAGTTGCCGCCCTCGGAAGCTGGCTGGATGCCAAGAAAAATGGAGGTAAGTGGCTACTCAGGATTGAGGACGTAGACGGTCCAAGATCTATCCCTGGGGCTGACCTGGAAATCATGCGCCAATTGCTGGCCTGTGGCCTGCAGTGGGACGAGGAAGTGACTTGGCAATCCGAATGCCAAGAAGACTATCAAAGGGCTCTAGAGGCCTTAAACCAGCATAAATGCCTGTATCCCTGCACCTGTTCCCGCCAAACGATTGCTAACGCCCTGGCTACCCAAGGGATTGATATTCCCCGCAATCAAGAAATGGTCTACCCAGAGACCTGCCGCCCGATCGAACTTGGAATAAACAATCTGTCCACCAGTAAGGTGGCCTGGAGGTTAGCCCTTCCCAGCAATCTGGTCATTGAGTTTGAGGATCGGTGGCTTGGGACTCAAAAACAGCAACTCAACCAGGCTGTGGGCGATTTTGTCCTGCGTCGCAGTGATGGTTTGTTCGCCTATCAACTAGCAGTTGTTGTTGATGATGCGGCACAAGGTATTACCCATATCGTGCGTGGCGAAGATTTGCTGAGTAATACCGCCAGACAAATCTATTTACAAACTGTACTGGCTTACGATCGGCCACAATATCTACATCTACCCCTTGTACTGGATGAGCATGGTGAGAAACTCAGTAAGCAAACGCTAGCAACCCAAATTCATACACGGGATACAAAAAGCGTGCTGCAAGAGTTGCAGAAAGCAGCAGCGCATTTAGGCTTGAGGAATTTACCGAATAGGGAAAGTGTTTCGATTGCAGAGTGGCTCTTAGCAGCCACTCATGCATGGGGTAATCAAAGAAATTAAAAAAATATAAAACAATCTTACAAAGCTAAGCAGATTATTTTTTCTTAAAGCCACCTAGTAAAGCACCAACAGCCGGCTTGGCAGGAGTGATCCCAACCTTCTTTGCCTCTGGCGCTGCAGATCCATCAGGATTAGTCGCTTTAGGAGTCGCGGCAGACTCATAAGGCATATAGAAAAATGGGTCTGACATTTTGGCTGGTGCAGCTTGCGCCGATGAACTTCTGCTTGGCGATGCCGCCCTACTTGGGGAAGCAGCTCTGCTTGGCGCTGAACTTCCTTCGGGGAGCGGCAGCACATCCAATTTGCGCTTCATTAACTTTTCGATATCGTCGAGTAAACGCTTTTCACTGCCGTCCACTAACGCAATCGCATCGCCTGTACTACCAGCGCGACCAGTACGGCCAATGCGGTGAATAAAATCTTCCGCACTAAATGGTAATTCGTGATTAATCACGCAAGGCATGTCTGGAATATCTAAACCGCGAGCAGCTACATCAGTGGCAACTAAAGCTTCAATCGCGCCCGACTTAAAAGCATCCAACGTTAAGGTGCGTTCACCCTGACTCTTATCTCCATGAATAGCTCCCGCTTTAATACCATCACGCTCAAGAGCACGTGACAATCTTGCGCACCCTAAACGGCTATTGGTAAAGATGATGCATTGACGCGATAAACCTTGGCGAGTACGTGACTCCAAAATTCTGACAATGGCACGCTGCTTATCAGCAGAAGGCACCATATGCACCACCTGCTTCACGGTATCGGCTGCTGCGTTCTGACGCGCCACCTCAATCGTCACTGGGGTACGCAAATAACTTTGCGCTAACTTCTTAATCTCTGGCGAGAAAGTGGCTGAGAACAAGAGGGTTTGGCGTTGCGCCGGAATTAAATCAATGATGCGCTGCAAGTCTGGCAAGAAGCCCATATCCAGCATGCGATCGGCTTCATCAAGAACCAGAATTTCTACTTGCGATAAATTTGCGACTTTAGAGCCAAGATGATCGAGCAAGCGTCCAGGGGTAGCAATCAAAATCTCAACACCATTGCGCAAGATCGCAACTTGCTCTTTCATATCCACGCCACCATAAACTACGGCAGCACGTAAATCCGTATGCTTTGAATAACTCGCAGCATTCTCTGATACCTGCACTGCCAACTCACGAGTTGGGGTTAAGACTAAAGCGCGAATCGGGTGACGTGCAGGTGATGAGCTTTTACTCGCATGACGCAAGATTTTTTGAATAATCGGCAATACGAAAGCGGCCGTTTTACCGGTTCCCGTTTGCGCTGCGCCCATCAAATCTCTACCCTCTAAGACATGCGGGATAGCTTTCGCTTGAATAGGTGTTGGGGTGATATAACCCTGATCCGATACCGCTTTTTGAATCAGCGGATCTAGACCAAAGTCAGCAAAAGTAATTGTTGCTTCAGGGGCGCTGTCTTCAGCAACCCCTGTGGAGGTATTTATTTCAGTAACAGTATTAGTCAAGGTAACTTACAAGATGGCCGCAATGCCGGCCTTAGCAGTGGCAGCATCCTCGGTCGATTTAACGCCGGAAACGCCGACTGCGCCTATGGTAAAACCATTTACCTCGATATTGACCCCACCTTCCAACATCCCCGAAATGTGCGGAGCTGATAGGAAAGAAATACGGCCGTTATTAATAATCTCTTCATAAACACGGCTCTCGCGTTTACCCATCGCAGCAGTGCGTGCTTTTTCCTGAGCAATATAGGCAGATACAGGAGCGCAACCATCACGACGAATTAATCCCAATACATGTCCACCATCATCGCAAACAGCAATGGTCACAGCCCAATTATTTTCGGCAGCATGTTTATCAGCAGCGTCCAAAATCTTTTGAACATCAGCTTGAGTTAAGTAAGGTTTTGTAGCCAACATGGTTCGTCTTTCTATCTCGAATAGGGTTTATATGATAAAAATGCTTTATATAAGTACTTGAATTATAAGGGTTGCAAGCCTAGAACCCCTTATTTCAGGAACTCTTGGGCTGCCACTACCCCGCTTGCCTTGGGTTTAAAGCCCATTGAGCCCAGACTCATCTCTACCCCGCTCAAAGCAGCCATTAAGCTCAGCTCATTACAGTCGCCCAAATGACCAATACGGAAGGCTTTGCCTTTAATTTTGCCAAGACCAGTACCTAGAGAAAGATTGAACTTCTCTAGAGCATGTTTACGCAATACATCAGCATCCATACCTTCAGGCGTTGCAATACAAGTGAGCACAGGAGAGTAGCAATCGGTGTCTTGACACTGAATCTCCAAGCCCCATGCATTAACTGCTTCACGACACGCTGCAGCCAAACGTTGGTGACGAGCAAAAATCGTATCCAAACCTTCGGCCATCATCATGTCCATCGCTTCATGCAAGCCATACATCAAATTGGTGCTGGGTGTTGTTGGCCAAAAACCCGTTTTATTGGACTCCAAAATTTCATCCCAAGCCCAGTAGGACTTTGGTATTTTATTGGTTTTGCTGACTTCAATCGCGCGAGAAGATAGCGCATTAAAACCAATCCCAGGAGGCAGCATCAGGCCTTTTTGTGATCCAGAAATCGTCACATCAGCACCCCACTGATCGTGCTCATAGTCCGCAGAACCCAAGCCAGACACGCTATCTACCAATAACAAGGCAGGATGCTTTACAGCATCAATGGCTTTACGTACTGCTGCAATATTTGAAGTCACACCGGTTGACGTTTCGTTATGCACGACACATACGGCTTTGATTTCATGTTGGGTATCTTTGCGAAGACGCTCTTCAATCAAAGATGCATCCACACCCCAACGCCAAGAATCTTGTCCGGCCTTACCCACTACTTCAACATCAATGCCAAGACGCTTTGCAAGTGCACGCCATAAATTGGCGAACTGGCCAGTTTCATAAAACAAGACCTTGTCCCCAGGATTGAGCACGTTTACTAAAGCACCCTCCCAAGCACCTGTTCCGGATGCAGAATAAATAATCACCGGCTGCTCAGTTTTAAAAATCTTTTTAATCCCATCTAATACCTTCAAGCCGAACTGACCAAACTCAGGGCCACGATGATCGATGGTTTGATAGCTGATGGCGCGCAATACACGCGGCGGCACTGGACTTGGCCCAGGAATATGTAAGAAATGGCGTCCAGAAGGATGGTTATCCAGTTTTAGCATGGCTTGTCTCACTTGCTTTGATGGTTAAGAGTGGGTCTAGTGTAAGGGAATTTTAAAGAATTATCAGTTTTGTATGCAAAATATATTTCTAAAACATCAAAATAAAGGCTTATTTAGTGATTATTTATGCTTTATCATCAGATATCGTTATTTTGTATACAAATTTAGAAGGGCATCAGATAAGTCATGGATCTCATTGCGCAGCCCAATTCTCAGAATTTGCATGAAGGCACCTTCCAAAAGCTCAGGTCACTATTGGTAGAGGGTGTGATCGCCCCCGGCAGCAAACTCAATGAGCGCGAACTCGCTGAAAGCCTAAACGTTTCTCGTACCCCAATTAGAGAGGCCATTAAACGCCTCGCTGCTGATGGTTTGGTGGAGTTAATCGCCAATCGTGGGGCGATTGCCGTGCAACTGAGTCATGCTGATGTAGTGCATACCTTTGATGTGATTGCACAACTAGAAGGCTATTCAGGTGAGTTGGCTGCAAAAAATATTAGCACCGCCACCCTATCCGAACTGGAAGCCCTTCAATACGAGATGATGGCCTCTTATGCGCGTCGTGATTTATCCAACTATTACAAGTTGAACTTGAGAATCCATCACCTCATTAATCAAGCGGCAAACAACCCTGTGCTCACACAACTTTTTTCTCAAGTCAATGCACGCATTGAAGCTTTACGTTTTCGCTCCAACCAGAATGGCGTGAAGTGGGAGAAGGCAGTGGAAGAGCATCAAGAAATGATTGATGCGCTAAAGACCCATGACAGCGAGCGTATGCGTAAAGTGATGATCCAACATGTCATGAATAAACGTGATGTGGTGATTGAGCTACTCAAATCGGAAGCTGCAAATACTACAAGCGAAATGAACTAAGTATGAACAAGCCCCTTGAGCTCAAAGAACTCATCATTCATAAAGAGCAGTTAGCAAAACGACTTCGCCAAGAAACTTCGGGCGAAGTCATGACCGATATCGCTAGCCGTGGACGCTATGCAACAGATGCTTCGATCTATCAAGCCATGCCAGTTGCAGTCTTTGTGCCAAAAACTGCTGAAGATATTGCAAACGCCATCCAAATCGCCGCAGAGTTGAAGGTGCCCGTATTGGCTCGTGGTGGTGGCACTAGTCAGTGTGGCCAAACTACTGGCGCTGCACTCGTCATTGATAACAGTAAGTATTTCAGAAGCACTGTAGATCTCAATCTAGATAAAGGCACTGTCGACGTAGAGCCTGGCATGGTTCTCGATCATCTCAATGCCTCACTCAAACAGCATGGACTCTGGTTTCCGGTAGATGTATCGACTGCAGGTCAAGCAACGATTGGCGGCATGGCCGGCAATAACTCTTGTGGCAGTCGCTCCATTGCTTACGGCAATATGGTGCACAACGTCTTGGGAATTGATGCCTGGCTTGCCAATGGCCAGATTGCTCAGTTTGGTAACTACGCCAATAGCTCAGGTGCAGCAAAGCAATTAGGTGACTTTGTTAAAGGTCTTGCCGACAAACTCCATCCAGAGATCGAGGCGCATTTTCCGAAAGTACTGAGGCGCGTTGCTGGCTACAACTTGGATGTATTCCATCCTCAAAGTGAATTGCCTTACACACAAGATGGCAGCGTTAATTTATCGCACCTCTTGGTTGGTAGTGAAGGTACGCTAGCCTACTTTAAGTCCTTAAAACTCAAGTTGGCGCCACTGCCTCAGCACAAAGTACTCGGTGTCGTGAACTTCGCTAGCTTCTTCAAAGCGATGGATAGTGCTCAGCATATTGTGAAGTTAGGGCCTACTGCAGTTGAGTTAGTAGATCGCACCATGATTGATCTAGCGCGCAGTAATCCCAGCTTTAAGAAAACGATTGAGACCGCCTTAATCGATCCGCATAGTCAAACTCCGGAAGCGATTTTGTTAGTGGAGTTTTCTGGTGAGTCACACGCACCCCTGCTTGAAAAACTCAAATCCTTACAGGATCTGATGGGTGATCTTGGTTTACCTGGCTCTGTAGTTCCGATGTCAGATGCAAACTCCCAGAAGAATTTATGGGAAGTACGCAAAGCTGGTCTGAACATCATGATGAGCCTCAAAGGCGATGGCAAACCAGTCAGCTTTATTGAAGACTGTGCCGTCCCCCTGGAAAGCCTTGCTGAATATACCCAAGCACTGACCGATGTCTTTGCTAAATATGGCTCACGCGGCACTTGGTATGCCCATGCATCTGTTGGCACTTTGCACGTGCGCCCTATTTTGGATATGCGTCGCGATGGCGCAGCAAAAATGCGTGCTGTTGCTGAGGAAGCTTCAGAGTTGGTCCGTAAATACAAAGGTGCTTACAGCGGTGAACATGGTGATGGTCTGTGTCGTGGCGAGTGGATCTCTTGGCAATTTGGGCCGAAGATCACCGAGGCACTGACAGAGATTAAACATGCTTTTGATCCCAAGGGTTTATTTAATCCCGGCAAGATTATTGATCCACCCAAAATGGATGACTCCAGCTATTTCCGCTACCCACCAAGCTACAAAGTCATCCCGCTACAGCCCGCTTTGGATTGGTCAGCATGGAATGTTCAAAATAACCCCGCTACCGAAGAAACCAGTGCGCCTGGCACGGGTGGTGATCCAGCTATGGGTCTGGCTAAAGCCGTGGAGATGTGTAATAACAATGGTCACTGCCGTAAATTTGATGCAGAGGTCATGTGCCCCAGCTACCGCGTAACGCGTGACGAGAAGCATCTCACCCGTGGTCGCGCCAATACCTTGCGCCTTGCCCTATCCAATCAGCTCGACGTTAAAGATGAATCACCTTTAGGCAGTGATGCCGTTAAAGAAGTGATGGAACTGTGTGTGAGCTGTAAAGCCTGTCGACGTGAGTGCCCTACCGGTGTTGATATGGCAAAGATGAAAATTGAATTTCTCGCGGCGTACAAGAAACGGGTTGGTCATTCATTACGTGACATGGCGGTTGCCTATCTACCCCAGTACGCATCGATCATTAGCAATACCCCGGGGCTAGCTGCTTTACTGAATCTGCGCAACCACATTGCACCTATTGCCAAACTTCAAGAATGGCTGATGGGTATTTCTGCGCAAAGAAGTTTGCCTACTTGGAGAAGTCGCACTTTCTGGAGCAATAAAAAACAGGTCGCTGCACATCACTTCACGCCAGATCAATTAAATACCCCCAATCAACAAGGCAATAAAGGCGTTGTATTACTTGCCGATACCTTTAATGCTTATTTTGAAAATGAGAACCTCCAGGCAGCACTCAAGGTCCTCAAAGAAGCTGGTTACCGTGTACATATTCCGCAGAAAAATAAGGCTGAGAATAAAACCAAGCCCACCAATACTTGTTCTAAAGAGTTTTGCTGTGGCAGAACCTATCTTGCAGCAGGCATGGTTGATCAAGCCAAAGAAACTCTAGGTGAGCTAGTGGATCACTTGGCACCTTATGCAGAAAAAGGCATTCCGATTATTGGTTTAGAGCCTTCTTGTTTATTTACCCTTAAAGATGAAGCGCTGGTGATGGGCTTTGGTGAGCGTGCAATCACCGTTAGCAAACACGCACAGCTCTTAGAAGAGTTTCTGGCTAGCGAAGCAAAAGTAGGTAAGCTGAATCTCAACCTTAAAGCTGCTACGCGCCCTGTTTTGTTTCATGGTCACTGCCATCAAAAATCCTTTGCGGCTGTAACACCTGCAATGGAATTACTTAAACTCATTCCAGGCGCCGAACCCAAACTGATTGAATCCTCTTGCTGCGGAATGGCCGGCAGCTTTGGCTATGAAGCCGAACATATTGAGGTATCCAAGCAAATGGCTGAACTGAGTCTCTTGCCAACGATACGCAAATCACCTGATAGCTGGGTAGTAGCCGATGGCACGAGTTGTCGCCATCAAATCCATGATGGCACCCAAAGAGATGCTGTACATATTGCGCAGATCTTAGCAGCGCACCTATGAGAAAAAACTAAAGGGACTTAACTTAAAGCGCCGTAAGACACTAGCAAAAGCGTGCCAGTCAATAAGGCTGGTACCAAGCGGCGCTTGGGACTCGACATCATGACTCCAACACTCAGCACGCAAATCAGAATCCGAATCCACATTGGCACAGTTGCCAAGAGGCCAACGGGCAACAAAATCAAACGCACAGTGAGTGTTGCCACCATTGCATAAGTCACAGCAGCTAACCAGCGAAAGATTTCGCTATCTTGGTTGATGCGCCCAGAAAGCAGCACACCAACAGCACGGCACACGTAGGTTCCAAGACAAGCCCCAGCCAAAGCAACCCACAATCCCCAACCCTGTAAAGATGCGTTCATCATCCGATGACTCCCGCTTTCTTGCGTAGCAATTTACGATCTACTAAATAGGCAACGGTGCCTGCTATCAAGCCTGTTGTTAACAAGCTGGTATCCCGATCAAGCACAGTAAAAATGGGGCCCAAGACACAACCCAAGGCAATTGCAATGCGATTTACCCAAGGCTTCACCTCGGTAAATGTCAGCAAGAAAAATAGTGGGTTAATGAAAACTAAGCCTAGGGTGACGGCTGCTGGCACTAGGCCCGCCAAGAAGTAACCCAATATTGTCCCAGGCAGAGAGATCAACCAACATAACAAACCTAACCCTATAAAGTAACTTAAGCGATGTTTTGATTCGATCGATGCAAACTCTTTCATCGAAACCGCCCAAGCCGTCATCGCCAATAAGTGAACATGGGCATAGAGACTCGGGTTGCGATCTTTTTCATGAAGCTGCGGAAAGAGTGTCACGGTCATCGTGACAAAGCGGGTGGAAGTTAAGGTAACCGCTAAAGCAATCGCCAGAACAGAAGATCCGGTGATCACCATCTCCAACAGAACAACTTGCCCTGGTAGAGCAAACATTAAGAGACTACTGAGCGCTGTAAACCAACCATCAATACCATTCGTCCTACCCATCGCTCCAAAACCGACCATGCCAGCAAACAGAACTACTGCCGGGGCTCCAGCAGCATCCCGGATACCAGACCAAAAGGCATCGCTACGGCTTTTGAAACGCTGCGCAGCCGAACCCTCTAATGGGATCTCACTGGGATCTAGGTAAGGCAAGTTTTCAGATGAAGACATGAGGTCATTGTAAAAGCTGAATCAAAATGGCGCTGACCAAGCTGTTAAGCCAAGCGCCCATTCAATATGTTCGGCAACTAAAGCATCAGAATTGGCCAGCGCATTCTCCAGCGCCTGTCGTATCAAAACCTTCTCAGCATCAGGTAAACCTTCAGATGCCAGTGCATTACCTAAGGCTACTGCTAAGTTGCGCCGCCATCTGGAATACCCAATACGGCGAATCGCACTACCTTCATGACGCTGTTCAAACTCTGCTTCCGTCCAAGACCAGAGCTGCAATAGACTAGCGCGCCCCAGACCGTGACGCTCTGCAAAGTCTGGTAATCCAGTGCGCTTAGCAAATTTATTCCACGGACAGATCAATTGACAATCGTCACAGCCATAAACCCGATTACCCATGGCGCGACGAAACTCTACTGGAATAGCTTCAGAGTTCTCAATCGTCAAATACGAAATACAGCGCCTTGCATCTAATTGATATGGGGCAGTAATGGCTTGCGTCGGACACACCTCAATGCAGGATTGACAAGTGCCGCAATGTGACTCTTCTTCCTGATCGATTGGTAATGGCACATCCACCAAGATCTCGCCCAGAAAAAAAGTAGAGCCAGATTCACGATTGAGTAATAAGGTATGTTTACCCCGCCAACCTAAACCGGCTTTGCGTGCTAGCTCTACTTCCATTAAAGGGGCAGAGTCTGTAAAGACGCGATAACCAAACGTACCGATGCGTTCTTCAATTGCTTTAGCAAAGTCCTGCAGACGGTTGCGCAAGACCTTGTGATAGTCGCGCCCTCTGGCATACATCGAGACTACTGCTTGGGATGGATCTGCCATGCGCTGCCACTCACGTTCAAAATCAATCTCAGGGAGGTAATTCATCGTCACGCAAATCACTCTGACGGTACCGGGCACTAATAACTGAGGATCTGAACGTAAATCTGCATGACGCAGCATGTATTCCATATTCCCATGTCGCCCTGCTGCTAGCCATTCTTGGAGGCGCTCTGAAGCGGGGCCAAGCTGTGTATCAGTGATGCGCAGGTCATCAAAACCAAAATGCCTAGCCTGATCCCCGAGCCAATCACGTAGATTGGACCCGTCAGGTAAATGAGAAATGGTTTCAGAAGGCATATTGAATAGGAATGTAGCGCAATAATTGAATAAACTAGCTAAATGAATCAAATCCCAATGACTCAAACAGTCATTTACTCTATTAATCAGCATTGTAGGCAAGAAGCTGACACTGCCCAGCTAGCCAAATGGCTGGCGCAGGGATTGAGTCAATTTCTGCAACAAGATCCGCAGAGGCATCTCAACATCTCGCTAGAAGGCGATCTAGGGGCTGGCAAAACCACTTTTGCGCGTCACCTCATCCAAAGCATGGGTTATGTTGGCAAAGTTAAAAGTCCTACCTACACCTTATGCGAGCCCTACCCATTAGCAGTTGATGGGCAAGAAGAAAACACAATAGCAACAGCACATCACTTTGATCTATATCGCATGCGCGATCCACTGGAGTGGCAAGAGGCTGGGTTTGCAGAGTATTTTGATGTTCCTGGATTTTGCTTGATCGAATGGCCAGAAAAAGCAGAAGGCACGCTGCCAGCATTTGATATTCAGATTCAGTTAACGGCAGGTAAAGAAGAGAGTGAGCGCAACATTACACTCAATGCACTTTCAGAACCAGGTGCCACCGCCTTAAAGCAGCAACATGACTAGCAGCAAAAAAAATATCCCGAATATCACTAGGCGAAAAGTTCTCAAGACTTCTGCAAAAGCCTTAAGCTTCGCCCTGTTGTTATCTGAAGTGGATATTGCTTGGGGAGCCAAAATTCTGGGGGTGCGTATTTGGCCATCGGATGATTACACGCGCATCACCCTTGAATCCGATAAGCCGTTGCCGATTACACAGCAGATACTCACTAACCCCGACCGTTTAGTGGTGGATGTGCAGGGCTTAGAGCTCAACCCCACGTTGAAAGATTTAGTGGCAAAGGTCAAGCCCAATGACCCTTACGTTTCACAAATTCGGGTTGGGCAGTTTCAACCAGATGTCGTGCGCTTGGTATTCGATTTAAAAGAGCCCATCAAGCCTCAGCTCTACTCATTAGATCCCGTTGCTGAATACCAGTACCGGATGCTATTTGATCTTTATCCCAGCACGCCACCAGATCCCTTAATGGAATTAGTCAAGAGTAGTGCCCGTAAAGAAAGTGCGCTCGTAAAATCCAATGAGGAAGTGGACCTGATTGCACAATTTGCCACCAAAAAAGATAAGCCCAGTGCCCCGGTTGCACAAGCCATTCCTGAAGTTAAAGAGGCGCCAGCACCAGCCAAATATAAACGCCTCATTACGATTGCGATTGATGCGGGTCATGGCGGAGAAGATCCGGGAGCAATTGGCTCTATGGGCTCCAAAGAAAAGCATGTGGTGCTCTCGATTGCAAAGCGCCTGCGCGATAAGATTGAAGACGAATCCTATATGCGCTCATTCTTAACCAGAGACGGCGATTACTTTGTGCCCTTGCATGTACGTGTACAAAAAGCCCGTAGCGTACAGGCCGATCTCTTTGTTTCGATTCATGCAGATGCCTTTATTGAATCCCACGCCAAGGGTGCTTCTGTTTTTGCTCTCTCGCAAATGGGCGCCAGTAGCACTATGGCGAGATGGATGGCGAATAAAGAAAATGCTTCAGATTTGATTGGTGGCATCAATATCAAGACCCAAGATCGGCAAGTGGCCAACTTACTCCTCGATATGTCGACCACAGCCCAAATTAAGGACTCCCTACAGGTTGGCAACTCGATTCTGAAACAAATCAGTGGCTTTGCACCCCTTCATAAGGGAAAGGTTGAGCAAGCGAGCTTTGCGGTCCTCAAGGCCCCAGATATCCCATCCATTCTGGTGGAGACTGCTTTCATCAGCAATCCTCAGGAAGAAGCCAAACTCAATGACAACGGCTATCAAGACAGGATTGCAGAGGCAATTTTGAAGGGAATTAAGGATTATTTTTCCAAAAATCCGCCCGTAGCCAGACGGGCAAACACCTGACGCACTTCTAGCTACAAGGGCTTACAGGTCAGCCTCTACAGACCTCAGGGGCACATACAAACTTCTTGCTATAATTTACGACTTACCGGGTCGGTAGCTCAGTCGGTAGAGCAGCGGACTTTTAATCCGTTGGTCGCGAGTTCGAATCTCGCCCGACCCACCAGTAATATCGAGGGATCACAGCAATGTGGTCCCTTTTCTTTTGGCTTCTTGGAATGCGTTGGTGACTGTTGGTAACAATCAGGAGTCTAAATGTCGTTAATTGGGTCAGGATGGAAAACGCTGGGTGACCGTGAGCACTATGAGCGTCTCTTGAAAGATTTAAGTGTCGTGTTTCCGGACACTTATGGTGTTGGTCGGGTAAACCGAAAATGATGGTGGGCCAGTTAGCTTTAATCTTGCTTGTTACCCGGGCCAAAACCATTCAAAGTTAGAGATGTTAGTCTCTATCTCTAGACCTCTAATCTTCTAAAAGCTTTTTTCAAGCCCAGCGTCAGGGGCAGAGTCAATAGCACTGAACCAGCAACAAGAGCAACAGCATTGGGCACTCCCAGCCTGTCTCCAGCAAAGCCATAAACAAGCGGTGATATAGCCCCAGCACCAATTGATAATGTATAGAACACACCAAATGCTCTAGATCGCATATATTGCGGAACCAGCTCAGGCACTGTTCCATAAAGCCCAGAAGAAGTTCCATTTAGAGCAACGCCAACTAATGGCAAGATCAACATTGCAACATCCACGCTGAGCGGCAAGGTTAAGCCCATCAAAATGGTTGTAGCTATTTCAGTAATCAAGGTAGTTTTGATAACACCAAATCGAGCGGCAATAAACCCACAAACAAACTTACCTGCGGCGCCGCCGGCGAAAGTTAGGCTCAGCGCAAAGCCCACCTGAGTAACAGTGGCTCCTTTAGATATCAACAGAAAAGGTAATAGCGTTAGAAAACCCATTCGAGTGGCGCTGTCAATTACAGCAATTGACGATAAAGAAATAAAACCCAGATTTAGAAAGTTTCTACTAGAACTTTTTTTACCCGAATCATCTGAGGCTTTATATAACTGGGATTTAGAGTCGCCAATAGTCGCAGCCTTAGGTAAAGCGATCGCTAAAAACATCACCGCAACCAGCCCTAGTAAACCCATCACGCTGGTTACGATATGCCAATCCCATATTGCTAACAAAGCTGCGCAGAGAGATGGCAATAAGACCTTACCAATATCCCCAGAGAAGTTATAGGTGCTCAAAGCACCCCTTAATTCAGGACCCTCAAATGCATGGGAAGTTAATGAAGAGGAAAGCGGGTGCTGAACACTAGCACCGACTCCACTAAGCACTAGGCAAGTAGCTAAACCCAAAAAACCAGTAGTCCAGCCAGATAATAAAAATCCAAGGGCCGCAATCAAGGTCCCAAATAACAAAAGTCGCTTTTCGCCAACTTTTTCTGACAACATGCTTGATGGAACTTGCAAGGAAGCCATTGCACCCGAATACAAAGTCTTTAAGGAGCCAACCTCTGCAAGAGATAAACCAAATGCCATCTGCCAAATAGGGAACATCACATAAAGCAAGTCGGTATATCCGTCATGAAGAATGTGAGCGCCACAACAGGCACTGAGAATTCTTTTCTTAAAGGCTTGCATAGGAGGAATGTAACTGAATACAAAAGAAAAGACTACCCGAAGGTGGTTTTAGCGTTTCTTGGTGATCCAGGGCAGAAGATGACCGATACTATTGAATCGTCATTTGGTCTAGTTGGTCGCAAGTTCGAATCTCGCCCGACCCACCAGTTATACAAAAGCCTCTTGAGAAATATAGGGGCTTTTTCTTTTGTGGTTGGCGTGAAAGTGATCACTGTTTGGACTCAATAGTAAATCTATGGGGTCTTTATAGGTCAGGATAGTGGGCGCTGGGTAACCGATGAGACTATAAGAATCTCAAGCAAGATTCAAGTGTCGTGTTTCCGGACACTTGTGGTGATTTGTCGGGTTACCAATCATTGCAGTACTCAGAATGAGTAATAGACCCCAGAAAACCAACTAAAAAATTACCAACCCTCATGTCTCAATCTGTATATTTCTATCTTTAACAAGCTTGGTCCACTTAGCGATATCTCTGGAGACAAAGGTAGTAAATTGCTTTGGTGTCATTGGCGTAATTGTGAAGCACTCAGACTCTAGTTTGGCGATCACTTGAGGGTCTTGAAGCACTCGATTTACTTGAATATTGAGGGTATCCACAATAACCGCTGGAATTTTGGCTGGACCAGAGACTCCATACCACTGCAGACTTGAGAACTCTGGCATACCAATTTCTGTAAAAGTCTGTAAATTCGGGAATTGCGTAACCCTGCTTGGCGCAGTGACTGCAAATGGCTTTAGGCGATTTGATTTGATAAATTGAAGTGCCGCAATAAGCCCAGGAAATGCTAAATCTGTTCTGCCGGCGATAACATCAACCAGCGCGGGGCCAATACCGCGATAAGGAACATGAATAAATTGCAAACCAGTAGCTACACCCAACTCTTCCATTAATAAATGAGAAGAAGTTCCAGGCCCAGCTGATCCATACGTTACTGGTTTACCAAGTTTTTTTAATTCAACAAGTAAAGACTCAAAACTACTCACATTTGAAAGAGTAGGCCCGGCAACCAAAACATTTGGAGACCCCCCGATCATTGCGATGTGAGAAAAATCATTGAGCGCGTTATATGGCAGACTGCGAATTGCTGGATTTGTTCCATGCGTACTAATGTTAACCAACATCAGGGTTTGACCGTCCGGGGCAGAACGGGCTGTAGTTACGCTGGCGATCGTGCCACCACCCCCGCCAATGTTATCTGCAATCCAAGGTACACCCATGGAACGTGAAAGCTTATCGGCAAGCAATCTGGCAATGAGATCTAAGCCTCCACCAGGCTGCGCAGGAACTATTAATCGAATTGGCTTATCAGTTACCCATTGACTGGCGGCATAAGTATTATTGAATGCAAATGGCAGGAGCGGTAATCCCAATCCATAAGATAGCAAGTCACGCCGAGTAAGCTTTTTCAAATCACCCACGCTCGAAAGTCAAAAAATATCAGGACTTATTCGAGAACAGCTCCATGTACACCAGCACCCAAGGTTTCAGCCTCCCACCGCTTCATTGGAACCACTTCTGCCACTGGTCCGCCCGGAGAACGAAACTTCACAGGCAAGTGACCTGGCTCAGTTAGTATCTCGCCGCCATTGGCCTTGATATCTTTAATAAATGCATCCAGATCGGCAACTTCCATCCCGATATGATGAATGCATGGAGCGGGCCCCGCAAAATCAGCTTCATCTGCACTTGGTGATTCATAATGAATCAAAGTCAAGTCCATATATCCATCTGTCATATGACAAGAAATATGATCGCCAACCTTACCCTTTCTAAGAACCGTATTTACATGCTTATAGCCGAAGACGGATTCGTAGAACTTTCTTGATTCCTCGATATTGAGAACGCGCATAGCAATATGCTTGATTAAATTTGACATGGGTTTTTCCTTCGGATGATGGGGTGTAAACTATTAATCATATTAATCATATATATGATTAAATTCTTGTCAAGGCAATTAGAAAGAAATTTCATAAAAAGCTCATAACCGATTGAATTGAATGACAAAATCTACAAAATTTGACCAACCCCTGTACTTCCAGGTTCGTGAAAATATCCTCAATAAACTAGCCAATCATGAATGGGTTCCAGGCGAGCGTATCCCAACAGAGCCTGAGTTAGCGGTACTGTTTGGCGTGAGCGTGGGAACTGTTCGGAAAGCGATTGAGGACTTGGTTGCTGAAAACATTTTGATTAGACGAGCCCGTATTGGCACTACCGTAGCAACCCATGAAGATCATAATCCGTTTAGTACATTCTTCAATTTTTTATCAAAAAAAGGAGAGCCTCTCCATGTAGAAAATCAATTACTTGTTTTTAAAAAAATTAAAGCAAATAAAGATTTGTCATACATTTTTAATATAAATGAAAAAGATAGCCTCTTTATGATAGATAATCTCAGGATTGTGGATAAAAAGCCTGTAATGCACGATCGCATATGGTTACCAGAAAGAAGATTTGAAGGTTTAAATAAGCGGGATTTTGAAAATCGCCCAGGATCAATTTATGCATTTTTTCAAAATGATTTTAGGGTAACTGTTTTAAGAATTAAAGAAGAAGTAGAAGCAATTCAAGTACCCGACTTTGCTCAATCTACACTTCATGTGAAAAAAACAGATGCGATTCTAAAAATTACTCGTCAAGCAATTTCCTATGGTGATGAGGTGGTTGAATTTCGAAATCGATATGTAAACACAAATGTCTGCCAATATCTAAATGAGATTGGACTAAAGGAATGAGATAGCCGCACCTGGATTCGAATCTCGGCCGACCCACCAGTAATACAAAGCTCTTAGAGAAATCAAGGGGCTTTTCCTTTTGAGGTTGGGGAATATGTGGCAACTGTTGGTAACAATATCGCATCTCAATATCGTTGATTGAGCAGGGATGTGAGACGCTTAGAGAGACTGGTTTACGGTGAGCGTCCTTTAAAAGGACGGTTGGTGTGGGGTGAGTTATTGGGAGGTCTGACCAAAAAAATAAATGTTCTATTAATCCATGTATTTTTTGGCTCATACATCTTTTCCATTTAACCCGAAAAATTCATCTTCCTTTCGTCACGAATTAACCACTTAAAGATACTTGACAAAGTAAGTACGGTCCAAAAAATATTGCATGAGTCTATTCATTGGAAAGTTTTAACTATTTTTTAGAGTCTCCATTCGCCAGTTAAGCACCAAAATGCCCAGTAGATTTAAGACAATAGTCCATTAATAACCCCAGCGTACCCAAATTTAGACTTAAGAAATTATTCTTTATCTTCATATTTTTATAAAAATCTTTGAGGATTACCGCATTCGATATAAAATCATTGCATGCACTTATCTACCAAAATAGCTACAAACTATTCTAAAGAATTACAAGAATTAGGCTTCACAGACTATGAAGCAAAGATATATATCTCCTTATTGCAGAACTCTCCTGTAACCGCTTATGAAATTAGCAAAAACAACGCCCTGCCACGACCTAATGTTTATAGCGCACTAGATAGCCTCGAAAAGAAGCAAGCTGTGCAGCGAGTGAGTCTTGATCCCGTTCGTTTTGTTCCGGTCAAACCCACAACTTTGTTTAGTAGAATTTCTAAAGTAGTTCAAGACCGTTGCCTGGCGCTTGAAGTGGGGCTTGAGAAGCTCCAACCTGAAGAGAAGACGCATTATGTTTGGAACATTGATAATGCAGACGAAGCGGACCTCAAAATAAGCCAACTAATCCTGGCTGCAAAATCACATATTTGGATCAAAGCACACTATGAAGCACTCCTTCCTCATCTTGAAGAGTTAAAGCTTGCCTCAAAAAGAGGTGTTTCATTGCTCTTTATTTTATTTGGAGATGCAAATCAAATTCAGCAGTTCAATTTTTCAAAGAACTGTAGCGTTTTTGCTCATGAAGGCGATGGCACTGTAGTTGGGCTGGGAAGATACCTAATTACCCTCTCAATTGATTTCAAAGAGGCACTGATCGTAAATATGAAGGAGCATGCTGGGGCGTTTACACAAAGCGAACCAATTGTAAATCTAGCTGATAGCTTGATTCGCCACGAAATCTACTTGGCTGAAATTTTTAGACACTTCAGCCATCTACTTGAAGAAAAATTTGAGCCTGGATTATTTGAGCTTCGGAAAAAATATCTACCAAAAGATCAAATCGCAGAACTCAAACAACATATTAGAAAAAAGAAATTTCCTGTAAAACCTAAATCTAAATAATTACGTTTATTTTTGAGTAACTGCAACTCCAGCAGAATCCCCCGCAAGTTTTCCAAAAACTGCCCCTGATGTTAATCCAGTACCGCCTGGATAATTATAATAAAATAAGCCCCCTACCATTTCTCCTGCAGCATACAAACCAGGAATAGGCTTTCCGGCTTCATTTTCTACTTGACCATTGCTATTAATTTTTACACCGCCAAATGTAAATGTAACGCCACAGGTAACCCCATAAGCCTCAAAGGGGGGTGCATCTAAAGTGTTTGCCCAGTTGGATTTGGGAATTGATAACCCTTTAGTGCCACGCCCATCCTTCACAGCAAGATTAAGGGGAACATCAGTCATGACGGATTCATTAAATTCTTTAATCGTCTTAATAAATACTTTTGAATCCACTCCCTCTAACTTTTCTGCCAACTCTTCAATAGTATTGGCCTGCACTTTAGTGACTTGACGAATCCGATATTCATCGCGAAGCTTTGGACTTATCTTTGCGTCAAATACCTGCCAAGCAAACATGCTTGGTTGCTCTAATACAACCTTGCCATACTTTGCATAAGTATAGTTTCTAATGTCAGCACCTTCATCGACAAAGCGTTCGCCACGAGCATTGATCATAATTCCGTATGGATAACTATGTTTTTGGTAACTATCACCAACAACAAGATCTCCAAAGGGCGGTGCATTCATATCCCAGGATACAGAATGGCATCCAGACCACTGTCCATAAGGCATTGCACCCACTTTGAGCGCCATATTAATCCCGCCACCAGTATTAAAGCGAGTCCCTCTAACCTTTGCTAAATCCCAATTTGGACCTAAATAGCGAGCCCGCATTTCTGCGTTACTTTCAAACCCACCTGATGCCAAGATCACAGCCTTACTATGAATATCTACCTTCTTATTGCTAACGCGAACCTTCACACCAATAATTCCATCATCACCCTCTAATAATTCAATGACTGGTGTTTCATAAAATATTTTGATGCCATCTCTTATTGCGGCTTTATGCTCCAGCTCAACTAAACCTTCTCCTCCACCCCAAGTTTCACAAGCTAAACCCCCAAAGAATTTAAATTTTCCATCTACCTTATGCGCCTGCCTCCCAAAACTTGCTTGAAACTTAACCCCTTTTTTTCTCATCCAAATCAATGTTTCCAAACTTTTGGTAATCAAAATTTCTGCTAAATCTGGATCGGTCTTGTATTCAGTTAATCGTCCCATATCATCATAAAACTGATCTACGGTATAAGAACCGAAGTCAGCGCTAGCAATCTCTTCGTCTGTTAAGTCTGGAATGATTTGCCTTAAGTCTTCTGGGCCATTAAAGACCACGCGCATCGCCCCAGCTGTATACCGGCTATTACCACCGGCTTCCTCTAGGGGGGCCGCTTCCAGCATGATTACCGAAGCGCCATGCTCGCGTGCCGCCAAAGCCGCACAGGCTGCTGCATTTCCAGCTCCTACAACAATGACATCGGGATTACCAAATTGACTTTCCATTGTGATTTCCAATTAAGCTTCAGCTAGCACAGGAATCTCATCTTGCGCTTTTAGACTAGCGATAATCTCATTAACCGATGCTTGTTTTTCTAAATTCATTAATTCTTCAGAGAGAGCTGGGCCTAAATTTTGTGCGCCCTTCACCATTTTTACCAAACCAGTAAATTTATCTGAAAGCTCTTGTTCTGTAAGTGGATTGGCAGGCTCTCCTTTTGGCTCAGGCTGCTCGCGGCGCAATACCTTTCCATTTTTCAGCGTTAGCTCGACTGCGGCCTGTCTTCCAGTCACTCCATACGCTGGCTCGCAAATTAGTGTTGTCTGCGTTGAAGAGGCATCATGAATTTTCTGATTCTTAAATCCATCCCAGTACTCACGCAATCCATTTCTACCAATTTCCAAAGCCAATGCAACACTAAATTGAGTACTTCCCATTGCAGCGTTAAGATTAGGAGGCTTAGGCTTAGATGCTTGACGTATAGAAAGCTCGCACATATTTACCCTAATCGAATCAACATCTTCAAGGCGAACATTATCTTCGTGGAAAAACTGTTGTGCTAAATCAATCGGCCCATGAGCGTAGCGACATGCTGCATGTGGCTTAAAACCCACCTCCATAATGGCAAATTCCTGACCAAGACCGCCAAGCAAATCGTTTACACGAATTTCATCGCAATAGGCATTAAAAAATCCTTCGCGACCTTCAAGCGCTTTCTTTGGTCCCGTAAATCCGCGACTTACCATCACAGCAGCCATAGTGCCATTTAATGCTGATTTGCCAGGACTAAAAGGCTTTGCCATGCATGGATCATCTAAATACGATTGAATGCCTGCTGACTGCATTGCTGCCAAACCAATTGCTGAAGCAATACCATTGACATCGCATCCAAGAAGTTTTGCACCAGCTGCTGCAACTCCAATTGCAGAAACGGTACCGGTGGTATGAAAGCCGCGTTGTCTATGACCCGGATTAATGGCCTTAGCAATCCGAATAGCCACTTCATATCCAGCAATCAAGGCAGTAACAACTTCTTTACCACTCTTATTATTAGCCTCAGCCAGAGCCATCAATGATGGAACCATGACTGATCCCGCCTTAATTAGGCCCGAACCATGCGCATCATCCAACTCAACACCATGACCCATCATGGCATTACACATAGCAGCCATTGGAGCTGGAACCTTGAAGCCATAACCAACCACTGTACTCTCTGGTTTGCCGCCCCACTCCTTCACCATTTCAATTACCTTCCGCGCTGGCTCACTGATAGCTGATGCAGCAATCTGATTACCCAATCCATCGCGAATAATAAATTTCGCTTTTTTTGTCACCTCATCCGGGATAGCCTCATATTTTAAGGAATGAACTAACTCAGCAAATTGTAAGGTGAGCCCCTCTAAAGCCGCTGTTGTTTCGGTATTCATCGTCATGGTGCGCTCCTAATTATCAATTTAAGTTGTTGTAGTTGCTACTACTATAAATCAAAATGGTTTTATATGCCAAATTGCTTAAAAATGGCGTAGTCAACAGCCCTGCCAATGCCTTGACGGTACCCTTCAAGGCGGAGAGCTTGGCCTGGTGCGATATTTGCTAGATTTACCTGGGTTCCAAAATCTTGAAAGAGGCTCAAATGGTTCTGCGGAAATCTAAAGGGGTCAGCTTCGACAAAGATATCTTTGAACCAATCCTTTTTTGCAAGCTCTTTAAGTACGCTTGGATTTTTCTTCGCAGTCATTGTAATTTCTGATTCTTCCAGAATAATGTGCTCAATACCTTGATCTAATACAGCCGTTATTAAAGACTCCAATTCCTCTAGGCTAATTTCCGCCTCTGGATTTTTACGTCCAAACTCATAGATGACTGAAATACCTGCTTTTTTACATTGATCAAAATATCGATTTCGCTCATCTGCACTAAGAGAAATATAGTTTTCTGAGAGCTCCATTGCTTTAAATCCAATTTCTACTAAAAACTTCAACATCCCCATGACATCACCTTTGCAATGAGCGTACTCAAAAAGTATTCCGCCTGAATAACAAACGACATCAGCGTCGTTATAAAGAGCAACAATTCTTTTTAGCGACTGGAGTGGGATAAGAAGACTATTTAATGCATAAATTTTTGCAAAATCAATATAGTTACCCGCGCAACTTAACAAGTCAACAACACCATTCTCCCCAGTCCAACCCATGCTATCTGGACCATAATCGATGATAGATGTGCGACCAGTTTTTCGCGGCTTAATCTGTAATGGAAGGGCTAGAGAATTTGGTATTTTTGTCATTATTATTTTTTAATGTTCGTAAAAGGGTTTGGATCTTGCTTTTGCGAATATAGACAAATCCATCCATTAATAAACGACAGGTACGCTCAATTTGAGCGCTATGAATCTTTACCTTTCCATCTTCTAACGATGATTTGGCGGCCACTCGCAATACACCACTTGGATGACCAAGTCTGACTACTTCCTTAATTCCACCAACCAGTTGCTGCATTAAAGATCCTGGCACTGCGCTTGCTACAGCGGCACAAGCGGCACCTGTAACTGCTAAGGCTTTATGTGGCTTTTGCATGCTGAGTTGACGCACACAAACATCTGCATCATTTTTTAGTACACTATTATTTTGTATAGATTCGTAATCTGCCGTGGGCGCAATCATCATCACACGAGGGACGTTAGGTGATTTAGCTAAAGCCTCATCTGGCTTACTTACCACTCCTAATTGAACTGCTGCCCAACCCCTCACTTGCTCCAGGGTATTCATCAACGAGGTATTGCTTCGCATTTGATCAGGGGTTTCATATCCTGTTGCACCAATATCGCTAGCCCGAACAAACACAAAAGGCGTTGCGGCATCTATCAAAGACAAAGGAATTTCCTGGTGATTAATCAACACCCTATCTACAGAATTACCTGTAGGCAAAAGTACTCCAGAAACGGCGCCGCTACAGTCCCCAAAATCTAAACGGATCGTAGCTCCAGTTCCAGGCACGCCTGCAATTGCGCAATCTCCATCCCAGACGGGCATACCATTGAGCGTAGGTATGTAAGCAATTACAACTTGCTGGGTATTGGTAGTGAAGATTCGCACCGTAGTAAGTGGATCAACGCCTGTTACTAAGCCTCGCAGGATTGCAAAGGCACCTACTCCTGAGAGCATGTTGCCGCAATTTCCGCCAACAGATACTGCAGGGTCTTCAATACCTACCTGACAAAATGTATATTCAATATCAGCATCGTCACGCTCAGATCTACTAACAATAGCTGCTTTACTGGTGAGCGGATCGGCACCCCCTATACCATCAACCTGCCGCGCATCAGGCGATCCATAGCTAGCCAAAAGAAATGCATCCCGCATCATCCGATCATTCGGAAGATCAGAACCCAAAAAATAGAGCCCTTTACTTGAGCCGCCACGCATCAAAGTAGCTCTAATAGGGATAAGCTCCGGACAATCTACTATTTGTATTGTCAAAATTTATTGCTCCATAAAATACTATTGCGTCATCTTGGCATCCCGTACAACAAGTCTTAAGCGCTCCCGTTCTTTTTGCAAATATTCCGCAAAACTAGCCCTAGTTCCACCAACAACAATTGTTCCTGAGCTATTAAAGACATTTCTCACCTCAGGTGACTGCAACGCTTTTTGATTGGCTTGATTCATCTTATCTAAGATATCAACCGGAGTACCTGCAGGCGCCATCATTCCAACAAAGTGGGTTATAAAAATGCCGGGATAGCCCAATTCTTTAGCAGTAGGAATATCGGGCAACGAAGCTGAACGTTGATCGTATGTCACTGCTAATGCTTTAACCATTCCAGCTTTGATCTTAGGAGTGACTACTTGGGTTGACTCAGCTGCAAGCTGTACTTGACCGCCTACCAATGCTGTTACAGTATCGCTCCCACTTTTATAAGGAATAGGCTCGACATCTAGATCAGCCGCTATCTTAAAGAGTGCAGAAACAAAGTGTGGGGTTGTGCCTACACCTGCCGTAGCAAACATTACGCGATTATCTTTACTTGCTTTTGTATTATTAATAAATTCTTTTAGATTTGCGGCAGGATTATTCATGCTCGTAATAATGACTGAGGGCGCCAAAGTTAGTAGACTGACCGGGACTAAATCCTCATCCTTATGCTGCTGATCATTCCGAATTAAGGTGGTTGTTACCAAACCATTACTGCTGACTAAAAAGGTGTATCCGTCAGGTTTGCTTTTGGCAACATAAGTTGCACCAACCATTCCACCCGCTCCAGGCTTATTTTCAACAATAACGGGTTGTTTTAAGATTTCTGAAAGCTCCTTGGCCACTGTTCTGCCGACAATATCAATATTTCCACCAGGCGCAAAAGGTACAACAATTGTGATTAATTTATAGGGCCAAGCCTGGGCAAATGCACTATTGGCAAAACCAGCCAATACAATGAGAAAGAATAGGCCCACCACTCTCATAACCGCACTCCTGCACCTTGAAAAATCTGTAAACCATGTAGTAGTAGCTAATTTTACTCCTAAATTTAAAATTGTCAACTAATAACTGATTCCCAGGATATAGGTGTCTCTATATTCATGTCTATTGACTACATTTAAAGAAGTAAATAACAAAAAAAGGGTGAGGTTTTAACAATATCAGACGAAAGGGTTAAGGAGATTTCTGGAATATCTTCTCATCTTTATTGCAGAATGATTGCTTGGAAATGTTGGCCTAACAATTCCAAAATAACGCTTTTTATTAAAATTAAGCTACTGCCGTAAAAAAGTGCAATTGAGTTTTGAATGTTTTTAGACGTAGCATTTGACTCTTAATTAGCGCTCCATAACTAAACTCTTTCGGTTATTCAATTTACAATTTTTGTACCCGACCATCTTGTTACGCAACACTCCAACAGGACAACGTGGAAGAAATTGGACCTCCACCGCCAAGCCACCTGACTCCTTAAGACCACACCACTAAACCTCGCCACTTTCTCCACAGGATTTAGTTAATGTTTTGATTACTGTTAAGCACAATTCCACGTCTTTTAATCCGTTGGTCGCGAGTTCGAATCTCGCCCGACCCACCAGTTATACAAAAGCCTCTTGAGAAATATAGGGGCTTTTTCTTTTGTGGTTGGCGTGAAAGTGATCACTGTTTGGACTCAATAGTAAATCTATGGGGTCTTTATAGGTCAGGATAGTGGGCGCTGGGTAACCGATGAGACTATAAGAATCTCAAGCAAGATTCAAGTGTCGTGTTTCCGGACACTTGTGGTGATTTGTCGGGTTACCAATCATTGCAGTACTCAGAATGAGTAATAGACCCCAGAAAACCAACTAAAAAATTACCAACCCTCATGTCTCAATCTGTATATTTCTATCTTTAACAAGCTTGGTCCACTTAGCGATATCTCTGGAGACAAAGGTAGTAAATTGCTTTGGTGTCATTGGCGTAATTGTGAAGCACTCAGACTCTAGTTTGGCGAGCACGAATACCCAAAACACTGATCTACTAACAAACCCACGGACAGGCCTTTGTCATTTTTTGCTGCAGCCGCAGCATTTCTCGGATGTCTTGATGTAAGCACCAATGGCAATCTCCGACAGCTTCATAAGTGAGAATCATTCTTAATTGTATGCTAAGATGAGAATAATTCTCATTAAATATGCTCGGCATTTTCGATGGTTTTCTCATTTCATCCTAACCACACTGGTTTCCTCAGCCTATTAAGCGCTGCATGCCTTTGCTTTCTATCTTTAACTACGAATGCTGAGTCTTCTGTTAGCGATACACCCACTCTTCTTGCCATCGCCCCTGTAAGCGATACGCCATATGCTGATGGACCCCATGATGACGCGGGCGATACAGAGCAATGGAGTGTTCATGGGCAAGGAACCTATATCAATCAATTTAAAAATAACTTCAACTCCCCCTACTACGGAGCCAAAAGTCTTTTAAATAAATCTGATGGCGATATCTCTAAAAGTTATACCTTCTCAGCTACAGCGTTTTTAGGAACAAGACTGTGGGAGGGTGCTGAATCTTATATTAACCCTGAGATGTTTGAAGGCATTCCCTTCTCTGGTCTGAGTGGTTTAGGTGGGTTTAGTAATGGTGAGCTACAAAAGGGAACCGCCATTCCACCAATCTATTACATGGCGAGAATGTTTGTACGCCAGACCTTTGGCTTTGGTGGTGGACAAGAACATATTGAAGGTGTTGCGAATCAGTTAGCAGGTAATGTAGATAAGCGTCGCCTTGTAGTCTCATATGGAACATTTTCAGCATTAGATTTCTTTGATGCCAATACATACAGTCATGATCCTCGCACACAATTTCTAAACTGGTCACTGATGGCCAGTGGTGCTTATGACTATGCTGCCAACTCTCGTGGCTATACCTATGGCTTTGTGGGTGAGTACTATCACGATGAAGAATGGGTTATACGTTTGGCACGTCTAGCCATGCCCAAAACACCAAATGCCTTGGCGCTAGACTATGACCTCACGCAACAATACGGCAATACAGCTGAATTAACTCATCTTCATACGATTAATGGACAAGCTGGAAAGGCGCGAGTTCTAGTCTTTCAAAATCGCGGAATTATGTCGACATATAACAATGCGATTAGTTTTGGCCAACAAACCAATACCACTCCAGATATATTAAGCACGCGATATGGGTATCAAACCAAATGGGGTTACGCGTTAAATGGTGAGCAAGCAATTACAGAAAATATTGGTGCCTTTGGAAGGTGGAGTTGGAATAACGGCCAAACTGAAACGCAAGCATTCACTGATATCAGTGACTCGTTGTCTGGTGGCCTATCTATCAAAGGCACTAATTGGGGCAGACCGCAAGACACTATTGGAATTGGCGCCGCACTTAATGGAATCTCATCACAACAAATTAGCTACCTACAAAAAGGTGGTGTAACCATGTTCATTGGCGATGGCAGACTCAACTATAAGAAAGAACAAATTTTTGAGACTTTTTATAGCTGGAATGTTTACAAAAGTCTCTCGCTTTCAGCAGATTATCAGCGTATAGCTAATCCTGGATACAACGCAGATCGTGGGCCAGTTAATTTCTATGGATTAAGAGCACACATTGAAATGTGATCGATTTGATCCTTTATAGCACTGAAGTCTTTTTTTAATATTCACTTAAACCATCTAAATCTAGACTTTGTTTCTACTACTTAAGTAGTCTAGCATTCGCGCCAACTTTTAAGATTAAGGTTCATGATGAGCTCATTGCGGAATATCAAGAATCTGCCTATTAAATAGAAACCAATCTATTTCAAGCATCAGCCAAAAAACCCGACTTAATTTAATTTATGGGGTTTGCCATACTTGCCTTCACTTGGATAAACATAAGTTGTTTTCACGGGCCCCATGCCGATGATTTGCACTTCGACAGGCTCCTTTAAAGAACCATCAAAGTGAACAGCGTTGGCCGGATGAAACATGATGCTGCCTTCTGGTATCACAATAGTGCTCTTCGGATCCCAACTAGCATCCGTTCCGGAATACCAGACTCCTTTAATCACCGTAACCCAGCGATCTTGATCATGTGAATGGGGAGTGCTCATTACTCCAGCTGGAAAAATATTTCTCACAATATAAAGACCAGGTTTACTGGGGTCCCCAAATAGAACCGTATTTTTAATTCCATTTTCACCATCTTTCCAAACAATTTCGCTCGGCGTCATTTTCACAAAGCCACCAGGCAGCGTAGTTTGAGCGTGCGCTGTAGCCCCAATGAGGCCGAGCATTATTGCCAAAAAATATTGTGCTAATTTATTGCTGCGCATTACTTCTCTCCTTCATACATTATTAAGTTAAACATTACTATCTCGTTAATTGTTTTGCTAGCTGATCAATGTTGCTGATAGTCTCAAAGTTTCTTACTAGTGCAATGACGTTGTCAGCCTTCCTTTTTGGGAACTTAGCAAAATCCGTATTTTGTAAAAACTTTTCCGCAACATCGTCATAACTCATGGGGTCAGCAGGGCTTCCCCTCCCAAAGTCGGCTCGCCCTGAGACGGTGCGGCCATCAGCCATTTTGATATCAATGATCGTAGTCATCTTGTCGTAACCAGCTGCCTCAGCCACGGGATCAACAACAAAATCAACTTTCTCAATCATCGCTTTCACATCCGGGCGATTGACCACCTGATCATTAAATTGTGCTAAACCTGCTTTACCCTCTAAGAGCAAAATAGCCATGCAAAACTCCATTGAGAATTTTGCTTGCAGTTCATTAGTGGGTCGATGATGAATGAGTGCGTTTGGCATATTACTATTGGTGCCAACTCGCACCCGAACCACATCTTTTGCCTTAATATTGTTTGCTTTAATGAGCCTTTGCATCTCTGTCATACCGGGATGATTTAGCGAACCACACGGAAATGGCTTAATAGATATTCCAGGATCGTCAAATGTCCAGGGGTTACCTAGCTTTCCTTGAATGGCATTGACATCATATCCACCGCCAGCAGCGTTAAAAAATCCTCTAGGAGCTTCTAAGATTTTATCGGCCGCAGTCCAGCCTCCCTGAGCAAACTGCGCTGCAACCACTCCACTCTCTGCGGCTCTTCCCGCATGAAAGGGTTTGGTCATTGTTCCAAAGTTTTCCCTCAATCCAGCAGCCTCACTTGCGGCAATTGACAGAGCCCTAATGGTTGCCGGAACATCGAGGTGCAATAGTTTTGCAGCTGCTGCGGCAGACCCAATGGCGCCTAAGGTTCCTGTTGAATGAAATCCTGCTTGGTAGTGTCGCGGGTTGATTGCCTCAGCAACTTTACATGCAACTTCCACGCCAATCTGGTAAGCCAGCATTACTTCTTTACCGCTGGACTTTGTCAATTGACCAATAGCCAAAGCTGATGGCAAAACGGGTGCAGTGGGATGGGTTAATAAACCATAAACACGATCTTTAGCTACAGCAAGCTGAGTGTCATCATAATCATCAGCGTGAATATCAATTCCATTTGCAAAGGCAGCAAATCGAGGGGCAGTGGTGATATTGGTG
>Ga0364860_10122_pt1 | contig 36864 bp, 29 predicted proteins | sample ExccelAu500001D4_FD_206916 | JGI IMG/M metagenome (GOLD analysis project Ga0364860, IMG submission 206916) | Enriched cells from Trout Bog Lake Hypolimnion, Wisconsin, USA - BchlTB.Aug20.5000.01 .D4 | ecosystem: Environmental > Aquatic > Freshwater > Lake > Hypolimnion/Profundal zone | place: USA...
GGAATTAGAGACTGTAATGAGAGACGAAGAATAAGACACTGGACCCGGGATGACCGTGATTGTAGGAAGAGTGCTCGTGACGGCACTCCCACCGATGGTGGCCCCGATCGTCGTTACACTTCCGGAAGTCGTTGCTGTAAAGGTTGCAGAGTACGTTCCGTTTAGGTTGTCTGTGATACTTGAAAATGTCCCAGTACTCGTGCCGCCCGTGAGTGATAATACAACGGTTTGCCCTCCCACGGTGAGGAGGTTTCCATTGGAGTCGCGCGTATATACCGTCACCGACGCCGTTGAACCAGATGAGATCGTTGTACTTGAAACGGTGACATTCGATTGAGAAAGAGACAAGGCACCCGGACTTACGGTGATTGTTGGAAGAGAACTCGTGACAGCACTTCCGCCGATGGTGGCTGTGATCGTCGTCGCACTTCCCGAGGTTGTCGCAGTAAAGGTTGCTGTGTAGGTCCCATCTCCATGATCGGTAACGGCCGAGAACGTGCCGTTACTTCCGCCGCCTGTATGTGAGAAGAGGACGGTTGATCCACCCGAAGTGAGTTGGTTGTTTTGGGTGTCTTTTGTGGTGAGGGTGATCGTCACAGTATTTCCTGAATTCACGGTGGCGCTTGAAACAGTTACAAGAGAGTTTGAAAGCGAAAGATTAGCCGGAATCACGCTGACCGAAGCTGCGGTTGAACTTAAGCCAACCCCATCCACGGTAGCAGAAATCAAAGTCGAGGTTCCTGAAGTGGTTCCCGTGAAGGTTCCTGTGTAGGTTCCGTTTCCGTGATCCGTGACAGCCGAGAAGTTTCCTTGGCTTGTTCCTCCGCTTCGAGTGAAGAGGACGGTTCTTCCACCGGCGGTAAGATTATTTCCAGCAGCGTCCTTCGCCGTGAGCGTCAGGTTCACGCTTGAGCCGGACGCTACACTCGGACTCGATGAAGTGACGAGTGATTGTGAAAGCGAAATCGGACCGGGACTTACAGTAATAGTGGGCAAAGCGCTCGTGATATTCACTCCGCCGATTGATGAGCCAATATAAGTCGTTCCTACGATCGCGCCTGTGAAGGTCGCCGTGTAGGTTCCGTCTCCGTTATCAGTCACGCTTGAAATGGTCCCCGTGGAGCTCACCGACTTCGTAAATAAAACCGTGCTTCCCCCAGAAGTGAGGAGATTTCCGTTTAAATCTTTCGTCGTCAGAGTCAAGGTTGACGTGTTTCCCGAAAGAATAGCGCCCGAGCTTAAGGTCACTAAAGACTGAGAGGTCGAGGGATTTCCGGGTACGACAGAGATCGTGGGGAGAGTGCTTGTTAAAGTGAGTCCTCCGATCGTGGCGCTCAAGGTCGTCGCAGTTCCTGCATGGACCCCAGTGAATGAAGCGCTATAGGTTCCGTTTCCGTTATCGGTGACGGCCGAGAAATTTCCGGTGCTCGTGCCTGAGGTGTTACTGAGAACAATCGCTTGACCACCTGTAGTGAGAGAGTTTCCGTTTATGTCTCGCGTGGTCAGAGTGAGAGCGACACTCGATCCTGAGGAAACAAGCGATGCATTTCCTGCGACAGAGAGTGTGGATTGTAAAAGAGAGACTGAGCCTGGAGTGACTGTGACGGTTGGGAGAGTGCTTGAAACACTCACTCCATTAATCGTAGCCGTCACTGAAGTCGCCGTTCCTGAAGTAGTTCCAGTAAAAGTCGCAGTATAAGTCCCGTTGCCATTGTCCGTTGTTGCAGAAAAGGAGCCCGTGCTTGTTCCACCGGATCTGCCGAAGACTACGGTTTTTCCCCCGGATGTGATTAAATTTCCAGCTACGTCTTTTGAAGTTAACGTTGCGGTGATTGTGGAGCCCGAGGCGACGCTCGATCCTGATACACTGATGACCGAGGTCGCGGCAGAAATCGTTCCTGGGCTTACTGTCACCGTCGGAAGCGAATTCGTCATCGCAACACCTTGAGCGGTTGCATGAATCGTGGTTCCGGTCCCAGAAAGAACACCGGTAAAAGTCGCGGTGTACGTTCCATTTCCGTTATCGGTAACGGCTGAGAACGTCCCCGTACTCGTACCTCCTGTAGCAGAGAAAGTGACGGTAGATCCGCCCTTAGGAATGGAGTTTCCACTCGAGTCTTTTGCGGTCAGTGTGACCGTTGTGCCCGATCCTGAATTAATGGAAGAGCTTCCCACACTCACGACTGAGTGCGTGGCATCCGGTGGAGGGACTCCGACATTTATGACGAAAATCTGAGAGGTAGAAGCTCCGTACCCATCATTCGCCGTGATCTTCGTTTCATAGGAAACGCCAGAAGACGAAAGAGGAGGGGTCCAATTCAATACTCCGGTTGAGGTATTGAATGATGCATTCGACCCGTCTTGATTTAAAAGCGTTGAGCAATTCGGCGCACTGACGGCCACAGCCCCGTCTACTAACGTGTCATACTGACAACTATACGTCAGAGTAAAAGCATTCGGACTGGAGGCCGAAGGATTCACGGTATTAATCGCGACCCCCGCGAGCACATTCTGGTTTCCAATGGCCGACATAATCGGAGCACGATCTGTGAAGGCGACACTCACATCCAGGGTCTGGGTGTAGGCGGTTGTGTACCCGTCCAGTAAACAGGAAATGTTTAATGTTGAAGACCAGGGCGCAGATCCAACGTGATAGCCTGGAGTACATTGTACGCGATAGGGGCTTGTAAGGATGACACACTCTACGAGAGGATCCGTTGCCGATTGAATCGACATGAAAGTTGGGTAATGAGATTTCGAATCGGTGCAGTTTAATCCAATATCGCCAGTCGTGACGGTTCCGCCCTCCGATGTACTGAGAGCGTTCAGTGCGGAGAAACTTCCTAATGAATCAGTCGTCGTGGTTTGGGTGACGTTGTTGGTATCGGCTTGTCCAAGCGCATTGAAAGCTTTTACTTTAAAAGTGTAGCTTGTAGCGGGTGTGAGTCCTGTTACAGTCCAAGAAGTATTTCCTGCACCCAAAATCTGAGAGACACTAAATGTACTCCCCCCGTCGGTTGAGATGTAGACGGTGTAGGAGCTCACCCCAGATGCGGCACTCCAACTGAGAGGTACGGTTGTCGTCGTGACATTAGCGGGGTTGATGGCGTTTAATCCAGAGAAGCTGACTTGCGCAACACCGATTCCTGTTAAGGTGACTTGGGTGGTGAGTGAAGTATCTCCCGGAGAAGTCCCAAAAATCGCAGTCACGGGGTATTGAAGGTTTCCACCGATGAGCGGGCTAAAACCCACTTGGGCGGTACAGGTGGCGCCTACAGCGATCGGGGTGGCGCCCGTCGGGCAATTGATTGAAGTCAGTGAAAAGTCAGCATCAGCAGAACCCGAAAGGCTTGAGAGATAAATCGGAACAGAAGAGACGTTTTGAACTTCCATCGTGAGGGGATTTGCGGACGAGGAAACTGAGACGAGCCCGAAATTGTAATTAGTGGGAGACAGAGAAAGCGCTGAATTTCCAATGGGTGCACTGATGGGAGTAGGGCTTGGAGGAGTTCCTAATATCGCATCCACGGCACTTCCAGAATTGCATCCCGAAAAAAAGAAAAATGATGAAATAATAAATATTTCACAGATCAGGGAAGTGTGAATCCACTGACTCAGGTTTTTTCTGACAATGAGGAACAGATTTGACATCATCTCTCTCACTAATCGTTGATTTTGTTAGGAATCTTAAGGACTTTGTACTGATTAGGTGCGGTAAGTAAAAACGTGCCGATTATTTTTTTCCGACTCTGTCAAAATTATATCACGGATATTTAAAAAGTAAAAACCGGGGGCGTGTCGATTAGGACACATAAATACTGAATCTTCTAGGAGTTAATGTAAAAATTCCACCCCCAGGGTCTATTGAGTGTCGGGCAGTTTTTTCCGATTCGATGCACATATGCTAAGTTTGCTGTCAAAATTTGATCAGATGAGTTTAAAGACCCGCCTCATTTTTTTACAAGTTCCCATTACCCTCATGGTCGTCGCGGTGAGTTTGATCGCTTGGAAAGCCCTAAATATCGACACCCGTGATCTTCTTGTTGGAGTTGAAGTCAGACAGCTCAGTCTTGAACTCGAGTTGACGGGCCTTAAAATTGAACGTGCTTTTAGAAATTACGAAAATGATAAAAAAAATAACACGGAGAAAGTTGAGCTCGTTAAGACGCTCTTGACCGAGCGTAAACAGATTCTTGAAAAGTATGGAGTCTGGGTTCACTCCGGCGAGGTTTTTCAACGTTTGACGGTTCTGTCTGATTTTCTTCAAAAAGAGGTGACCTCTGTAGAAGAAAAAATGATTTTTTTGGCTGAAACGAAAAATGGAGAGGGGATAAGCGTCATCCTCCAAAATGAATACCTTCCCTTAGTTTCAAAAGAGAGTGAAATGATGCCCTCGCGCGAGATCTCCTCGGAACAGGGGAGTCGTGTTGAAGTGGATCACGTTTTTAGCGTCATGAGGCATTCTGCTTATTTGATTATTTTTTCGCTCATTTTTGGAAACTTAGTCTTAGGGGCTGCGATTTGGTTATTAGCGACTCGCCTAAGTCACTACCTGATGAATGTGATTGGAAATCTGAAATCGGCGTCGAAGGAAATAGGACAGGCCACTCAAACCGTATCTTCAACCAGCGTAGAACTTTCGAGTACTTCGACCCAACAAAGTAGTGCACTAGTTGAGACTTCAGCAGCCCTCACGCAGATGAGCGCTATGGTTTCGAAAACTGCCGAAAACTCAAAAACTTCAAGCCAAAAATCTGAGCAGTCGTTGGCGTTGGCTTTTTGTGGAAAGACAGTGATTGAAGAACTGACACGTTCTGTAGACGAAATTCAAAAAAGTAACGAGCATGTCACAGAAGAAATTCAACTCAATAATAAAAAATTTAACACCATTACTCGACTGATTTCTGAGGTTCGTGAGAAAACTAAAATTATTAATGATATTGTTTTTCAGACGAAACTCTTAGCGTTCAATGCAGCGATTGAAGCTGCAAGGGCCGGTGAGGTGGGTAAGGGGTTCGCTGTTGTCGCGGATGAGGTCGCAGAGCTTTCGGAAAAAAGTGGAGCTGCCGCGAATGAAATTTCGAAGATGTTAGAAGACAGTATTAAAAAAATTGGAGTCATTATCGACGACTCCGCAAAACAGATCGATCAGCTGATGGCTGAATCGAAAGAGAAAATTCTATTGGGAAAAGGCGTTGGGGTTCGTTGTACGACGTTATTTGATGATATTTTGAACGCAATCGAGTCGGTCTTTATGACGGCGAGTGAAATTGCGACCGCAACAGAAGAGCAATCCAAAGGGGTCCATGAAATTACGAGAGCGATGGACGAGATGACTCAAGGGCTTACTCGAAACAGTACTCTGTCCGAGTCGGTGGCAGTCGTGGGTCAGCAATTGGCTGAAAAATCGATTGTTCTGGAAAATACCGTTCTCGAAATTTCGAAGCTGACTTCAGGGGCAAAGCCGTTGGCGCCGAAGTCGGAGGTGATACAAGTGAATACAGTCGAAGCCGTATTGAAGGCTGCCTAAAAGGTAGTAGATGCGCCTCTAAATCCTGCCTTCACAAAACCTCCCTTTCAGGGAGGACGCTTCACGTTTTTTGTGAGTTCGCGGAACTTTATGTATTTGAGGCCGGGGTTCTTATTTTCAACTCACACCAGAATAAGGATCGAATGCCCGAAGTTTCGGGATATTTGCTGAATCTGTCTTAAGCCCGGATTTAGACTGGGTTCGCACAAAAAATAGGAGGTTCGTCTCTAGATACGCGAATTTCCGCGAACTCACAAAAAGCCGGATGCGTCCTTCACTTCAGTGAAGGTTTTGTGAAGGCAGGAGCCTGGGGAGCGGGAGTTCGCGTATCTAGAGACGAACCTCCTATTTTTCGTCCGCTCTTACTCAAATCGTGCTTGAAAGAACCGAAGGTACTTCGGCTCATAGACCATCTTCAGGCCCTTGATTTTTTCTCGTCGTGACCAGAGTGCTTCGATGGATTCTACGAGCACGTCACAGTGCGCTTGGGTGTAGACTCGGCGTGGAAACGTCAGTCGCACGAGTTCGAGTTTTGGGTAATAGTGGTCACCCGTATCTTTGTTTCGACCCGCGGACACAATTCCTCGTTCCATCGCTCGAATTCCAGATTCGAGATACAATTGTGCAGCGAGAGTTTGTGCTGGGAAGTCGAGCTGTTGGAGGTGAGGGAGAAATTTTTTCGCGTCTAAGAATACAGCGTGGCCTCCAATCGGGCGCACCACAGGGATTCCAAGCTTAATTAATTTCTCGCCGACGTACTCCACTTGGCCAATGCGTGATTGGATGTGGGATTCTTGAACGGCTTCTTCAATTCCGCGAGACATCGCTTCTAAGTCGCGACCCGCAAGTCCTCCATAAGTATGGAGTCCTTCGTAAATCACGACCCTATTACGTGCTTCTTCAAAAAGGTCCCAGTCATTGAGTGCTAGAAATCCCCCAATATTGACCAAAAGATCCTTCTTACCACTCATCGTGCAAGCATCGGTGTAGGAGCACATTTCTTTTAAAATCGCTTCGACACTTTTATGGGCATAGCCTGCTTCACGCTGTTTAATGAACCACGCATTTTCAATTGCGCGAGTGGCATCTAAAACCACTTTGATTCCGTGACGTTTACAAAGGTTGTGTACGTCTTTCAGGTTTTGCATCGAGATGGGTTGGCCGCCGGCCATATTCACAGTCGCCGCAACAGAAAGGTATGGAATTTTCTTAGGTCCGACTTTACTGATCAGAGCTTCGACTTTTCCAAGATCTACATTTCCTTTAAAAGGAAGAAGACTGTTCGGGTCGTGAGCTTCATCGACGATCACATCCACAAACGTTCCACCGGCGAGCTCTTGGTGAAGGCGTGTGGTTGTGAAGTACATATTTCCGGGAACCGTATCGCCCGGTTTCACCATGATCTGCGAAAGAATGTGTTCCGCTCCGCGGCCTTGGTGGGTCGGAACGAGGTACTTATAACCGTAGTACTTTTGGACGTTCGCTTCGAGGTTGTAAAAATTCTTACTTCCCGCATAGGCCTCATCCCCGACCATCATCCCAGCCCATTGATAATCGCTCATGGCGTTCGTTCCACTATCGGTCAGGAGGTCGATGTAAACATCTTCTGATTTCAGGAGAAACGTATTGTAGCCCGCTTCTTTCAGTGCTTTCTCGCGATCTTCTCGAGTCGTAACTTTGAGAAGTTCGACCATCTTGATCTTATACGGCTCAGCCCAAGAGCGTTTCGTGGATACGGAAGGGTTACCTGGTTGGTTACGGTCAGTCATAGAGTTCCTCGTAGTAATAAGTTTAATCAGCTAAATACGCTTCTTCACCGTGAAGCGCAATATCTAGACCCACAGTTTCTTCTTCTTTTGTGGTCCGGACCTGATTGAATTTATCCATCAAAACGAGAACGACGTAAGAAAAGATGAAGGCATATGCCGCAAAGCCCAACACCGCGACAGCTTGTTTCACAAAAAAGCTTCCGCCACCGAAGAACAGTCCGTTTGCTCCGGCTGGGTTTACCGATGTCGTAGCGAATAATCCAAGTAAGAGGACTCCGAGAATTCCGCCCACGCCGTGCACACCCCAAACATCGAGTGCGTCATCCCAGCCAAGGCGGTTTTTCAGGTTCACCGCGAAATAACAAACCACTCCTGCAATCACCCCAATCAGGGCTGCAACGGGGATCGTGACATAGCCCGCAGCCGGCGTGATGGTTGCAAGACCTGCGATCGAACCGGTGAGGAGGCCGAGGAGTTTCGGTTTTTTCTCGAAAACCCACGCCATTCCGAGCCACGTCATCGCCGCAAAAGACGCAGCCGTATCCGTGTTCATGAACGCAAGCGAAGTGACGCCGTCCACCTTGAGTTCGCTCCCAGCGTTGAAACCATACCATCCGAACCAAAGGAGCCCGGTCCCGAGCGCGACGAGTGGAATGCTGTGGGGGCCTTTTTCCAGTACTTTTCGCTTACCCACAAAAAACACCGATGCAAGAGCCGCCATCCCGGCCGTTGCATGAACGACGATCCCACCTGCGAAGTCGAGGACGCCCCATTGTTGAAGAATGCCTCCGCCCCAGATCATGTGCACGGCTGGAAAGTAAACGCAGACGAGCCACAGGGTCAGGAAAACAAAGTAGGACCCAAACCGAATGCGATTCGTGAACGCGCCCGTGATGAGGGCGGGGGTGATGATCGCAAACATCATTTGGTACGCGATGAAAACGATCACGGGGATATTATTCCCCGGCAGGACGTCGGTCGGATGAATGCCCATGAGAAATGCGTGATCGAGATTTCCAATGATCGGCCCATTTCCCGAGAAACAAAGCGAATAGCCGAACGCAAACCACAGAACAGAGGTCCAGCCCATCGAAATAAAGCTTTGAAGCATGATCGCAAGAACATTTTTTCGTCCCACCAAGCCGCCGTAAAAAAAGGCAAGCCCCGGAGTCATGAGCATCACTAAGCTCGTTGCAACCAACATGAAGGACGTATTTCCCGTATCAAAGTTCATATTTTCTCCGAACGGCGATAAAAAAGAACGCCGCAAAAAGGGTTTCTACTGTGCAGAACACCCCTAAGTTAATCGCGATATTGCTCGTAAACCCGTAAGAGTGGAGCCCCACATTGAGGAGATTCACTCCGAACCACGCTAAAGCGACGACCACATTGGTGAAGACCATCCCCGCCGCATGGGCCGTTTTTCCGAGCATTCCAGCGAGGCGCGCGTGAATCAAGAAGAGAAGCCAGAGCACAATGAGAAGCGCTCCATTTTCTTTTGGGTCCCATCCCCAGAATCGTCCCCAGGATTGGTCGGCCCAAATACCGCCCAAGATGGTCCCGAACATGCTGAAAAACAAGGCGATGAGCGAAGCACCCACCATGTTTCGGTGAATTTCGTCCGCCTTCTTCTGTTCATTTGGTTTCACGAGTCTCAAGATGAGGTAGAGGTGTCCCAAGAGGCCGGTGAGGAAGCAGCATCCGTATCCGATCGTGATGCACACGACGTGGGTTGCAAGCCAGAAATTCGTGTCGAGCACGGCCGCAAGCATTCCCATCGTATCGCCAGAGGTTTCGTAGCGTAGGCTGATCATTTGAAGAACGCCGCCCGCGAGCGAACCCATGAGGATCCCGAGCGTGTCTTTTCGGAACGACTCAAGGATAATGGAGAACACCACGATAATGAGTCCCACGAAGACGATCGACTCGTAGAGGGTCGAGACTGGAGGGCGCATCATAATGGTCATACGGAGGACAAGCCCGACCAAGTGGAAGGAGGCTCCAACCAGGAGCGAAACCCACGCTGCTTGCGTGAGGCGTTTTGGGGACATGAGCCAACTCAGCGAGAGCAGTAAGAAAGCCAAAATATAAAAAGTTAAACTTTTCGTGAAAAAATCAAACCCATTGTAGATATTTTCAAGTTGAATGCGCCACGTTCGGACGATGGGGCGCGATTCATTTTGGGCTTCAATCAATAATTTTTCAGAAATCTCAGACCAGGCTTTTAGATCCTTTTCTCTATAGGTGTCGTAGAGACTCTCCCAGAGGCGAAGGTACTGGCTCGTCGCAGGTGAGCCGAGCCCGCTTGAAATGAGCCCCGTCGGCGAAAGCCAAACGTCTTGGCTCTGTTCCCATTGAGGCGGGATCACTCGGAAGATCTGAGTGTTGACTGCTTGTTGATCATGAACCCAGTGAGATACGAGATTTTCGATCTCACTTTTTTCTGAATCATCGAGTTTTTTCGTTTTGTCCTGGTAGAGCGCTTTCAGTGAGGTTTCGAAAGTGTGATTTTTTCGAAGTTCCATGAAACTGATTCCGTGATCGGCTTCAATTCCTAAGAGAGTCGCGATTTTTTTCGAATGCACTCCGTAGTTGGGAAAAAAGAGAACCAGCGATTGGCTGATTTCTTCGTATCGAACGCTTTTTTCCGCCAACTCAACTAAGGTGTTTTGGGTGGCGGTGCGATCATTTTCCTTCATTTCAAAAAGCTTCTGCAGGAAATCTTTTGAAGACTCGAGTCCGCGCGCTAATTCTTCAAAGGAATAACGATGTCCTTCTCGGCGTTCAAGTCCAAGCGCGTCCGTCGCCGCTGGATCTGCGATATTAAAAATCCGCCGACGAAAGGCTGAGGTGTGATCATAAAGACTTTCCATGAGCCAGCTCATCGCGTTCATTCCGTCGAGTGAACTTTTTCCGTTGAATGCGAGTAAATGAATTCGTGCGAAAGTGTAGAGGGGTTTCACACGTCCCTCGTGGAGGATCGGAATTTCTCCGAGTGCCTTCATATTGAATTCAGGAGGGGTCGGCGGAAGATTTTCCGCTGTTTCCGCTCCATAAAGGGCGTGAGAGAGGCCCAGGACTAAAAAGCTGAGTCTTAAAGTGTTTTTCAAGGTGTTCATTGTTTTGGCTCCACTTTTCGAATGAGTTTAGGCGTTTGAATGAGGAGGTGAATGAGAAGCCCAATACACATCACGATGCTTGAGATGTAAGGAAAGGTCCAGCCCACGTTTTTTACGGCTGATAGGACCGTGATATCGCCTTCCGGGCGTTCAATAAATGAAGACTGAAAGAAGGTGTATCCTTTGTAACGAAGGGGTTCATTCATTTGAATGATGACTTTTTGAGACAGGTTTCCGTCTTTCAGAATGACCGTCGATTTATAGGCACGCGCCATTCCTGTTCCCGGATGAAAGGATTTTTCGAATTTTACGAGTTCGAGAGAAAATGGAAACGGGGTTCGCGCTTTTCGAATCTCTAAGGTGAAATGACGATTCTGGGTCGTTAGGGTCTGAGTGATCGGCATATCTTCAAAGAGCGCGTAAGTTCCGTTGATGGAAGCGTCTGCTGGGTTCGTCGCGTTCACTTTGAAAATAATTCCCGCGACACTGGGTTCTTCGCCTTTCGGCTCAGCGGCAGGCCTGAGATCGAAAATCGCCGCAAAACCTTTGGAATCCCCAGCCGGAGTCCCCGGAGCTTTTTTTACGGGCTCTGAGTTTGAGAAAAATCGATCCACTTGGATTTCAAACGGAAGGTTCGGGGTTTTCAGAATAGATTTTGGAGTCAGCCAAACCGGACCGAAGGAAACAACTTGATCATTTTCTTTTCCGGTTTGTTCGGTGACGGCGAGTTCAAGTCGGTGCTCTTGAGTGAAGGTGTTCGCTGTTTGTCCTGGGCCGATCATGACGGAGCCTTCTGTGCTGAAGGCAGCAGTCAGGAATCCACCGAGGAGGAGCAGGAGTCCTCCGAAGTGAGTGATCCACACTCCGAGTTTTCCATTTTTCCAAGTCGAGTCTAAAACGAGCTTTAAGGTGAGTCCGATAAAGACCACGCCCATGGTTGGGTAAGCGCCTGGAAGAGGAATGAAGCCCCACCACCAAACGAAAGAAGAAAAGAAAATCTGCTGCGCGCGGAAAAGTCCTAAGTCGCGTTGAGCAAGTGTTCCAATAAATACTAAAACAATGAGCCACAGAACGGCGAAACAAAAAAGTTCTGAGCTTTTTAGAAATGAAATGATTCGTGTTGCAATATTATTTTTAGTCATTTCAAGGACTCCTTATGATTTGCGTTTACTGAGAGAGCGACAGAGTGAAATGAAAGCGTCCCTGTTTTCAGAGGTGATTTTTTTTGTCCCCACGAGTTTCACAAAAATCGTTGCATCAGGAATGGGAACGATCGCAACGAGCATACTTTTTTCAGCTGAAGCTGGGTTGTTTAACTCAAACCACTGAAACGCGCCGAGAGCGCTCTGGTCTTTTTTCGCCGATTTTTTAGCCGTAGCTTCATCCACCGGCTGCATTTCGAGTTGGCCTCTCCAACGGTTTAAGTTCGGAAGAAATCCGCCCGCATCTCCGCCCAAGATAATGACCGAAGCTTGTTCAGGGGATCCAGGAACATCAAAACTCACGAGTCGAACTGAGTTTCCGGCTTTTTCTGTCCAACCTTTCGGAGTTTTCCACTCGAAAGGAGAAGGGGCCGCGGGGGCGTTTGAATTTGAAGCGGAGTTTTCAATTTTTGGATGATTCGGAGGCAGCGAACCGTCTGGCATCCCTTGTGGAGCCTGGCCCTGAGGAGCCGGTGCAGCGGCAGCGACTTGTTTCGGTGCAGAGTAAATTTGAACTTGTTTTTCGCTGTTCGCAGAACAAGCGGACAGACATAAAAGAATACAGGCGCTGAGTCGAGTGTTGTTGTTCATGGTGTTAAAATCTCCTTACTAAATGTAAATCCAAAATAAATGTTAATGGCCATACCTAACGGGGAGTCAAAAAAATAACTGATGCAAATGGGTTAGCATACTCATTCGTGAGTTTCTATTCTGTTTCTAGGGGCTTGCAGCGAATATCTTTAACAAATCAGTTTTAATCTCCTGCATCTAAAGTGAGGGGGTGGGTTTAGTGATGGGACTAAATATCCCACGGTAAATTCGTAACATATTTTTTCAGTCGGGACGCATTAAATTTTTTAATGACGAAATCATTTCACCACCGTAGGCTTTAGATAAGCTAAATTAATGAAAATAAACTCTCAAGGAGTGAGGTAAAGAATGAGATCATTGATGTTCTTGTTGGCTTTGTTATTTGTTTCCGTGAGTGCTGTGAACGAGGCACAAGCGATTCCTGCTTTTGCGTTGAGAGAAAAATTCTCATGCGTGATGTGTCATGCGAATGGAAGTCCCCCGCACTTGACTCCGTTTGGATATCTGTATCGCCGCGCAGGGTTTCGCCTTCCTGATAATATTGGAAATAAAGAGCTCGATGCAAAGTACCAGACTTTTCCAGAGCACATGGCTGTGGGACTTACTTTGAGTTACGACTATCTTTCCAATAAGGCTCCAGGAGCCTCAAAGTATAGCGTCACCGCAAACCAAATCAATGTGCCTGAAGTCGAATTTTGGCCACTCGTGGGAGCGTTTTTCGGAAATTTTGGAACTTGGTCTGAGATCGATGCGGTTCCAGGCACGACGACAACGAGTGGAATTGGGCTGAGCCAATCTGATATTCGTTACGTCTCGGGGACCGCGGACTCCTTTTTTAACTTTCGTGGGGGCTTGATCGCACCGGAAGGTTTTGGAGCTTCCGATCAATGGCTTCACGATGGAAATATTCCACTCATGGACCGCGTGACGGCTTATTATAATCAAGACACACTGACCGCTCCTTTCGGAGCGATGGGACAGCCAGAATTAGGCGTGGAAGTGGGTTATAATCACTTCTCATCACACGTGACGTTAGGAATGTATGATGGGTTTAGTGGGGTCAGCTCGAATGGCGCGGCAGCCTCTTCACTCACACCGATTTTAACGAATCGAAGCACTGGAATTGGGAAGGATTATAAACTTCAGCTCGATCAATTTATCGGAGACATCGGTGCCGTGACGGTAGGGTATTATAAAGGATATATCCACTTGTCTGATCCATCTTTTACTTCGATTCAGTGGAATGATAGTTACAATGCGGAGCGAGTTTATTTAACTTACTTTGCGATCCCTGGAACTTTAGACTTATTGGCGGGGGCAGGACTTTCGACTCATCAATATGCGACGACGACCACGGATCCGACAGGTACCTTCAAGAGTAAAGGTGGATTTATTGGAGCGATGTATTATGCAGCTCCTCACTTAACTCTGGCTGGACGACTCGATTATAATAAGTTAAACGATATGCCGGATGCTCCTGCACGCGTATTAGGTTATTCGTTGCAAGCGAGTCTGCCTTACGAAAATAATCAGTTTATTTTCCATGCAAACTTCACTCATTCCGACGAGACTGACGGTGCGGATGTTCTTGCGGGAAATACTCGTGATTTAGGTTTCGAATGGCGATTCCTGTTCTAAGATGAAGATGTAAAAAGAGAAAAAAAGAAAAAGAAAGAGTAAAAACGATATGAAATGTTTGTTGATTAGTTTATTCACTGTTATGGCGTCATCGGCTTTCGCGGAAGCTCCAAAAAGCACCCCTGAGCTGATCGCAAAAGGAAAAGAGCTTTACACCACGAACTGCTTCACTTGTCATGGTGACAAGGGCGATGGCCAAGGTCCTGCTGGAAAATACATGGTCCCAAAAAAACCACGTAACTTTACAAAGGATAAATTTGTCAACGGGAGCGATCCTGCTGGTATTTTCAAGACCGTCACGAATGGTCTTCCGAATACGGCTATGGTGTCTTTCAAAACAACTCCCGGTTTGACAACGGATGAGGCTCGTTGGGCAGTGGCTTACTATATCAACGCGACTTTCGTTCCTAAGAAATAAATCTCAAAGATTTATCTAAATTTGAGTAAAGCCTCTCTCAACCGGGTTGATCTTGTTGAGAGAGGCTTTTTTCGTTAGGGTTCTTGTAATGACTGGAAAAACAGAAAGTCTTCTCAAGACGAGGCGCTACGCCCTTTTTTGGGTCTCAAGCCTTCTCTCGAATATGGGCACTTGGATGCAACAAGTGGCTCAACCCTGGGTGATGTTGACCATTAGTCATTCGTCGTTTCTGGTGGGTTTAGATAGTTTTGTGATGAATGCGCCGGGATGGATTTTAACTCTCTGGGGAGGGGCGCTTGCGGATCGTTTAGATCGAAAGAAGATCATCCTTTTTTTTCAGGGCATTCAGTTTCTTTCCATTATTTTGCTCCTGGTACTCTTGGTCCTTGGACACTTAAGGCCCTGGATGATTATTCTGATTTCACTGACGGTGGGGGTGACGGATTCCCTTTCTATGCCATCCTTCCAAACGATTGTACCGTCGCTTGTAAAAAAAGAAGAAATCACTCACGCGATTACTCTGAATTCTATTCAATTTAATCTCTCGCGAACGCTTGGGCCTGCGGTAGCGGGTCTCGTGATGGCGCAGTTTGGGGCTGCAGCGTGTTTTGGCGCGAACGCACTCTCCTATGTGCCCTTTTTTCTGTCCATTTTTTGGATTTATCCGACTCGGGGATTTGAAAAATCTGAGATCAAGTCCTCGTCGGCTGATTTTGAAAAAAATCTATCCCTTCGTGATCTGTTTAGGCAGCGAGAAATCCGCATTCTTCTCATGACGGTGTTTGTGACGACTCTATTTTGTAGTCCGTTGATTACGTTCTGCCCGGTGCTCGTAAAAGATATTTTTTCAGGCCAAATCAAAGACTTCGGGAACGGATCGTCGGCTTTCGGAATGGGGGGGCTTGCGGGAGCCCTGCTTGCTTTCTTTTTCGCTCGGAAAATCAAAGTAAAAACTCCGGGTCAGTTCGGCTGGCTTTTAGGTGTAGTCGTAGCGGGAGTGGCTCTCTGTCGATCGTTAACTCTCTTTATGGTTCTGATGCTCCTCGGTGGGTTCTTACTCACGGTTGCAAACACTGCTTCCAACTCAAATTTACAGTCGCGCGCGACGAATCACGTTCGAGGTCGGTATGCGAGTCTCTATCAACTTTCTTTTCGCGGGGGGATTGCACTCGGGGCGCTTTTGACAGGTTTCGTGGCGTCACGGTTTGGGATCGTGACGGCGTTTTTTTTAAACGGCGCGCTCGCAGTGATTTTTCATTCGGTTCTACTCTTGGTTTAGTGCTTGGGCGTAAAAAAAGTCGAGGGCTCGCCTTAAAATACGGGAAGTCTCGATCCCCAGACGTCGTGCCTTCACAAAACCTCCACTTTTTTACGACCCTGCTCTACATCACGCGTAAAATCGAAGAGTAAAACCGAATCCATTTCTGAAGTTGCGGAGCGTGTTGGTCCTAAATTCAGCATCGCACTAAACATCGTAGAGCTGATTTTTAAACTTAGCTAAAATTCTAAATTTAACATTAAAACTTAGCTAAAATTTATCTATAAAAACAACGCACCGAGACTTATAACTACTTACGTTAGCGAATAGAGAGAGTCATTGGGCTGCACTCAATAACTCTCTGAAATAACTAACCTTCCTCCGTCATCTTCTTTGTGAAAATGACGGAGGTTGAAAGTAATTGACTTTTTTTGTCAACATCATTAAAGTTCAAAAACCTTGGTGCAGCCCAGAAAGAGTCGTCCTTATGAAATCAGTGAATATGAGTCGTTTTAGTATCGGAGTTTTTATTTTATCGGCGGCCTTTTTCAGTTCAGTCGCCTTTGGGAGTGGTGTAGGTGCCGGCGGCGGCGGCAGTGCCTGGCAATGTACCAGCGAGAAAAATCCCTCTGAGAATTGGATCCAAACCGTCGATTTGTTTCAGGCGAGAGTCACTTACGGAGATAAGGCAGTCACATTAAGTAATGAGTCTGTTGAAAAACAAGTAGCGGGTTTTGTCAAAAAGGCTGCAAGTTACTCAGAGCTTTTTCAGACGCAGTTAGAAGAATTTATCACGCTCTATGGCCATCAAAAGCACGAACTCTCACCACTCGAGGAGTTACAAAAAGTTGAGGACCTCTCGAAACTCTCTCAACCTTCGAGACGATTATGTCCTTCTGGAAAAATTGATCGAATGCAAGTCGTTCATTACATTGGAGACACTGCTAATATTGATCATTTCGCCTATTCAGAATTACCCACTGAGACCGACCGTGCCGCGATTATTATTCATGAAGCCATTTATCGGATGCGGAGGGAATTTTTTGGTGATGGGGATGCAACGAAATCAATTCAATTAGTCGGATGTCTCGTTTCATCCATGACCCAAGAATATGAGAGACAGAATTGTGCGTTTGAAATCCGGAATTCTGTTTTTAAGGCCGCTCTCCCTAAGGTGGCTGATGATGGTCGTTATTACGTTCAAAAAGTTGGAATTGATCGCCACTCAACTAATGAAATTCTCCCTATCGTTGACACACTTCCCGAAAAAATTCTGGTACGGAGTACTGCCCCGTTCATGTTCGCTGTAGGCGCCGATCAGAATCCAATACACGCAAGCTTGGCAGAAGGAGTCTACACGATTTCATTGTCCGGAAATGAAGTATCGATGGGAAAAGACTACATGATCGTAACAGGCTCGGATGAAGCTTCGGGCTTGGGTGATAAAAATCGGCATTCAACGGATGGAAAAATAGACGTCTATGTGAGCACGACGGATGGGAAGTTGACCCGGCGTGAAACGATTTACTATCGAACCCGAGGCGATGTTCCTGACCTTTATAGTTTTACATTACTTTAATAGGATTTAATTTGATCGAGTAGGAGGGGGTAGTAATCGACTGCCCCCTCCACACCCCACCGTACGTGCGGTTCCTTGGAATCAAATTTAAGAATACGATCGGTGACCACTGGAAATTTAGGGTCACTGCTTTTACATTAAACCTTAAATTTGGCCTCTCTTTTAATCCGCTTCCGTCTTTTCGATTCACGAGTCCTCCAAAAGAGTCGTAGGTGAATACAGCCGAGAAGGAGCGATCTGAGTCTTTGTCGTGGTCATTGTTTTTCAAAGAGGGTGCCAAATTCTAAGCCACAATTCAGACAACAGCGAGATATTGGGTTTCTGTAAAAACCTCGAAGAAAAAAGCTTTTTTCACAGCGTGGGCATCGAAGGCTGTATAGATATTGAGAAAGCGTTATCACGGGCAGGACTGATAGGATAAATGAAATCCATGTTCTAATTTTTAATTATGAAACCATATATTTTTGGAAAAAATATCCACACCAAAGTAAAAAAACTAATTCCGCTAAGTAACATTCTTTCAGCTTTAGAATATGGTGCACTTTTCATTTTCCCGAAAGTGCGGGGATCAAAAATTTTTAACAGTGCTTGTTTTTTATTAAACCCGTTAATTAAAAGAATTCGATATCGCAAATAAATCACTCCCGGAAATAACAATATAAATATCGACAAAATCCAAATTATTCCAATTTTGTTAGGCATAATTCCCCAAGTTCGTGTATATACTAAAATTATTCACTGTCAAACCACCACTTCAATAATCTTCACATCAAAAAACAGCAGTAAAAAAATTTCTTCCAATTAATCCGATTTTTTTTGAAACCAACCAAATCTTATCTTGCCAACATAAATACAAAAAATAGAACCGATTAAAAATACAACGGACAGTAAAAACGCAAGAAAAAATGATGGATGAAGTCCATTTCGCAAATCTCGAAAATAAGCTAAGATTGGAATAATAATACCAATCGGGACTGTAAAAATTTTTGTGTAACCAGCTAAATCAACGGCTGTAGACTAGGGTCTATGGTTAAGAAGAAAGCTGGAAAGAAAATGGATCAAACAAGTCAAGTCTTTGACGTTTCAAAGGTTGAAGCGAAATTAAAAAATATAAAAACCCTATCCGATTTAACCGGGAGTAACGGCATCATTCAAGAAATGATCAAGCAGACGGTCGAACGAATTTTAAAGGCGGAACAAGAAGCTCATTTGGGGTATGAGCCCTATCAGAAAGGAAAAAAGGCGATATTCCAAGCGCTCTGTCTTCAGTATTCCAGCTTCCGCAATGCATAAATTCTTCAAACAGAAGATGAGGGAGACTTCTCTAAGTTCACCAAGGAGGTAATATTTATCGAGGCGCCGAGAAAAATCATCCCTTGTAAAAGCACTTTCATGGCGATCATTGGAAGTTTCGGGTGAACATACTGAATTCCCCACCACTCCGCTAGACCGTAGAGAGCGACCCATAAAACTAAAAATCTAGTTCTAACAAAACTATTTTCTTTGTAATTATATTTTTGCATTAACAATCTAAAAATCCCGAAACCAAACCATATTGCACCAACTCCACCGGAAAAAACCCCTAAACTATACTCTGGGAGCCAGAGCCGTCCCGCTAACCCTGAAAAAATACCGACCAATCCGAAGCCAATAAAAGTTCGACCATATTTTTCCACTACCGGAGTGAGCATGAGTTTCCACCTATTTGAAGAATTTCAGGAATACCGAATTCGTTAACATTCGAGCGATTAATTCCAGTTCCTGGGACTCCTGGTATCGCACCGTAAGCACTGATCGCTCCAGCGCCACCCCCGATTGCACCACCAAGAATGGCACCGGGAACAGTGAAACTTGATATAAACGTACCGGTTCCAACTGCGCCGAGATCTATAAGAATGCCACCGACAGCAAATGGAATTCCTCCTCCAACAACAATCCCTGCCCCGATACCGATTCCAATTGCCGTCGCTTCAGCTTGAGTCATTTCCAGCCCAAATGGATCAGCGAAGTTCATTGGATTGTTGAGAACATATCTGTATAGATTCAAATCCCCACCATTAAACCCACTCGGATCTTTTCCTGTGAATCTTCCGAGTTCTGCATCATACGTCCTCGCACGGAAGTAGTAAGTTCCTGATTCAGGATCAAACTGTCTTCCCGTGAATCCGTAGATGACTGGTCTTTCTTCGGACTGCGTAGAACCCATATTTTCTGACTCTCCAAAGGGGCCATAGACAATGCGATCTTTTTCGCCAGTAGTCCCTATAATAGATCCTAGATGATCTCTTAGATAAGAGCGAGCCCCCGCGTGGGAAATTTCTCCTAAGTGTTCATCGATTCCGTTTCCATCGATATACAGAGTTTGGTTTTCCTGGTTCGTCTTCCCTAAGAAAATTCGATCCTGAAGGTCTAAGTAAGCATAACTTTGGGTTTTGAATTTCTGATATTCCTCATTTCCTTGCAGGAACTGCTTTGCAACCCGTCTCCCAAGAGCGTCATAGAAATAACTCACGGTGAGTCTTCCATGGTCTTCTCCACTGACCCCTTGAAACTGAGCGAGTTTTCCATCGACTCGATACTGGAAACTCTTTCTTATTTCGTGGTCATCGCCTTCTGTGGCGAGAGCGCCTAGGCCATCAAGATCCGATTGAATCTCCATATCTCCACTTGAAACGATGGCGTTGTTTAGGAATTCTGAAACCCCTGAGCGGCTACTCTTCACCCGATTTCCAGCGAGATCATAGCTAAAGGTCTGATTCAAGCTGGAGGGGAGTGAATCATGATCCCAATCAATGAACTTCTTTAATCCGGTTTTTGTGGATTGAATGGACGTCAGTTGATTGAGTGGATCATAACTCATTTTCGAGATAAACTTGTCTTGGTCGATCTCAGAGATGAGTCCATTTGGATCATATTTTAGGTTTTCTGTGATGGAATCATTCGAACCGCTCCAGCTTAAACTGCTTAAGCGATTGAGTCCATCATAAGAAAGCGCCTCTTTTAATCCGTTTCCGTCTTTTCGGTTCACAAGCCTTCCAAAAGAGTCGTAGGTGAATGATGCTGAGAAGGAAGCCGAGAAACTCGACAACACATCAAGCAGTCTTCCTGCCGGATCATACATCTTCGAGTAAAGGGTCGCACCCTTTCCATCTTGAATCGAAAGAATCCCTCCCGTAGGCGCTAAGCTGAGTGCATAGCTTCCTTCAATTAAATTGAGAGTATTCTTAGGGTCACTCGCTTTTACGCTAAATCCTAAATTCATAAACGGCGGCAAAGACTCAGCACTGAAGCCTAAGTACTCAACGGCGTTATCGGCGTGAGTAAGTACATTTTTTTCTAAAATAGGAAGGTAGCTGTAATGAGCGTCGTCCTCAATCTTTAGAATGTTTCCATTTTTCACGCGTTTTAAGACCTTTTCGACTACGCGATCAAAATCATCATAGTGGAATTCCTTCACTAAAAGCTCGCCTTGGGATTTTAGGCTCTTGGTTTCTTCTCTGATTTCTTTTCCCGCGAGATCATAGAAATAATCGGTCTCCTCAGTTGAAGCGACCTGCCTTCCACGGGAATTAGGCACTACTGATGGGCGAAGACGTGCGGTGAGTCTTCCATTTCCATCAAACCGAAACACTGTAACCTGGCCCAACGGGTCTTTTAACTGAATCACGTTTCCTTTTAGGTCACGCGTGAGGCGCGTAATACCGCCCTTTGAGTCTGCTACCTGAATCAGGCGGTCCATGGAGTCATACTGATAGGTCGTGATGTTTCCTTTTGGGTCGATTTTTTGAATCGGCTGATCGATGACGTGGTTATTTCCAGCGCTATCCTTAAAATCATAGACATAGCTTGTCTTGTTTAAAGCAGGATCGATCTTCGCGATCAGTCGATCACGAGCGTCCCATTTAAATTGGGTCACTTGGTTTATGGACCCACCACTCAGGGTGCGGCTCAAGACCCGGCCCATCACATCGTATGTAAAAAAAACACTTGGGCCTGAGGTATCGGTCACCTGAAGAACTCGATCAAAATTGTCGTAAGTATAAGACAGCATCCGACCTGAAGCAAAAGACCTCGTAAGCACGCGGCTTCTCCCGTCATAGGTGCGCTTCTCTGGGTTTCTTGAGTCAAAGATAAAAGTTCTAAGCCCGTTTGGATCCGTTTGATCGGAATACGATGAAAGGCCGTTGTTTTTTCCAAGGACGTGTCCAAAAGAATCATACGTGAGCGACAGAGAAAGCGATTGGCTCGCGCCCGTTCTCGTGACACTCATGATATCGCCGTTCCTCGGATTGATTTGGTTCAGGGTTTTAGCGCCCGCAAGTGGGCTCACGCTTAAGATCGAATCGAAATTTGGATCATATGTCATCAGTGTCGGAGAAGGATCAAGCGGTTTTTGGAAAGACGTTAAATCGCCGTTTGAGTTGTAAGTAAAATGGCTGGTAAATCCGAGCTCGTCGGTCATGGAGATCACTTGGTTTTCTGGACTCCAGGTTTGGGTCTTTACGCCACCATTCGGAAGATCCGTTTCCGTTAGAAGATCAAGCGAGTTGAATTTATAGGTCGTAAGCTGTCCGTCTTCATCTTTCACTTGTGTGATGGGAGCGGATGGAGATCCTAGGTAGCTAAATAAAATTGTTGCGCCCCCGTAAGTCGTTTGTTGGCTTGCGCGGCCCTGAGCGTCGTATTGAAAACTCAATGTGCGACCCAGTGGATCCGTCAGAGACGTCAGATAGTGATTCCCCGCTGTATAAGCATAGGCGGTTATGTTCCCATTAAAATCGGCGCTCTGGGTGAGAAGCTTCGTCGATGAATCGTAGTTGTAGGCATAATTGAGGGCATCGCGAATTCTTGAAATTTGAGTCACGTGGGAGTTTGAATCTCGTGTGTAGGAAATACTGCCAGAAAAAGGACTACTGACGCTGGAGAGATTTCCACTTGAATCGTAGGCTAAACTCACGGTTTCACCATGAGGCTCTGAGATCGACACCAGGCGGCCCGCGATTTTTGAGGAGGCATCTTTATTAAAGAGGTACTTCACCCCATGCGGAAGGTCGATTTCATAGGTGGATGAGTTCTCAATGAGTCTTCCAAAGAACCCGGCTGGATTTTGAAAACTCTTGTCGGGGTTTCGTTTAAAGATGTAGCCACCGCCTGAGGGATCAACCCAAAGGATGTTAGGAGAACTTGAGGAATCCATCGCAAGCACCCGGGTTTCATAATTTGAAATCCAATTTGGACCAAAGTCGCTGTCTTTTAAGAGCGGATGGCTCATGTAAGTGCGAGTCAGAGAAAGTGAAGAAGTCTGGGTTCGGCCTTGAACCGTAAAATCAGTGAGCTTATGAAAGAGTGTGCCGTTTGCGGTATTTACAGGAAGTCCACACGTGGCGCAGTACGGAGTGCTGGTATTGACGGCTGAGTCGTTATTGACAAGAATATTTCCACTTGAATCTGAAATTGTATCACCGCTTGAAGAAACCTGTAGGCCCGGCGCGAGATTTGATGACACATTTGGAAATCCTCCCGAGAGAGGGGCTAGCGCAACGCGGGAAAAAAATAGCGTAATATCCAGTCCGTTTGGGTTATTATTAAAACACACAAACGTCGTCAGGGCATGTCCCAAGGATAGTTGAAATTCAAAGTTGAGTGGTTCACTCTTTCGGCTACGACGCTGGAAGAGAAACCAAACCCGTCAGAGTTCGAAACTCTGGCAAGAAAAGGAACCACTCAACATGTCTACTGAACTATATTTAGCCAACAAGAAGCGCAAGCCTCGTCGAAAAATAAATGCAATCAGCGTCAAGGAACTGGAGGCAGGTCAGGTTCCGGGATTTGAACCCGGATCGATGCTCGACTCGCAGCACTTGCTGATCTCGGCACTCCTGCCACCGGCGGTAAAAGAGTTTCTAGCTCAGTGCGAAAGCGAGGTGAAAAGCATCTGCGGAAAAAAGCATGCTCGCGAAGAGGGGCTGCTATCCCGCTGGGGAACGCAGGGTGGTTCGATTTATCTGGGCGGCCAGAAAGTGGCTGTGAAAAAACCACGAGTTCGCGGCGCCGAGGGCGAGAAACAACTTTCGACTTACGAGCAGTTTCAAGACCCCAGTCTTTTTGATGCCCAGGTTTTTCAAGAAGGCATCCGTCGCGTCAGTCAACGCGACTACGAAAAGGGTTTGCCGAAAATTGCGGCAAGTTTTGGTATGAGCAAAAGTAAAGTCTCAAAATCATGGGTGAAATCGACTGAAAATCAGCTTGAAAAGCTTCGCACTCGAAGTCTGAAAGAACTGGGCATCACAGCCGTCTTCATCGATGGAAAAAGGTTCTCAAAGCTCGGCGCCGTGGTCGCACTAGGAGTGGGTGCTGACGGCCGTAAACACGTTCTAGGCCTTTATCAAAGCTCGACTGAGAACTCAGCCGCATGTCGTGAGTTGCTCGACGATCTGGAGCGTCGTGGCCTTCCAGAGAATGAACTGCTGTTCATCGTCGACGGCGGCTCGGGGCTGAACAAAGCACTGGATGAAAAATACCAGACGCATGATTTAAAAAATTGTCGCGCTTACCGTGTTCGCTGCTACGTGCACAAGTGGCGAAATATCACGGACGTCCTTTCGCCAAAACAAAGCGAAGAAGCTTCCGGATTATTCTGGGCAATCAGAGAGGCCCGCGATCTGCCTCAGGCAATGGAGTGTGCTGCCGCCCTCGAGAAATTACTCGGAAAGTTCAACGAGTCAGCCCTCGCCAGCTTTCTCGAGGCCAAGGACGATCTGCTTGCTCTTCACCGGCTCGGATTGTCGGCTCAGTTACGGCGTTTTTTCTCGACGACCAATCCGATCGAGAGTTTGAACTCGTTGCTCGAAGAAGACACGCGACGTGTGAAACGTTGGCAGGACTCTGCTCACTTCCAGCGTTGGCTAGCCACTGCATGTTTACAAAACGAAAAGAGAATGAGGCGCATCCGCGGCTTCAGATCCTTGCCAGCTCTTGTCGTTAGAATCCAATCCCTGTGTACTCACGAAAAAACTGTTGACAGTGACGGTCAAGCTGCGTGATTAACTGCGAGCCACTCAACCGAGAGTTTCAACTGAACGAAGGACAAGGCCCGTCGTCATTCCCGGAAGGTTTAGCGTATTTAACCCAGGGGTTGGAGTAAAGCTTTCAAGATTCGTCGTTTTTGTTTGAGCAGAACATTGCAATCCGTCAGTAGTGGACGCTGTAAATTCCACGATTAAATAGGAATTAGCGATCTGAAGGGGGTCATAAATCTGAAGATTCGCAAATCCTCCAGTACTTTTAAATATGGGAGTCTTAAGGGTGATGCCACTACTTGAGAAAGTAGGAGCACCTGCTCCCGCATCGCTGATATAGGCGTAAACTTGAGCCGGGTTGTTCGGGTTTAGAGAATAATAATCCCATAAACTGAGTCCTGGCGCCGAAGGAAGTGGAAAAATCGAATACGGTATCCATGAAAGTGGGTTGATTTCAATTGTACCCGCGAAGGCTAATTTAGGGCCTATAAAAAAACAGGCGCACAAAAAAAGTACATTTATTTTCTTTAAACTAGATCCAATTGAAGACATACGTCCAACATTTTCCCGCAATTTACCTGAGCCTGAGTCCGTATGCTTAAGTTTCGCGACATTGATTTTTCCACTTCCTGTGCTTCATCAAGGCTACTGGGGAAGGGTTCATTAAAAAATGTGTCATTTTTGACAAAATAATTTTTGTTTATTAAAAAATAAAAATACACATTTTTTGTTTTCTATTCAATGCGCGGACGTTGACGAGCTATCGTAAATTTTAATACAGTTACAGGTACTTAAAACGAAAGAATGATCCTTCCAGACGCACCCCTTTTCTCCGGATAGTAAACCCACTCTAAGTGACAAGGTGCGTATAAAATTTTAGGTTGGGAGTGCCGAGCCGGCGTTTGAAGGGTTCTGTTCCTTGTATAGACGCATCATGTCTTTCAAGCGATAGAGGTGGGGCACGGTAGGTATTTGGGCCAAAGTGTAACATGACCTTTGAAAACCCTGGGAAGATGTGGGAGATCCCTAAAGTCGTAAAAAAGGGAGCGTATTCTATGTCAAATCCAACCGGGCTCACCGGCGCAGGTCCAAATCTTCCAAAACACGCACGTGTCGTTGTCGTCGGGGGCGGAATCATCGGAACTTCATTGGCCTACCACTTGGCGCATGCGGGATGGAAAGACGTTGTCCTCCTTGAACGCGATCGGATTACTTCGGGGACGACCTGGCACGCAGCAGGCCTCATGGTTTCTTTCGGATCAACCTCTGAAACCTCGACTGAGATGAGAAAATACACGCGCGACCTCTATGCTCGTTTGGAAGCAGAAACCGGTCAGGCGACAGGATTCAAGCCCGTGGGTTTCATCGAAGTCGCGTGCGATAAAGATCGCTTAGAAGAATACCGCCGCGTTTCAGCCTTTAACCGCTACTGTGGCGTGAACGTGCATGAAATCTCCGCTAAAGAAACGAAAGACCTTTTCCCGATTGCGGATACGAGTGACGTGCTCGCAGGTTTCTACGTAAAAGAAGACGGACGCGTGAATCCCGTCGATGTCACCATGGCGCTTGCAAAAGGCGCCCGCATGCAAGGCGCAAAAATTTTCGAAGAGACGCCTGCGACTGGAATTTTAAAGAAAGACGGACGCGTGACGGGGGTCACGACTCCGTACGGAAACATCGAAGCAGAATATGTGGTGAACTGCGCGGGGATGTGGGGACGTCAGTTCGGAGCGCTTGCGGGGGTGAATGTTCCACTTCAAGCGGCAGAACACTACTACCTCATCACTGAAGAAATCAAAGGGATCAGCTCTTCCTGGCCGGTGTTTGAAGATCCAGGCTCTTACGGATATTTCCGCGAAGAAGTGGGCGGTCTGATGATTGGGATGTTTGAGCCCGTGTGTGCGCCTTGGAAAATCGAAGGAATCCCAAGCGATTTCTCCTTCGGAGAAATTCCGCCGGATTGGGATCGCATGATGCCTTATCTCGAAAAAGCCATGAAGCGCGTTCCGATTTCGATGGACGTCGGCGTGAAGAAATTTTTCTGCGGACCTGAAAGTTTCACTGCAGACCTGAGACCGATTGTCGGTGAAGCGCCTGAGTTAAAGAATTATTTCGTCGCTGCAGGTTTGAATTCCATTGGGATTCTGACGGGCGGTGGAATGGGTCGCGTGCTTGCGCATTGGATTATGACGGGGCAGCCGGATGTCGATGTCACGGGCTTTAATATTGATCGCGTTCATCCTTATCAGTCGAATCCTCGCTACCGCCGTGAGCGAACGGTTGAATCGCTCGGAATGGTTTACCGTTGTCACTATCCAACGATGTCTCCTGAAACCGCTCGTGGCGCGAAACGCTCGGTGATTCATGATCGCCTAGCAGCAGCCGGCGCTTACTTTAAAGACGTGAGTGGTTGGGAAGGGGCGGATTGGTACGCGCCGAAAGGGAAAGAGCCGGAGGTGGAGAAACTTTCTTTCGGGCGCCAAAACTGGTTCCCTTACTGGGAAGCAGAACATAAGGCCGCTCGTGAAGGCGTGATCCTGATGGATATGTCTTTCATGTCGAAATTCATGGTTCAAGGCCGTGATGCCGGAAAAGTTTTAAATTGGATTTCCGCAAACAACGTTGACGGACCTTCTGGAATGATCACTTATACCCAGTGGCTCAATGAACTCGGAAAACTCGAAGCCGATCTGACAGTGACGAAACTCGATGATGAAAAATTCTTCGTGGTCGTGACAGATACCGCTCATCGGCATGCGGAAACGTGGATGAAGCGAAATATTCCAAGCGATGCGCATGCGTTCGTGACGGACGTCACTTCGAGTTACTGCCAAATTAATATTCAAGGTCCAAAATCGCGTGAGTTACTTCAATCACTTACGACCGCTGATCTTTCGAATGAGGCATTCCCTTTCAGGAAAGCCGCTGACATTGATATCGGTTATGCGCGCGTTCTCTGCGTGCGGATTACTTACTTAGGCGAGCTTGGATATGAACTCTACATTCCGTCTGAACAAGCCGTCCATGTTTATGATGAGCTTGTGAAAGCAGGCGAGAAATTCGGATTGAAGCATGCAGGCTTAAAAGCGCTCGCTTCTCTTCGCATGGAAAAAGGTTATCGCGATTATGGCCACGACATCGACAACACGGACAATGTTTTTGAAGCAGGGCTTTCGTTTGCGGTCGATATGAATAAACCGGGCGGATTCTTAGGGAAAACGGCTGCACTTGCTCAAAAAGCAGAAGCGCCACAGCTCAGTCTCTTGAAACGTCGCTTGGTTCAGGTGTTTGTACAAAATCCAGAACCCATGCTTTTCCACGCCGAAGTGGTGAGAAGAAATGGAAAGCCGATCGGTTACATTCGTGCCGCATCCTACGGTCACACGCTCGGCGGAGCTGTTGGCTTAGCGATGATTGAAGCAGGCGAGCCGATCAGTGCAGAATATCTCAGCCAGGGTAAATGGGATATTGAGATTGCGGGTCAGTTCTATCCGGTCTCGCTTTCTCTAAGGCCGCTCTATGATCCCGAGATGAAGAAAATTAAAGCCTAATTTTTTATGAGGAGGGGAAAAAATGAAAATAAAAAAAGAAGAAGTGATTCAGTTATTTTTGGAACAGTTTAATCAAGAACGAGACCACGCGCTCCTTCAAGCGAAAATCGCGCATGAAGCGGCAACTCATGAGGAAGCAAAGGCTGAAGACCAGCACGACACGCGAGCCCTCGAGGCATCCTATCTTGCACGGGGGCAGGTCGCCCGAGTTCAGGATTTGGAAAATGTGATTCGTGAATTCAAACTACACTTGGATCAAGCGCATATTGCCCGCACAGAGATCGCTCAAGGAACTCTGGCTGAACTTGTGACGCAGGGACGGACTCTTTTTTCGTTTATCGCTCACGGAGGTGGGGGTGCGAAAATCGAAATTAGGGGAAGTTCAGTGAATGTGGTGACCCTGGATTCGCCCCTCGGAGAAGTTCTCCTGGGAACCAAGGCTGGAGAAAAAGTCACTCTCGATAGCAAATCAGGTGAACGGGTTTATCAAGTCCAGGCTGTTCAGTAATTGTATTAGTTAATGCGTGAATCGAGGGGAGTTTCGTGACTCAAAATACTGAAAAAGATGTCATGTTTGAGAGCTTGGTTCGCGGGGTCGATCTTTGCGCGATGATTATGTTGATGGACAAAAACCGGGTGATCACTTTTTTGAGTGATCAGTTTGTTCAAACAACAGGATATTCCCGTGAAGAGTTGATTGGAAGAAATCATCGAGTTTTCAAGTCAGAAAATCTGAGTGAAGAAGAATACGAGGCCGTCTGGAGTCAAGTTCAGACAGGCAAGTCTTGGCAGGGCGAGGTTCAGAATTTTAGAAAAGATGGTTCCCCTTTTTGGTGCATTACCACCTTAACTCCAATTTTAGGGGCAGATGGAAAAATCACGGGCTATGTAGCGGTACGGTTTGATATTACGTCGAGGAAGCTTGCTGAAATGAAGCTCCTTCAGGCTTCAAAGATGGCCTCTTTAGGTGAGATGGCTGCGGGGATTGCACATGAAATTAATAATCCCTTAGCGATCATTCAAGGGAAAGTGTATTTGCTTGAGAAGATGTGTGAAAAAAGTGAGGGACAATTGATTCCGTCGGATCGTTGTCATGCTCACTTGAAGGCTATTTCTCAGACGGTTGATCGAATCGCCAAGGTGGTCAGGGGGCTTCGGACATTTTCTCGAAGTGCCGATTTGGATCCCATGGAGGAGTTTGAGTTGAAGGCTATGTTGGACGAAACGATCGAACTCTGTTCGGCACGGTTTCGGGGACGCGGCGTTGAAATTCGCCTTTCTGATTTTCCCGAAATACGGGTAAGAGGACGGCCTTCCCAGATTTCTCAGGTTTTTTTAAATTTACTCAATAACGCCTATGATGCGATTCAAAATCGGTCCGAAAAGTGGGTTGAAATAGCCGTTTCCGATCGGGGTATAGAGAGTGGACGTATTAAAATCACGGTAACGGATAGTGGCCTAGGGATACCGATGGAAATTTCGGAAAAATTAATGCAGCCCTTTTTTACGACGAAAGACGTAGGGAAGGGGACAGGGCTTGGACTCAGTATTTCGAAGGGAATCATTGAAGACCATGGGGGGCAGCTGTATTTGAATTCGCGAGCTTCACATACACAGTTTATTGTTGAATTGCCACGCGTCGTGGAGGGAGATTGAAATGATTCATCGGTTGGGTTTTGGTTTTTTTCTGTTTCAACTTTGTTTTTCTGGAATCACCCTCGGTGCTGCTCCCATTGAAGGAATCGACATCGTCACCCAAACCCAAGTTCGAGTGGACCCTGCACGATCGAAGAAGGCGACGGTTCTTTGTTTTTTGTCTGCCCACTGTCCTTGCAGTTCGAGTCACGAGCCTGTTTTGAAAGAATTGTATTCGAAATTTTCGGGCCCCGATTTTCAATTTTTGGGAATTCATTCCAACGCGGATGAAAATACAAAAGAAACGCTGGAGCACTTTAAGGCATCGGGGCTTCCTTTTTCTGTCATTCAAGACGCGAAGATGAAAATCGCAGATCGTTTTGGGGCTTTAAAGACTCCTCATATTTTTATTTTGAGTCCTAAAGGAGAGGTCCTTTATTCGGGTGGAGTCGATGATAGTCATGTTGCAAGCGCCTCACGAAAGCATTACCTTTTAGACGCCCTGGAAAGTTTAAAAGTTGGAAAAAAAATAGAGACGACGTCGACGCGTGTTTTAGGGTGTACCATTCAACGGAAATAGAAGGAAAAATTGAGATGAAATTTGGAGTAGGATATGTTTTTGGGTTATTGTCGGTTTCAGTGATGGCTTGTGATGCCCCGGTTTTGAACCATCGGTATCCTGACCCAAATCTAAAGGCTCAGGGACATCGTGCTTCAATGAATTCCGAGGGAAATACTTCTTGCCCACTTTCTTTTCCGAGTGCTCATCTCTGTGCGTCGCTCACTTGGGATCATTCGCCGACTCAGGAAGAAGATAATCCTTTCAAACTCCGTTTTTGGAGCGCCGATCAAGGAACGGAGTCGGGTCCGTACGTGAACCCAGAGAAGACGGTATTTGCGAAGCTTTGGATGCCTTCAATGGGGCATGGATCTTCGCCCATTAAGCTGTCCCCTTCGAGGGACTCTTCCGGTGACGTGATTCCTGGGATTTTTGAAGCCAGTCAGGTTTATTTTATTATGGGCGGTGCTTGGGAGGTCCGAGTTCAACTTCGTGCTGGGACGCGAGTCGATGAAGAGTCTATTTTTTCTGTGAGTCTGTAATATTACCTTGGGTTTTCAGAAATTTTTTTCTTTTTTAGTACTGGTCTTCACATTTTCTCATGAGGCGCTCGCGGCGCCTTGTTGTGGGGGTGGGAGTGCGATTCCTTCTCTGATTTCAGGTGATGATGAAGCACAGGTGAGTAGTTCAATCTCAGAAAGCACCGTGATCGGTGAAGCTCCAGCGGGTGGAGGGGCCGCTCTCTATCGTGGAGATGCGGATCACGAAGAGTCCGAAACGCTGCGCTTCGACGGAGCTTATAAGCTGAGTGATGCGATTCAGATCGGCGCGGGAATTCCGATTGTCAGGCGCGCACGTGCTTTTGGGGATCGTGGACAGGATCGAGCAGGGGTTGGAGATGTCGCGCTTGACGTCGCTTATGAGGTGCTCCCTGAACTGAGTTACTCGGAGTGGAAACCCAAGGGATTTTTATTTTTCAGCCTCACCCTCCCGACCTCTCCATCGACTTATGATGCTGAAGCCCCGTATCAGCTCGATGCACGGGGGCGAGGTTTTTTTACGATTGGGGTTGGTGCTGCTTTCTTGAAGACGATTCAGAATTATGATTTTTCGTTGATTCCAGAATTTCACCGGTCATTTCCTCGGTCCGTGGTTCTTCAAGATGGATCGGATGTGCGTCTCAGTCCGGGTTGGGGTGGAAGTTTGAACGTGGGAGCAGGGTACAGCTTTCCAAACACGCCTTTTCGCGTTGGCCTTTCCCTTTCGCCTGTTTATGAGGGTGCGATCCAAATTACAGGAGACGTGAATTCGACTTCAGCATCGCAGCTGGTGTGGAATACGACCCTTTCGTTCGGCTACATGATTTCTTCTGAATGGAGTTCGTCACTTTCATACGCCGACCAAACCCTTATGGGCCCGGCACGAAATGTAGCTTTAAGTCGAAGCTTCGCGCTCTTCTTTCAAAGACGCTGGCCGCTTTAAAAAGTTTTAGCGTCGATCACGAAACGGTATTTCACATCCCCCTTGATCGTGCGCTCATACGCTTCGTTGATTTTTGAGGCGTGGATCAGCTCAATGTCCGAGAATACCTTTTTTCGTGCACAGTAATCGAGCATTTCCTGAGTTTCCTTGATTCCACCGATGAGGGAGCCGGTCAGGCGCCTTCTTCCGAAGATTACGGCGAACGCTGAAACTTCATTGGGTTCGGGTGCGGCTCCTAAGAGAACATGGGTTCCATCGATTTTTAGGGTGCTCAAGTATGGGGTGAAATCGTGTTTAGCGGAAACGGTGTCGATAATGAGGTCAAGTTTTCCAGCCCAAGCTGCGAAATTTTCCGGATTTTTCGTGACGACGAAGTGTTTTGCTCCGAGTTTTTTCGCGTCTTTTTCTTTTCCGGGGGAAGTGCTGAAAATCAGGACTTCAGCGCCCATAGATTTTGCGAGTTTCACGGCCATGTGTCCTAAGCCACCGAGTCCGACGACGCCGACACGCATTCCCTTTCGAACATTGTAGCGCTTGAGCGGGGAGTAGGTTGTGATTCCAGCGCAAAGAAGTGGGGCGACGCGATCGAGTGGAAGGCCTTTTTTAATTTTAAGAACGTATTTTTCTTTCACCACAATGTGGGAGGAATAGCCGCCTTGGGTGGGCGTTTTTCCATCGAGTTCCATGCTATTGTAAGTAAAAACGGTGTGGCCTTCACAGAATTGTTCTTCATGGGTTTTGCAGTTTTTACATTTTCCGCAAGAGTCCACAAAACATCCGACGCCGGCAAGGTCACCCACTTTGAATTTTTTTACTTTCTTTCCGACTTGGATCACTTTCCCCACAATTTCGTGTCCTGGAACACAAGGATAAGCAGTGGGGCCCCATTCGCTTCGGGCGGTGTGAATGTCGGAGTGGCAGATTCCAGCATACGCGATTTCAATGACGACGTCGTCAGGTTTTGGATCGCGGCGATCGAAGGTGAAAGGAGCTAGGGGGGAGGTGGCGGACTGGGCTGCGTAAGCTTTAGTTTTAATCATGCATCTGAGTCTAGGAGTTGATGCGATGAGTTTTCAATTTTTTTTTTTAAAATAGTCGGTCGTGAGAGGATTTCGTGGTCTATGACTTTATTTTCAAGCCTCGAAAAACCCTATGATACAGAAGTGGAATGAAAAATGTATTTTCAAAAGACTGCGACCTCATTGATCGTCTCATCTCTCTTTCGCTTGAAGAAAGACGAATCAGCGTTGAGATTATCGATCTTCTTTATGAAATCGAGAAAAGAAAAGCGTACTCGGATCTGGGACATGGAAGTTTATTTTCGTTCTGTGTTAAGGAGTTGAAATACTCCGAATCCCAGGCCCAGATTCGAATTCAAACGATGTATGCCACAAAAGAAAATCCAGAAATAAAAGAAAAAATAGAAGCGGGGAAACTGAGTCTCACGACCGTAACTCAGCTCCAAAAACATATTCGCACTCAAGAAAAGAAGAGAGGGAAGCAGGTGACGGTGGAAGAAAAGCGAAAACAGGGGGAAAAGGTAGAGCCTGAGCATGTTCAAGAGTCGATTCAAGAACCCGCTAGCTATGGTATTACCGAGATTAATACAGAATCGCCGCGTCAGAAAAACAAAAAGCCCAACACACGTTCTCGACATATTCCCGCCCGCATTCGGCGCGAAATTTTCACGCGTGATGGGAAAAAATGCCGAAACTGTGGAACAGGATTTAAGCTTGAACTAGATCACCGAGTTCCTTTTGGAAAAAATGGAACGCATGAGGTGGTGAATCTTCGTGTTCTCTGCAAAACATGCAATTTACGGGAAGGAATTCGGGTTTACGGCCCGGAGAAAATGCGGAGGTAAATGTGTGCTTCACGCATTGAGCAGTTTCAAATTCTAAAATTAAATCTCATGCACTACGTCTGAGATCGGAAGCCTAAAACGTGGCCCCCAGGTTCCTCGCTCAGCTTCTTTTCCAACTCCAATCACCATCGTGATCCGCGCGGAACACGGTAGACCGAGCAAACGCTTCACGCGCCACTCGTCGTGTCCTTCCATCATGCAGCTCGCATAACCTTGGGCCGCAAGAGCAAGGACGAAATTTTCAGCAGCGAGGGCCGAAGACTTAATCGCGAGTTCCTGAAGATCGCGTTTAAAATTCGGTCCGCGAGTCATCGGTCGAAAAAAACCCGTCGCCGTACTCACAGTCCATTTAAAAAGCCCAAGGGTGTTCAGAAACCCCCAGCGATAGGTGAGTGGAATGAGTTGTTTGTAGTAAACCTTGACGAGGTTCGGTGCTTTCACTTCTTCCACGAAACGATTCAGAGGCTTATAAGAGCGCTTCCAGTTTTTCGGATCAGCGACAACGACTACTAATTCCTGTGCGGTGCGGGCCGCGGACTGAGAGAGGCAGTACTCTACGAGTTTTTTTTTCTTTTCCTCTGACCGGACCCAGTAAAAGTCCCACGTCTGAGTGTTCGAAGAGTTCGGGGCCAAAATCGCGGCTTCGAATGATTTCTGAATCACTTCTGCTGGCACGGGATCGGGTTTGAATTTTCGGATACTGCGCCTAGTTTCTACGGCTTGAAAAAATTCCACTTTATTCCTATCCCTCACAGGCCCCTTTAACTGGGCATTCATGAGACGGGGTTTTCAGATCAGATCTTAGATTAATTTAGTTTTGCTCAGCAGCCCTCCTGGCTTTCCACTCCTGACCGCCATCCATGGCTGGAGTGAGCTCGCAAAACTAAATTCATCTAAGATCTGATCCGCAAACCCTATTTTATGGTGCCCAAGTAAAAGGGCAATGAGTTTTTCTCTGGTCGCGCTCGTTTTACTTTGAACCTCCCTCCGGATTCGGCTAAACTATTGAAACAAATGCGTAAATGGAAATCACTTTGGGAAAGATTAGGACCTGGGCTCATTACCGGTATGGCGGATGATGACCCGTCTGGCATTGCGACCTATTCCCAGGCTGGGGCGCAGTTTCGTTTTAGTTTTTTGTGGGTCATGGTTTTCACGGTTCCGCTTATGTATTGCGTTCAGGTGGCGTGCGCGCGAATCGGGCGCGTGACGGGGCGTGGAGTGATTCACTTGATGCGGAAAAAAGGCTTTCACAAGGCGTGGATTTCGCTCGTCGTGATCAGCCTTGCGGTCGTGAATGCAGTTAATATTGGGGCTGACATTCACGCGATGGGGGCATGCTTTAAACTCATGGTTCCCAGGGCCGATGAGCAATGGGCTACAGTCGGAATGGGTTTTATTAGCGCGATTTTGATGGTTCTTGTTCCGTACCGAATTTATGTGCATTGGTTGAAATGGTTGGCGCTCACTCTGATTTCTTACGTCATGGTGACGATCATGGCGCGTGTTCCCTGGATGGATGTTTTGAAAGCGGCGTTTATTCCGCACCTTTCGTTTGATTTGGAATCGGTGAAGATGTTGCTCGCGATTTTGGGGACGACGATTTCGCCGTATCTTTTTTTCTGGCAGGCGTCTCAAGAGGTGGAGGAAATCCACAGACTCGGGAGTGGGCCTTTTATTCATCGGCATCAAGGTGGAAAAGACGAGGAGCTTTCGAAAATCCGCTTTGATACCTGGGTCGGGATGGGGGCGAGTAATATTATCGCCTTTTGTATCATCGTGGCAGCCGGAGTGACTTTGAATCCTGCGGGCGTGACGACGATCGACTCCGCGGAACAAGCGGCTCTTGCTCTTCGCCCGCTGGCCGGAGATTTTAGCTTTTACATTTTTAGTCTCGGCGTGATCAGTGCGGGGCTTCTCGCGATTCCCGTTTTGGCGGGGTCAGCCGCTTATGCGATTTCTGAGGCCTTTCAGTTTCGCTTGGGGCTCGATAAATCTTTTTCACACGGAAAAGAATTTTATCTGGTGATCGTGTCGGTGATTTTATTTGGAGTGGTTTTTGCGTTGATTGCGAAAAATCCCATTCAGGCGCTCGTGTTCGCAGCGATTCTGAACGGACTCCTCGCGGCTCCGATGATTTTCCTGATTCAAAAGCTCTCGACCGATCGCTCGATCATGGGGCCTTGGAAGGTTTCGCCGCGTCTTCAGGCGGGGCTGACGATTACGGGCGTCTTGATGCTGGTAGTGTCGATCGCGAGTCTTTTTTTCATGATTTGAGTTTAGAAGAGTGGCCTCTTCTAGGTGGATGAAAAGATTGATTTCGTAGGCAGGGGCTTCTCTTTATTTGGTTTTGCGAGCTCACGCCAGCCAGGATGGCGGGCGGGCGTGGAGGGCACAATGCCCGCTGAGCAAAACCCAATAAAGGGAAGCCGCTACACATGAAATTCATTTTTCCACCCCTCCTGGAAGAGGCCGCTTTCAAAAAGGTAGGTTTTCTATGGAAGACGAAAAAGACTGGCAGGATGTTTTAACGGAAGACGAGTACTACGTCCTTCGCCTGAAGGGGACTGAGCCTCCGTTTACGGGCGAGTATTGGAATCAGTTTGAAAAAGGTGAGTATGCGTGTCGCGGGTGTGGAGAGCTTCTCTTTAAGTCGGATACAAAATATGACTCCCAATGCGGCTGGCCTTCTTTTTATGATGTGGTTGATCGCACAAAAGTAGTTGAAAGTATTGACTCAAGCCACGGGATGAGCCGTATTGAAGTCACATGTGCGAAATGTGGCGGTCATCTGGGTCACCTTTTTCCGGATGGGCCGAAGCCAACGGGAATTCGGTATTGTATCAATTCAGCGAGTATTCGGTTTAGAAAGTGAGTAATATTCAACGCATTTAAACCCTGGATTGCACGGGTTTTATTTCTTCACCTGTGTCCTATTTAACCCATCTTTGGGAAGTCAGAAACAGCCGATATAATTATAGAGTCGGTATGGTCGAGCGTTTGTGGCGATTTTTCAGAGATTATTTCGATTTTCAAATCGGGCAATTGGGCTTCGCTTGTGTTCTATTGTTCACTGCGACTGCTTGTCTACCTTCTACCGGAGGCATTACTCCGAGTCGTTCGTTGGCAACGACTGATACGGCAAATGGAAGTTCAACATCAACACCCGCGTCGATTCCTTCGACTTCAAATACACTCTCAGCGGCGAATTCATTTGTTTACCTCGGGGTCAACCAAATCCGAGCTGGAAGTACAACGACTGTTTATATTTACTTAAAAGATGCATCACTCAATCCTCACAATGCACCGATTGGCGAAATTTTTCTGTACCTGTCTGGGGGAACGGGAATAGCGGCAATGAGTACTCCAACGTATATTTCGCCCGGACTCTACGAGTCCACGTTTACAGCGATCAGTATGGGGACGTCTGTAGAGGTTGCAGCTCTGGTTGAGGGCAGTGTAATTACGCCGAGTAGTTCGGTACAAATTAGTACGGCGGTAGGAGCCACGCCAACGCCAACGCCAACGCCAACGCCGACGCCGACGCCGACTCCAACGCCGACTCCAACGCCGACTCCAACGCCGACTCCAACGCCGACTCCAACGCCGACTCCAACGCCGACTCCAACGCCGACTCCAACGCCGACTCC